>Ga0307478_10001087_pt1 | contig 24861 bp, 32 predicted proteins | sample atmos_gasesECM4C_2_FD_203713 | JGI IMG/M metagenome (GOLD analysis project Ga0307478, IMG submission 203713) | Hardwood forest soil microbial communities from Morgan-Monroe State Forest, Indiana, United States - atmos_gasesECM4C_05 | ecosystem: Environmental > Terrestrial > Soil > Temperate...
CGTTACCTCCACATGCACCGGACATGCTATCCGTCCGAAACGAGCAATTGACGGAAGGGGACTTTCACCCCATAGGTCTCACAGCCTTGTCGGCTACTCCTACCCGCTCCAGCGCACTCGGCGCGTCTTTCCGGCTCGGTGTCCGGGACGCGTTTTGCTGGAGCTGGTTCCCTTTGGCCAACCCCTTTCCCTCCATCCCCTCCGCCACCGGTTGTCCGGCGTTGTTCGGGGACTTCCCAGGTACAGTAGGGCTGTCCGACTTCCCAGGTCCGTTCGTCATCGGCGTGCGTCCTTAGACTTCCCGATGCGTCCCAAGGCTACTGCTGCCCTGGGCAGACTTGGGATCTCCCGGTTCCCTTGCGAGGTGTCTACGTACGTGCACGGGGTCTCTGACCGCGCGGGACTCTGGCACACCTCGCGATATCGGTGCACCCGATGGAGCCTTCCGCTTTCTCCTACAGCGTCGGCATCCCGGAGGAAGGTTCTTACGCGGCTGAATACCCGGCCCGCACGCTCCCCTGTCAACGCTTCGACGCCGCCCTCGCGAGCAGCTCCGCATGACTCGGGGCCGATGTGGGTCGCTAATCCACTTTCGTGTGACTTTTCCATTCACTACAACCTCGCCGGTTTAACCGGCGCACAGGAGAAGAAACCATGGCGGAACCTGCAGCAGTGAAGCGTGCTGAAGAGCCGGCGAAGCCGATCAAGTACGCATCTGTATTTGACCAGATCCAAGATACATTCAACGCTATTTCACGCCGAGCCTATGAAATCTTCGAAGGTAGCGGCCGGGCATTCGGGCGCGACCTTGAGCACTGGTTCCAGGCCGAGCGGGAAATCATTCACCCCGTCCACGTGAGCATCTAGGAGTCGGATGACTCGCTTACGGTGAAGGCCGAAGTGCCCGGTTTCAACGAAAAAGAACTCGAAATAGGCGTCGAGCCACGCCAGCTTACGATTACCGGCAAACGAGAGACCAAGAAGGAAGAGAAAAAGGGCAAGACGGTCTACGCGGAGAGCTGCTCCGACCAGATCCTGCGCATCGTAAGTTTGCCTGCGGATGTCCACACGGATAAGGTGACCGCGACCTTGAAGAACGGTGTTCTGGAGTTCACCATGCCAAAGGTTGTCAAAGGCCACACGGTCCGCATTCATCCAAAAGCTGTTTGAAGGCTGAATACTCTTCTGGCGTTCCCTCTGGCGCTATTGCCCTGCCCTCGCAAGCGCGCAGGAGGTACCTCAGGGAGCTAACCACGTTTCTGCGAGGTCGGATCGGGTTCACTGGCAAGGAACTGCACGACCTCCAGCAAGCAGAAGTCGTAGCCAAGGTCTTGCCGTCCGTACGGGAAGAGGCGGAAGAGGCCGCTGTGTTTGATCAGCACACGCGCCCCGGGCGTAAAATTTAGGTCCCCGTTGAACTTCCGTTGCAGAGGTGTGCAATGAAACGATTAATTCCAGTTCCCAGTGGGTTTGTCGATCACCTGAAAGGAGCTGATGAGACAGGCCTCGGTTATAAGGTAGTTTCAGTAGAACTTAAAGACGGTAGAACTTTCGATCAAGTCGTCACAAGTGAGTGCTGCATTATCGAGGTCCGGGGGTACAAGGAAATTCCTTTTGCGGCTGAAGACGTCGCATCGGTGAGCGTCAATCACAAGCGTTGGAATTTCAGAGACGGGTCGGACGCACGCAGCAAGAGCAGGGCTGCGACCGCTTGATCTTGTCGCCTCGATCTAAACTTCTGGCCTTCCGTGCTGGCGCCGGCAAAACCCCCAGCGCCAATAACCTGCAGCACGCACCAACTGCTCCTCACTCCAGACAATAAGTAAGCGAACCTACAAACAGCAGGCATACCGGCACGAGTGCGGCCAGTGCCTTGAGCAATATCGCATTCATCTTGCGAACCCCCGACCGTAATTCACGCTCAAAACAGAGACCGTGACGCGCTCCGACCCCCACTCCGGGCTAAACCAAGCCACAAATCACCACTCCACATCCCGCCGCACGAAGCGAAACGATCACAACTCCACCACACCATTCTCCACACCAAAACACTATCGGAATCGAGGATAGTAAAAGAGGATGTCCAGGAATCTCTGCAATTTGGAGCCAGCTAAAAGATTCAATGGGGATGCAATCAGCGGGCATAGAAACGTCAATGAAAGGGCAAACGGTAGCTAGTCGCGGTCGCCACGGCCTCGACTTTCGGTGCGCGACCATTCAAAGCTTGCCGCAATGGAAATGCACGTTTCGCAAGACCGTCTAAGACTGGCATTTCGAGCAGATGGGAATGCCAATCCGTAAGCAGACCAAAGAAGACCGGGTACACCGCTTTTGTGAAGAAGCCTGAAACGAATCGCAATATGTCGTAGTTCGCAACCAAGTAAAGCAGCCGATTCACGTGAACTTCCTGGTTGATGCAATCCGCGATGGCTCGGTAACATTTTGCTGGCTTGGGAGTTCGTTCGTACTCGAGCGCAAACCTGCGCTCCCCAATATCTGTGCGGACCGTCACAATTGCATCGTAGTCCTTTGCAAAGCCGAACGCGGTGAGTTCATTCTGAGAACGGATCTCCATCGATCCCATCCAGCGCACCAGCAACCCGGAGCGCAACAAGCTGAGCTCGATGTCATTCAGTCCGATGGCATGCACAACATTTCTGTCTGCCTTTTCCGCGCCCGCTCGGTCACACCCTACCAGGCAGTACTCGCCCATGCCCTGCAGCAACGTTGCTGCGCTGCTTGCGACCGAATACACAGCATCCCCGGTTCCGACCACGAGCGTCTGCCGCAGCACGAGACCGCGGTCAACTAATCTTCGCATCCTCCAGTGGAACGAGTTCCGACTCCGCTCATAGTGGTTGAGTTGGGTGAACTCGAACAATTGAGAGTGGGTCACGAATTCCGATCGCAAGATTTGGCGCAAGAGTGGCAAGTCGCGCGATTGGTTGAGTTGAATAGAGCCTTTCGGATACCGCATCGCTCATCCATGCCTTATGCAGACTCCAATTGAAGCCGTCCACTCCAGGGCCAAGAAATAAAGGGCTTGAGGACGAACTTGCCGAGATCCGTGCGCAACCAACTGCCAGCTGGCATCAACAGCATGGCCTCCTGTTTGTCCCGGCATTCGCTGAAGGAGATCAGGAGCGAACCCTCGGATCTCCATGATGGCGACCCAACATCGAGGTGTCCGATCTCGGAGGAACAGACAACAACCAGGAAGTAGTCAGGTTGCTGCGGCGTCGGGAGCATCCGTTTGAAGAGCACTTTATTTTGCCCCTGCCAGACGCATGGCTCCGCGCACTCAAAGACACTATTGATCATTCCCAGCGGATGATTCGGGTCGAAGCCTCCGACCCCGTTGAATCGCACATGACCGACAATCCGGGGCCGGGGCCGGATCTGCCCACCGACGGGAACTCCTGTTGTATTGAAATATGCCGCGTGCGCAAAGCGCCTCGGATCGCTCTCGTCCTTTCCAAAGCGCCGGCGCCAAACACTCCCAAAGCCTGTCACAGTAACGAACATTTCTGTCATGCTCCCTTCAGGCGCTTGTTCTTCTGTCGCTCGGCATACAACTCTTCCTGCAGCCGGTTGATCTGACCGACAAACCTGGCGCCATCTCCATTGGGGCTGGTTGACATCGGTGCCGCGGCGCCACTGCCTGCGTCTCGCGGTCCATTTACCTTCTTTGACAAAGCATCGAGTCGTATGGAAAGGTCGGCAACAATAAGCGCTTTCTGCCGGAGCTCTTCCTGAAGCTTGTTGCGGTCCTGCGTGGTGGCTTCGAGCTGGCTCGCCACTCGCTGCAACTCCGTCTTTAGGCTGTCGAGTTGCGTCTCGCCCCAGCCGGGCCGCGCGTCTCTACCTTCCGAGGCTTCGATGGCCCGATTGCACTGCTCAATGTGCTGGTTGTATCTCGTGATGGCTTCCTTCGCCGCCTGGCGGGAGTGAAGATCGTGGCTGTAAAGGTCCGCCATCATCTCTTCGGTGATGCGCATGCTGCGGCGGTGATCCAGAGACAGCTTCGCAAGGGCGGCCATTAGCATCAGCACTCCGGCCGTCACCGACAAGCCGTACCAGAAATGTGGTTCTTTGATCGTGGCTTCGAGGAAAACCCTGCGCCACTGCTCAAGCCAGGCCCCGTAGTTGACGTCGGACGGATTACATCTCTTCAGCAGAAATTCATACCACGTGCCCCGGCTAAGGTAAGGCTGTTGCGGGGACTGCCCACGAACATTGGAGGCAGTAAAGGATAGGGCGATCGTCAACAAGCCACGGCAGACGACTTGCCTCGCCGTCCACATTGTCAGTGCCCCCGCCTTGCGTGCCGCGGCCCCGCAAGTTCACGGCTCTTGAATCGAAGATTCGCTCCCACCGATGTCGCGCGGGATTGTTTGAGACGTGGATACAGCTCAGGTTCGAAGTTAGGAATCGTGACGTCCGTGGGAGGACGAACGTGCAGGTGGGCGTGGAGCGTACCGTGCGTGTCATCCGTCATCAGGATTTCCATCTGCCCCTTCGGCAGGTTCTTGATGTGCTCATCGAGGGACCTTGTCTCGCGCGTCTCGACATCGACCGCCGGTCCTGTTTCTTCATAGCTCTCGAATCCAAAAAACTTCCGTTTCTCCGTGGACAGATTGCGCCGCATGACACGGTGCTCGGCGGACGCCTTTAGAAAGTAGCTTGCTGTTTCTTCATCGCGAGTTCGCATCGTCACTGTTGTGTTCGGTGCGGACGAGATGTCTTCTTTGAATCCCCGGCCAACATGCATGAGTTGCGAGAGGCTCTGCATGGAGAAAAGAAAAGCCGTGTTCGTTCCACGCGCTGTTTGAAGGATCTGCGGAAAATTCCGGTAGCCGAATGGTGCAAACTCGTCGAGGACGACGCTCAATAACGGCCTGTTGGCGCGCCGGCGGTGCTCTTCGCTTTCGTATCTTTTACCAATGACGAGCTGAAGATTTTGCAACAAAATCTTGCCCAGCGCCGTTACTGGTTCCGCATTCTTGTTCACGTTCAACGTCACATAGAGGATGAGCTCATGTTCGATCGCTTCGTCGAGTGAAACCAATTCTTCGTACGAGCCGGTGATGACGCTCAATTCATCGTCGAGAAACGTCATGCACTGGTTGAGCAGCCCTTGGATCTTCGGAACCCGCTCTCGGTCCTCGAACGACTGATACAAGCTCTTGACGGACATCTCAAAACTCAGCCTTTGCTGCGTGCTGACGTTTTTGCTGTGCTCAAGCTGCCGGGCCGCCTTCGCCACCTGTTCCCGCAACACTTCCTGATCCATGGCCATGACTAGAACGTCGTAGAAATTGAATTTCAGCCCGGTGTAGACGAGCACGCGCACGATGTTGGCCAAGTAGTGCAATTGGTGCTCCTTGAAGAACTCGCGGTGCAAGTTGAACGAACCGAAAACCATGTTCACTACTGACATGTAGTCTTGATCGGTGCAGTGGAGAGGGTTGTAGCGCACGGATATCTCCGGCCGACTGGGGCTGATCACGCACAGATCAGCGAGGCGGCCTGCGCGGTGAATGTGGGGAAGAAGGCTGTCGAGTAACTCCGTATCGCCCTTGCCATCGAGGATCAGCATGGGGATGCGATGTTGGTCAGCGGGAGGCCCAATGACTCGATAGAGGTCCTGCGTAACGATGTTGGCCAGGAGTGTCGTTTTTCCTGTCCCGGTCATTCCCAAGACAATTCCTTGCATCACTCGAACATGGTCGGGCCAGAGCCACGGCTTCCCATGGACGTCGTAGCCGAAGACAACCGAGTTCTGGCGCCAAGCTTGGCGCGTAAACCGTTCGTCTTTTTTGGCAGACACAGTAAGCGGCGGATGCGGCCACTGGTTTTCGCGACGCGATCGGGCGGTCAGCAGCCGGTATACGGGCCAACAGACGGCGGCCGACGCGATTCCGACATAGCCTGCAAATTCCATAAGCTGCCGGTCTGTGAAGTGGTACCGTTCTTTTGCAACGTACGAAGCGAGCCAGGCACATCCAACGATCAACAGGACAAGGATGATCTCGTGGCTCTCGAAAGGGGGCCGGCGTTCGAGCGGCTGTGCATATCCAGGTCTCATCCTGAAAATTTCATACCAGAGTCGCGCGTGTCAGGCCGTTTTTCGAAATGGCAGATATAAGACCGTTGCAATTCCAATGGCGGAGCTGAGTCGTTTGCATGCCTGTGAAAAGAGACCGAATTCTGAGAGCACCGCTGAGGCAATAGTGCAGCGGCAGCTCTCGGTACCGACGGAGAGGACAGGAAACTCACCATGTTGAGAGCGCCGGTGATCGCATAGCCGAAGAACAAGGAGAGGAGGAATGCCCAATCCCCGCCCTTGGCCCAGGAGAAGCCGAGCGAGCTGGCGGAGCAATTTAGGCTGAAGAACACAGAAGCGCTTAGGCTTAACACTTGAAAATCCGGAATAAGAACAGCGATTGCCTCTAGCGGCTGAGTAATGACTCCCATCGCGGCACCTCGTTCATCGCGCAAAGTTGAAATACACAAACCAGCCGATTGCAAATGCGAAGAGACCTGCGCCGAAGAGGAATCCAAATCGCAGCAGGCGCTGCGCCTCCGGCTTAAACGGATTGGGGGGGTAGAGCGCAATGTTCAGAACTGCCTTCCAGAAGCCGATGTCCGAGCGTTGTCGCAAAAACTCCTCGACCCAGGCGTGGACGTCGCGCGGCGCAACAGGCGGCGGCATCTCAAAGCACCAGGGTGGCGTCAATCGGTCCCTTGGGACTTCCAAGGAATGTCAATCGAAGCACCATCGGCTTCGCGTGCATCGGAGGCAGCTTGATCGCAACAATTCCAGTCGTTTCCTGACCTGGCTCGATTTGCGAAGCGCGAATTTCGCCCTTTGCGACGTCGATAGGTGTCTCACCGCTGCACTTCAACCTTGCCGCAGCGTCTGGGCTCAACTGAGAGTTGGAAAGAGGGTAGAGCGACTCGCGATAACGCGGCGCATTGAGCGCCACCACTTGCGGAGCCCCGGGCACGTAAACTTTCTGGGTCTGGTTCCGAATCGTGTACCGGATGAAGATTTGTCCGTCATGTTCGAGCAAATCCGTCAGGTAGACCGCAACCCGATTCTTCTCGGAATTCGACCCGTATAAGCGGACGGGCTTGGCATCGATGAGCACTTCCGCTGGCGACGGACCACTGGAACTGCCCGAGCGATTCGCAGAAAGAGGGACGATTGGTGGATCGGCAGCGGGCTGGTCAATCGCAAAATCCATTTGCGGCACAGTTCCTGGCGGATCGAGCTCATAGTTGAAGCGGCCCGACGCCGTCCAGACGAACAGATTCGTTGCCACACTGGTCTCCGTTGGTTCGATGAAGACTTTGTTTTCGCGCCACTCCACTCTGAATGCGGGGCTGCCTACCGCAACCGTGCTAACCGCCTCAGTCATTTCGAGAACTGTAAGGTGATCCAGCGCGGTTTGAACGTGGAGGATCTGTCCGCGATCCAGCTTCTGCACCTCCACTTTTTGTCCCCAGGCAGGCCGCGCGAGGGCTGTAACTGCAACAAAAGAAAGCCAAATCTTGTTCACTTTCGCTTCTCCTATCCTTTATATAACGTGGGCGCCCAGGAGGCCCCGTGTTTGAGCCTCCTGGACAGTGTTGGTTTACGATGGAGTTTCTCCTTGTGCTGAAGTCGTGCGCCTGTCATCTGGCGACTCGCACAAGTTGCTGGTTGAGCGTTTCACGGTGGCGTGCTGGCGGATGTCGTTGAAGACAAGATTGCCATCACGGATCGTGCCGGACCCGTATCGCATCGGGAATGGCTGCACGCGATCGACAACCTGGCCGTCCACGAGCACTTCTCCTTTCTTCAATATCTGGAGGAGGAAGATCTGGCGCTCGTGCGTGCTGCCGTCACCGTTGGGAAATTGTTCAACGAGAAAGACGCGACCTTCTTCGTCAAACTCAATTTCACCATCCACGAGATCGGGAACGAAGACTTGCACAGGTGTGCTACCAGTCTCTTCCCCAATCTTGTCGATGATTTCCTGTGGAAAGGCATGGAACAGCAGCGAGCCGTTTCCCTTCCCCGCACAGATGACTGCGTGCAAGGACTGGCACCAGCCGCGCCGGTTCTGTTTCTTGCCGTCTCCCCACGCCCGAATGATCGACCGCAAGGCCTGAAACTCCTCGCGGGACCTCTCCTTGTTGGAGTAGGCGGCACTCCGGGCGGCGTTGCGTCGGGTGCGTGCCTCGTTTCTGGTTGCTTGGTCGTTCCGGTTGGCCTGATATTCAGCCTCGGCTTTCGCCAAGGCTTCATCCAAAGCCTGTTTTTCCTTGATGAGTTTGCCAACCTCCTCAGCATAGATGCGGTTGACCAACCGGCACTCCTGGGACATCTCTCGCGTGAAGTGCTCGTTAGTGATCAGCCCGTGGAAGTCGGCGATTGGCAGTTTCGCGGAAAAGAAGTCTTCGACTTCCTTTCTCGCGAGGTTATAGAGGTATCCGATCTTGTCGGTGGGTAGAACTTCAATGTGCACCGGCATGTCGCTGACCCGCTCCCTGTCTTTCAACTGCAGCCAGGGCGCGAGTGGTACCTTCTGGCGGATCTCGGCGATGAGCTGCTGGTTCACCACGGTGCCCCACTTCAGGCTGTCCAAGGCGTGTTGCAGTTCATCCACGAGTTGGTAGGCTTCTCCTCGAAAACCGGCGGCGTAACAGGAGGTTTTCAAGTCGGTGATTGAGCCAATCTGATTCCCTATTGCCTGATTCGCCACCAGCGCGAGGTTCCACCAAGGACTCTGCTTCTTGGTCCGCTTTGATTTCGCTTTTTCGTGCCGGTCCTGGTGAGCGAAACGGCTTTCCACAAAGCGAGGGAAACGATCGCCTTCGACCACTGCCACCAAGTCGAAGTCGAAATCTCCTCCATTCTTGGCAGCAGTTTCGCTGTGCAGGGTGAATACTCCATCAAGTCCGATCTGCTTCTCCACCAAGTCCACTACTGCCTCGCTGTCCATCGAGGAGCCGTTTTGCTCCTCGATGACATGCGTCACGAGGGCGACCGCTTCTCCGGTCGACACCCGCGTGTAAGGAAGCAAGTCTTCGAACATGCGGATTGGGTAGCGCACTACCAAACCCTTCGGGCACGGAACCGAACTGATCGCCCGATCCTGAGGCAGCCAGTCGGATGCGGCGACGACCTGTCCCTGATACAGACTGAGGAAGCCGTCGTCGGCAAGGGCAAAGCCTGGAATCTTGAAGCCACCTGCAGTGCAAAGCTTGAATGCCCACTTGGCCAGCAGGCGGTTCAATGCGTTGTTGATGTAAGGGTGTTTGATGAGGTAGCCACTCGAATCCACTTTGAGCACAGCCTCAACAACGGTGTGCTCAAATGAGGTGTATTCCGAGTCGTTCGCCTCTTCCCATGGAGCTTGGGTGTGGGACGCGCCCAGGAGCTCGATGACTTCGTCGTAGTTGCCGTCCTCGCAAGCGGTCCGCAATTTGCGAGCCTGTTCCATGGCGAACGCTGCGATTTCGAGCTGGATAGACTCCCATGGCGCGTGTTCGATAAGCGTGTAACTGCTATGGAGATCAAGCGTCCTGGAAACCTCTCGGATGCCGAACACGACCGGTCCCCGGTAGGTCCTAACCTCGATCTTCGGCCGTCGCCAATGGAGAAAGTCCAAGAATCGCGTGGATTGTTTGTACTCGGGTTTCACACACGACTCTGGCAGGATGATGTCCGCCTCCAGCTTCTCGGCGACATTGTCCGACATCACCTTGCATGCTCCTTTGGCCTGGGTATTTTCGAATGCAAGCCGGAACTGATAGAGACGGTGTCCGGGCAAATGAAAACGCTCGAACACCGACCGCGAGATCCAACCCCGGCAGTCATTCGTGCCCAAGGTGCGGTCCTTCACAACCATCACTTTTGCGTCGGACAACTGGATTCGCTGCTTGCACGGCGAGACCAGGATCCCGAAATAGGTGATGGCTGCTTCGGGCCATTTACGGAAACGCTCCGCGATCGCCGGCTCGTAGCGCTCGTCCACGGCGTAGAACTTGCCGCTCTTTGCCGAGGCGCTTGCTCCTATGAGCCGGAACCGCACGCCATCCAGATCGAAACACCTCATGGATTTCTGAACTTCGTTCTCCTGGTGATCTTCGAGCTTTCCGGGTGGGACATTGAGCCGTGCGACGCGAATGCCGGGATAGAGACCCTGGAGGAGTGTATTTTCGAGCTGCTCCCCTCGGGTCAACCTCGGCAACCGTCGCTTCATCTGTCCCATCTCGTTGATGTCGAGCGTAATCACGGGCATCCCATTGCTTATTTCAGTCGGCATTTCGTCCTCCTTATTTCCGTCCGGCAAAGAACAGACAAGGAGGCCGTTGCCGCCGGTCTCTTCGCTGTCCTGAGCCGAAAACGAGGTAAGGTTTCCAGCCAGGTTCGCGAAGAACCGGACCAGTTCGGTTGTCATGGGCAGTTCAACGCTGTCACGTCTTTGTTGCTGCCCTTCTTTCTCCTTTGCTTGCTCGGCAAAAACAAGCAAGGAGTTTGCCGACTCACTCTTATGACCCCGATCGGGCACACGTCGAGCGAGCCAAGCACTGATCCACAATCATTCGAGCTTGTGGACAGCTCTCGACAGACCAACTTCAGTCTGTAAAGAAACTCTGCTTATCCCGCCTCGGGCGCACCGCGAACTGCTTCTCGCCCTAGTTGCGGCTTCTTACCGGAGAAATCCGCGACGCCCCGCCACTCGGAAACCACGAAGTAGCTCAGGCCGGTCTTGAGTGACTCCACCATTGCCTCCGGTTCCCCCGGGACCTCCTTGCTGAATTCGGGAACTCCGTTATTCCCTCCTGCTTTCGCAACGAAGAAACGTTGGACTTCCACTCCGCCTGTCTGGCCCGCTCGCAATTTGCGTGTCCCACGCGAGGAACTGCCCGCTTCCGGGCCCTTTCCTTGTCCGACTGCCTCTGTCGTTCCTGCTGCCACCATCGAGACCTCCTTTTGTCGACTCCCGCCGCCTCCAGGTGCAAGTCTCCTGGCGGCGGTTCACCTACGGCCTGTCCTTATCGAGCACGCTCTTTTGCAGCAGCCCGGCTTCTCGTTCGCCGACCATCTGTTGTTCGCCGTACTCGGCCACGAGAAGTCCGCTCGGATTCACTTCCGACCGTGCCGTTTCGACCAAGCGCACGTTGTATCGCCCAACGATTTGATCTGTCGCCTCCGCCTGGTTGTTCACACGGTGAACTTCCTTCACGCCGAAGACGGTGTAGGTCCACGGTGTCCCCTTGACGTGTTCCATCGAGCGGATCTCAAAGTCCGAAATCATGTGCTCGTTCTTGATCTTTCCCACCGTATCCTCGTCGCGAAGTTTGTTCATGGAATAGACGCAAAGGTTTGCGGTCATCATGTTCAAAGCCTCGGCAAGGTTTCGGTCCACCGAGTCCGGCGTGTAACCAAGGTACCGACCGAGGAATTGGCGCACTACGGCCCGGCCTTCGAGGTCTGTAGGGGCAACGCCAGCGAAAGCATCCGCAGACGAGGCGCCCGCGGATAGGCTGATCGTTGCCACCTTACCGGCACGGGGACCGCCGACTACCAAAGCGTTGCCATCCTTGTCTACACGGATCACTGTCGGCGGCTGTATGCGGATATACATCGCAAATCCCAGCGAGCCCATCGCAAGAAGGCCGAAGATCATCGCCAGGAGCATGGCGCGGTTCGCGTAGGCCCGGAGCATGCCGTCGTGCTCGTAATATTTCGTGTACCGAGTGACCTCGGGAAGCTCCGGCATCCGATCTATCTTTCTCATCTGCTATTCCCCCCTCAGTCCCCTGTAAGCCGACCCAAGCGAGTGGCCGACGTACCAAGCCATGGCATGTGGAATGTTGAAACCGCGATATTGGCCGGGTCTCGAGAAGGAACGCCCTGCCGAAACGGAGGAAGGTGTAGAAGATGCTCTTGTTGTCGCGGCGGAAGCATCGCTGTCTCCGCCGCTGGGTACGGCAGCACTCACCCCACTCATCGCGCTGCCCGATGGCGGTGTCGGTGACATCGATGTGGACGCAATGGCCGCAGCTGCCCCACCTCCGGCTGGAGACACACTTGCGCCAGCGGCAAGCGGCGCGGACGTCGCAGTTCCTAGTCCCGCCGGCGGCGGAGGCGGCGCCGCCCCTCCCCCTGCTGCTGCCTGAGAAGCGAGCGCACCCTCTCCGATACCGCTGAATGATGCCGCGGCCAAACCGGCGACGGTGCTGGCAGTTGTCGTGATGGCGCTGACGACAGTCATCATCATGCTGCCCACGTCACCACGGACAACACGGCTGGCAATGAACGGAATCAAAGCAATCGATAGCGAGAAAATACTTGCGGTCAGGGCCAGAAGTATCATTTGACTCGAACCAACGAAGCTGTTCAAGACTCCGTTCGCATTGAGGACGGCGTTTATGCTTGAGAGATTCACCGCAGACATGAGGACCTGAAGGATTGCGTAAATAAGCCCCCATGCCTGAAACGTTACTAGGTTCACGAGGTATGTGCGTGACAACTGGCCGAGGCCACGCGCGGGCAACAGCGCCAGGACAAATGGACCCGTTACGTAGAGTACCGACCCGTACATCGCATAAAAGACAGTGAAGATGAGATAGCAAACGGGAAACAGGACGAACGCGCCGAGGATCAGGATCAAGCTGATAACCCCCGAAGCCAGGCCGGTCACAAGATTCCATAGAGATGTATTCCCATTCGTCTGCCAATACTGGGCCAACTGGTTCATCCAATTCGCGAAGAGATCGCCGACGCCGGTCGAGTTGTAAATGAAGTTGGCAACGGAATTGAATATTCCGTTGACGTCGCGAAAAACCGCGCCGTAATTGGCGAATACGAGTCCCAGAACCAGATACTTGATTCCTGAAATCGCAAGCATTCGAACATCTCCCCCGGAGGCAAATGCCTGGTACGCGCTATAGAGGAAACTCAGGAGAAGAATCGTCCCAGCAACACCCAACACGGCGCCCGTCACGTTAGCGGTGTCGATCCCATTCAGCGCTGTTTGGAGGAGTTGCTGAAAATAAAACACGGTTCATTGCCTCTTCAGGAGGTTGTAAATCTGCTGCTGTACGGCGGCGGCATTGGCGGCGCCGTTCTTCACATTTGCGCTCGCATTGGCCAGATCGATCGCACGCACGCGCATCAGATCCGCTGTCGCGGACTGTGTGTAGGCATTGGCGCGGACCAGCCATGCGTCGGCCTGCGCTTCGAGGATCGGTGCGCTCCCAGGTGCGGCCGTCTGAATGCTCTGGTTAATCTGGTCGGCCGCCTGAAGCTCGAGGTCCGCCAGAGAATCGATTTCAATGGCTCTCTTCATGGCGGCCTGCGCCGCAGCATCCGTCATATCGATCATGTCGCGTGTTTGCGGTGAAGCCGCAGTCGCGGCCGGCGCCGAACCGTAAACAGCCGTGTATTGCGCGCCGGTCTGGGCGATCTGGTTTGGATCACGCGAGAGTAGGTTCTGCTCAAACTGCTGCGTTGCCGGCAGGGTCGCGCTATTCACGGGAATGCGCATCACACCTTGGATCTGGTTGAAGATGCCCTGAACGCCCCCTACCAATAAACGGGCCTGATTGATCAGGTTCTGCGGCCACACCACCGTTTGCTCGAAGTTCGAGATGCCTTTCTCGATCGACTGAATGCCATTCAACCCTCCTCCGATGACGCTGCTTAACGTGCTGCTGATCGTTGTTAGACCGGTCGCGAGGATTACGCAGCACGGGTCGACAAACTGACTCCTAATAGGATTTGGCGCAAGGAGAGTAAAGACCACCAACAGAACAACTGTACGAATCTTGTGCCTCCAAGCCCACTTCAAACTTCGCATCACTCTCTCGATGGCATTCCTCATCGACTTTCTCCTTCCCTACTTTCGCTGGAGCAAATTCAGAATCTGTGCGTTCACATCTCCGGTCACGGTGGCTCCCCGCTTGCGAAAGGCGTTCTCGTGGGCCAGCTGGCCGGCTTCCTGACGCAATTCAGCCGCAAGCATTTTCTGAGTGAGCGCTTGGCTCTCGATGCTGGCTACTACTGCGGTCGCGGTCAGAAAGGGCGCCGACCCTGGAGCTGCCTGGCCGGCAGCGTTCTCGATGTTGTCGGCTGCCTGTAGAGTCAGGTCACCCGCGGCATCGCTTTCCTTCAAGGTTTTGAAGTTGTCGACCGCCAGAGCGTCGTCCATGTCCATCATCGTTCGATCTGCCGGGCTGGCCTCCGCTGTGGTTGGAACACCGCCATAGGTGCTTCCAAACGAAGAGGTGAGGGTTGCGAAATCATTGGTTTGGTGATTTCGCATAGCGTTCTCGAGGCCGACCGGATTGGGCAGGGTGGCGCTCTTTAGGTTGATGCTGAAAATGTTCTGCATGACGCTTCTGTACTGCCCGATCATCTGCGTCACCATCGCCTTGGACTGGTTAATCAGGGCGACGGGCCAGGTTGCCTGCTGGTAGAAATTGCTGATTGCCGTTCGCACTGAATTGATCGAGTTCAATGCGGTCTTGATCAGGCCGTTGATTACGTTCAGCACAGACTGAATTGCCGCCACGAGGCTCCCTTGCGCCTGTGCTTGCGGTGGACTGACAAGCGCCACGACAAGTGCACCTGCCAAGGCGACAGCAAGAACTTGCCGCCGTGTTCTTGCGATCACCATCCAGTAGGAAAAAGTGACAAAGAAAAAGCCACACAGCACGTTTGTAAAAAACACCATCGGCACTCCTTCCATAACTCGTTGGGGTACGGAAACAATCCGACAATCCAACCGGCGCCACAACCTACAAGGTCGAACACGAACGGCCCACTCGCAAGAATCACGGCGATGATTGCTCCCCAAGCTGCGAATTCGAAGGGTCGTCGCCATCGAAGAGAAATCATGGCAAAGAGCCGTTTCATGGCTGTATTTCTCCCGTCACCGCACCCGAGATCTCTTCCGGTAGTGGCGGAACCTCCGCCAATCCGTGAGGAAACTTTCGCCCCAATTCGGTATAGGCATCGAGTAGCGGCCTGTCGGCAAGCTTCTTGAGGACCCAGGCCCTGTACCTTCTCTCCCGCGGAAACGTTGTGCAGATCCAGTAGTCCACCGTCGTCGGTACGATCCGGATCGTTTGCGTCGTCTCGGCTTTTTCCCCAAGGACCAAGAGTGCGTCGGCGCTCTCGCCTTTGCGCGGCGCGCTGAACCGCTTCACCTCATTCAGCGCCACCGGATTCAGATACAGGTGATTCACGAGCGGGCTCATGTCCCCCGGCTGTTGTCCAATGATCTTGGTGCTCGCGTTTTTGAGGATGCCTGGACCATGCTCCCGGGGCTGGAACCCAGTTCCTACAAAGTCTTCTACCGTCTGGCTAATTCCCCAAACGCTGGCATTCCTTTTCCGCGCTGTGCGGAAGAGTTGAACCACTTCAGGAGCGAGCGCCGGGGAATCCAAGAGGAACCAGCACTCATCAAGAACGGTAATGCTGGGCTGCCCGGTCTTTCCGCCCGAGCGAGATGCCACGGCATTCGCGATCAACATGCTCATGGCGGTTTCAAGCTTCGGGTCCGAACTCAATCCTTCGACGTTGAAGAAGAGCCAGTTGCTGTCGAGCCGCATCGTCGTGTGCGCGTCGAACAGCTTGGCGTAAATCCCTTTTTCTCCTGTCCACCCGCGCAACTTGATTGCCGCCAAGCGGGCCTCGTCAATCGTGCGCTGCATGCGTTCTTCGTCACGCCATTGCGCCAATTCCTCCCGGAGATCGTTGAACGTGGGAATTGGATTGGAGTACCGGATGGCGCACCGCTTGTAGGTGCGTCCGATTGCGTCGCTGAGCAGATTGTCGACGAGCGAGTTATCCGAGCCTGGACTGTCGCCGATCATGTGGCGCGTGAGATTTTTGAGAAATGCGATCTTTTCCTTGCTCGGCGTCGGTTCTCCCGGGGGAAGGTCCCAGGGGTTGAGCGTCTCGGCGCCATCCAGCTTCACATCGATGACGCGCCCGCCCATCAATTCCACAAGCGGCTGGTAAGAATCACCCCGCTCGATAATGGAGATTTGCGGGTTGGCACGCGCCATCATAAGCAGGAAGACTTGCGCCATGAAGGTTTTGCCCCCGCCGCTCTTTGCCATGATGAGCATGTTCGCGTCGCCGATGCTTGCGTCGAACGGCGAGAAAGGAACCAGTTGCCGGTACGGCGTTTCAAAGAGCATGAGCGGTGAATGTGGGGTCCCCCTCCACGGCATTTCCACGGGCAGTAGATCGGCGGCATTGAGCGTGAGCAGATCGAGTTCCCGCCGATTCTCTCCCCCCATCGCGGGGAGCCCGGTAAAGAAGAGACGCTTCTGCGCAAGGGTCTCCGGAACTCCGCGGCCGCCGTTCATCCGCGCAATCGCGTGCAACAGACGCTGGCGGCGGTCCGCCAGGATGCGCTCGGCCTCTTCGCGTTCCATGCGGTTTTGACTGGGCCGCGAGGTGCGCGTTGTCACGATCAAGCTCATTTGGCAGGCTTTCAGCGAACTCGAAATCAAATCCTGCAGCACTTTAATAAGCTGGTGCTCTGCCACTTGTGCGTCGACGTTGATGCGAAATCCCCCGTGGAAATCCTTTTGGGCAGCAAGCATCTTTCGCAGACGCCCTTTATATTGCTTGATCGATTTGCTTTGGTCGGGAAGGGTGACTTCGGCATTGATCACGAGCGGGAAATCCATGACGACAAGTTCGCGCAAGATCCCTGGGAAAGTGGCATCCGGCAGGTCCTTCACGCTAATCCAGGAATAAAGCAGGCCAGCGATCTTCAGGTAGTCATCCTGCTCGTCCTCGATATTCACATTTGCGGCCTGGCTTCGCGCACTCTCGTACCAGAGCGACTCATCCGCCGCCCGGTACGGCAGAGTGTCATTGCCAAGGGGATGGAGGGCGCGCTTGATCTCGAGGAACAGATCCTGATGGGTCATCCGGCGGATCGGCATGCCAGTAGCTCCGAGCGTGGCTTCCACCCCGGCTAACAGACTGTTGAATTCCGCGAGTAGCTCCTCGTGATCCCCTCGCGAGCGTTCGATACACTTCACGGCTGAAAGACTCAAATTTCCGCCCGACTTCATCTTTCGTTTCCACTCGAAGTCCGGTGATTCATGGTGAATCCGGGGATTCCAGATGAAGTACAGATGGAGAAAATGTTGTAAATAATACCCAGCGGCCTCCCGGTTCCTCCACTGCTCGATGTGCAAGAGGTCGAGTTCGCAGACCACTTGACTCTCGTTCCGGCGCTCCCGGATGTACCGGGATACCAGATCGCCCGTGCCCTCCGAAACCTCAAACCGCACCTGCATCCGCATCGATCGTTCGGGCAGTGATCTGACGAGAGCTTCGAGGAGTCCCTTGAGGCGATTCCTTCCCTCATCGCTTGCGTAATACGATTGAATGCCTCCAACCTCATAACCCGCCACCAATGACCCGTCGATTTGCACCGCAACGTCTTCAAGCAAGTCCCGGATGCGAAGTTGCTCGCACAACGGGGGCGCGCTCACGGATTGTTCGTATCGTTCGACCGTCAGTGGCATGCCTAATCTCCCAACCGCAGGTAGTCCCGAGTGAGTTCCCGGTCCCGTTCCAGTGCGGAGTACACGTGCGGCTTTGCGTGGAAGATGACCCAGTCCTGGAGGTAGCCGCGCTGCTTGCCATACTTGAACAGCATCAGTGCCGGGATGCTGAGCGCGGGCACGACGTATTGCAGGACCATGTTCATCGGCAAGCCGAACATCTCCCGGCGAAGAAACCTTCCAAGAATGTTCGCGACGACCGCTAGGGCGAGAATCGCGAACAGGTCTTCGGCTTCGAGGCCGAAAAACGTGACTCTCGTCCGGAGATTGCGGTACGCAGGTGTCACTTCAAGCGACATTGCTCTCTTCCCTTCTCTCAGGTGACTCCGCCGGTTCCCTTCAAAACAAAGAACTCCGCCATCCGTACAAGTCCGGATAGGAGCAAACAGAGGCCGGCCGCTACGAAGTGCCTCATCCATCCTTCCGTGGGATGGATGCGCGTGACGATGCCCATGCGCAGCGCCCCTGCCGCCACGTGCAACCCTGCGTAGACCGGCATCAGCACATTGCAAATCCAGTCCACTAGGCTCACGAGAGACATCCAGTAGACGTCCGGATCATTCCAAGCCCTCTGCGAGGCGAACGTTTCCATCGCTCGCAACAAGCCGGAGGCCATGAGGCACAAGAGTCCTCCATACATCGCCGCCGCATAGCCCTCCGAACGCGCAAAGCGCAAGATGGCGATGGCAAAGAACAAGCCAGTCAGCGTCGGGAGAATCACGTTTCCTGCCCAATTCGTGAGGTTCAGAATCCCATTGGTGAATGACATCGCGGTTTCTAAGCCTCCATCGAAAGCAGCAGTTTCCAGATTCCTGAAACACACAGCATCGCCAGCGCGACGGCAACGAGGCGCATCGCCGGACGGCGCGTGGCAAAATTGATGATGGCGCCCACAATCGCGAGTCCCGCTGCGATCGGCATGATGGTCCCAGCCAAGTAATTCCACAGGCTGTCCAGAACGTCCGCGGCGGCAAACTGCGACCCGGTGTTGTAGCTCTCGATGAGGGAATAGGTTGTCTGCGTGCCGAGCAGGAACATTGCGGCGAGGATGGATGGCAGAGGGTGCCCGCCCGAGGCAGTGTCAAGAATTGCCCGCAGTACGAAATATGCCGCGAGCGTGCTTGCCATCCGGCCCACTACAAAATTCGTGACGAAGCTGGACACATCCGACTGAAATGAACTCAGCCAGGAAGTTCCAATCCCTCCAGAGGGCAACGCAGCTGCGACACCGAACGAGCTGAACCATCCGACGAGAGGCACGAGTGTCACAAACACGACGACCCAAAACACCCATTTCGTGAACCCACCACCAATGAGGAAGGTAGTTCCACCCTCACGTCTTAAGCTGACTCCCGCGAGGACCAGCGCGACCAGGGAAGCCGCTGGGGCGAGCTGTAAGAGGACTTGGATGATGTCGTTCAAGAGTTGTGGGATAGCCATTGCTCCGACTTTCCTTTCTTTTTGCAAAGCGCGTCAAAGTGAGACCTAAGCGGGGGTGGGCAGGCAGCCAGGTTCTTTTCTCTCCTTTCCAGAACTGCCCGCCAGCTCCGCCGGGGATGCGTGTCGCCTCGGTTTTACGTCACGCCTCCGGTTCCATTCGTGATCCAGAACTCGATCAACCGGGTGATCCCTGAAACTGCCAGCAATCCAGCAGCTGCTGCGAGCCATCGGCCGACACCGCGCCCGTTCAGCCAAGAGACAACTGCGCCGACGACAGCGCCTCCGGCCCCCACAGGGGCGATGACGTTGCCAACCCAGTTGATGAAGTTCAAGAAGGCACCTTCCGGCTGCGCGCCCGTTTGGCCCTGTACTGCAACGTTAAACTGCGGCTGAGGGCCTAGACTCTGCGCCCAGACGATCTGACTTCCTAAAATGAAGCAGATCGCTGACACTGCCAGTCCTTGCTTCCATGTCTCGCCCGCCTTCGCCTTCATGGATTTCAGTCCCCTTTCTGCTTCGCCGCCTCTAAAAGATTCGACAGATCGAAGAGGAACGCTGAAGCGCGGGAAAAACTAAAACCAGTTCTCGCGTTTGTCAAAAAAGTGAGAGGCATTGCAGCTAAGATCGAACGGAAAAAGTGAGGATGGATTGACCAGACATCGTGCGAAGAGAACGAGGACGCCCTAGTTTATAGAGAAGTCTTTTGGTTGAATCTCAATGCGCTCGTGCGAAATGCCAGCTCCTTGCAACGCCTTTTTCTTTTGCTCGATGTAGGACACATCGTAGACACTTTTCAAAGTCTCCCCGAGTTGAGCGAGAACCGCTTCCACCTTTCCGAGTTGGGCGTCAAAGTCGGCTTTCTCGAAGCGCCACTTCTCGCGGCAGACGTAACACTGTCCTGAATCATCAAGGTTCAAATACTTCCGGGCGATGCCATGCTTGTACAAGTTGATCCCGTTTACCCGCCCCATGAACATGAAGCCGACGCAGCGCTCCTCGCCGAGCTTGTCTACGAGCGGTTTCCAATTGGGCTCCATTCCCCGAATCACCCTCGCTATTGCTGGGGCACCTGCGGCGCAGCGCTTTGCGTGCCCGCTTGCTGAACCATTTCGCTTAGCTCCCGCCTGAGCTGCAAGAGCTGGCGGAGCTCCTCTGCCGTAGGGAGGGGTGCATTGTTCGCCTGTTGCATTGTGGCTGGTCGCACCGGTCCTCCGTCCGATGCAGTGCTTTTTTCAACTACGATGTAGAACCTCGTGTTTCCCGGCACGGTGACAACGATGTTTTGATTGAAGGCCAGGCCATTCAGTTCCTGGTCTCCCGCAATTCCGATATTTGTGGCGATCCGGTCGCGGAGAAGGGCGCTCTCCGAAAGTGGCCCGTTGAAACCGCTGCTGCCGCCCGCCCCCACCAAATATGTTGCCGCTGTCCCGAGACCGGTAAAGGTTCGCACGAGAAATCGGGTCCCCGTCCTTCTCCCATTAATATTGCCTTTGAGGGGTCCGTAAGTCAGGCTCATTGCTGTGGCGTCGATCTTTTCCGTGGTTCCGTCTGGCATCTGCATCGTGTCGAACCGGATCGCCACATATCCTGAGCGGTCGGCTTGTTGAAGGTTTCCGAGCGCTTTTGCGCCTGCAGGCACAACAATTTGTCCACCCTTTTCATAGTTGTATTCGATGGCCGCCACAACCGGCGTTTTGATGGCACTACTCACAACTGACTGCAGCCGGGCGACCAATCTTGTCCCTGGGGGCAAATCCAGCATGACCGGATTTTCCTCCAGCGCGGTCGTAGCCACTCTCGCGCCGACACTTGCGGGATTGCTTTGCACATTTCGAACGAACACCAGTGACGGCTTACGAAGGTCATCTGACGCCGACTGCACTGATGAATTGGAAGGGGCGGGCACTGTTTGGACCCCTCCGGTATCCGAAAAATCAATCTTTCCCAGCGCGTACGGCCCCGCACTCTTAGGGACTGGCATGGTTGGAGACTTTGGATGCACTCCAATAACCGGCTGCGAAGGTCGCGCCGTTCTGTCCACATCTTCAGGAGTAACACCATGGCTCCCCGGGGCCTCTGGCTGCCCGGTTTGTGCGTTCAACAGCGGTGTCACCGATCCCGTTTGGTCAGTCGCCTGCTGGCCCGGAGTCACCCTACGTCCCAGGTCGGGAGCTCCCACTCGCCTAGAGTCCGTCGATTTCCTCGGCGTGTTAGAGGAGGAAAACACGCCGAGGAACACAAGGAGTACCGCAAGGGCAGCCCCTGCTACCAGAAAGAGCGAACGACTCCTGTCGCGCCCGAGTTCACGCCGGTTCGTGACTTGGTGTTCCCGTCGCGCCTTGTCGAAGGCTTGACGAAAGATTTCACGCCATCCGGGACGAGAGGAAACTTTAGTTTCATCGATCAACGGCTCTTCTGCAGGGCTGGCTTGTGGAGCGCCCATGGTCTTTTTCTCATTTTCCTCTGCCATTTTCGTCCTCCCACGAGCTGCTCACCCCGAACCCAATTGGCGCCAAGGCGGGGCGGTCCACAGCCCCCGACTCCGCCACCTGCAACAAAAGCATCTCGTTCGACTGCTTGTATGGCGGACGATCAAACACTACGACACCGTCGGCGCGTTCGGAAGGTCCCAACCGGCGCCTGTTCAGCCGAAAGTCCAGCACCTGCAACTGCTCGGCCGTTGACCATTTTTCGTGCCGGATCTGCTTTCCCGAAGTTGTTCTTCCCCCGAGCTGCACCTGTGGCGGCATCAACAGGATCGCGTGCTTGGTCGGATTTACGACCGAGAACAAGACGACCACTTGCTGACCTCCATCAATTACCTGGCTGACACCGGCACGGACTCGGTCACCACTCTCCATTTCTTCGCCTACGCGTTGTCCGTACAGGAACGGCAACGGTGCGCGCTCTTGCTGTTCGAGAAACTGGTCAAGGCCGCGACTTTGAATGTCCTCCGCTGATGAATCACTACGACTCGGCAAGGGATCTCCGGCAGCAGAAAAAGCCGAACTCGCCCCGTCTCCTGGCTTCGAGAGTTTTTTGATTTCTCGACCTTCGATCCCACGGGCCTCCGTCAACGGGACCGTCGCTCCAACCAATGCGAAAGGGAACGCTGAGGGCGCGACGAAAAATCCCCTGGAAGCCTCGTATTTCAACAGGAAATCAACATGAGTCCGATCTGGAGAATTGCTCTCTCCCCGGCTAATCAACAGCAAACTGACTTCGTGTCCACCTGCCGTTGAAATCAGAAGGTTCGTCTCAGAATCCTTGTTTGAGAGAGCCTTTACGAAGACGAGTCTCGGCTCGTGTTCCGAATGCTCGACTTGAAACGCGGAAGAATCTCCCACGACGACCGCGTTCACAACCTCCGGCAATCGGATGGCAGTGACATAGCGGGCTGCCACCTCGACCACCATGACTTTCCCCTCCAGGTCCGTCTCGGTAACGATCCGCGGCTCGATTTTGGGGACTTGCGCAGGCGCCACACCCGTTCCAAGAAAGAAACACAAAGGCCAAAGTCCGCGAAGCATCTTCATTGTCCACCTCTAGGTCCTGTTGCAATGCTCTGCGCTGCAAGCCTCCGGGCGGTCTCGCGTCGCATGGCGCGGTACAACCGTGCTACGCGACTCACATAGAGAAAAACCTCCCGAGAAGAGTATGCTAGGCCCCGCGAAAGGATCTGAGACTCACCCACTTGATAGGCGGCAACGGCCAGTCGTAAATCGCCATTAAACAGACGGATCAACCAAGCCAGGTAAGCAACTCCGCCTCGAATGTTCTCTTCGATGTTGAATCGGTCTGGCACTCCGAACCGGCTTGCCGTTGCGGGCATAAGCTGCATAAGGCCCGCCGCGCCCTTCCTGGAAACCGCATAAGGGTTCCAGCCTGACTCCACCTGGATGATTGCTTCCACAAGTTCCACGCGGACCTCGAATGCGGTCGCGTAGAATGCCGCACATCGTTCGGAGAATTCGCGGACGCTTGCTGGCTCTGTAGCCCAAGCGGCTGGCGCGCTGAACCAGATTAGGAAAAGAAGAGCTTTCGCCATCGTGTTCATCCGTTTGATCTCAAACCACGGCACAAGCAACGGCACCTCTTCGATTGAGCTTGTCTCTGTGCATCTTCGAATCCACAATGAGGCCCTCGAAGCCCTCGCGGAGCAGAAGTCTGCCTCGATCTCCTTCCGTCTTGGCCAACAATGGCAAGAGAACGTCTCTCTGTTCCGGCATGATCTCTTTGAGACCGAGGATTTGAAGTGCCTGCGCCAGGTCCAGCATCTCGGCGATCGACGGCGGTTTTTCCATGTTCCAGCCGCGCAGCGCGTGGGCTAAACCGGCCATCTGGGCGAGCAACGGTGCCTCCTGGTTTTCGCTCCGTGCGGCCAGGATTTCGACTTCACGATCGACCGCGGGATACTCGAACCGCAGGTACAGGCATCTCCGGCGCAACGGGTCGCCCAGGCGCCGCTCCTCGTTTGAGCTCAAAACGACAAAAGGAACTGTTTCGATCTCGGCCTTGATCGTCCCCAGCTTAGGAACGGTGATCTGCCACGCGCTCAGGAGCTCCAAGAGCAGCGCCTCAAAGGCGTGGTCCACTTTGTCGAGTTCGTCGATCAACAACACGCAAGGCTTGCACTGATGCCGGAGAGCTCGCAACAGAGGACCCTCGGCGAAGAAATCGAGGGAGTGCAGCCGGTTTCGGGTTCCCTCCCAGTCCTGGCCCAAGAAGTCCTTTTGCGTTTCCAGGAAGAGCCGCTGCAAGGACTCATCAAACTTACCGATGGCCTTCTCTTCCGTGATTCCTTCGTAGCACTGCAGGCGCTCCACAGTGGTATCGGCGGCGGCCGCAATCGCATAAGCCAGTTCTGTTTTTCCGCACCCAGGCGGGCCTTCCACCAAGAGCGGTTTCTGCATCTTCGCGGCCAGGTACACCACCTGAAGCGTGACGGGATCGATCACGTACCGTGCGTCACGGAGCCCTTCTGCGAGTTCCCCGGCCGATCGAAACACAGTTCTCACCTCCGCTGCGGAGGCGGAACATACCGCAAAAGCTTCGGACACGCACTCGACCGGCGTGGCCCATCTGCGCGGGCCGTTTGGAATACAAGGTTCCTTCGATTGTGTGCTGGGCCCAGACCGGGACCATCTATCACGCTCGCGTGGAGACTCCACTCTGTTGCAACGAAAGGTGATAGGGCACCTTAGAGAAGGACTCTCAAAGATTCTCCGACAAAGTACCATCGCTCCCTGCAATTTCTTCAGCCAATCGAATCTTTCATGGCTAACTTCGATCTTGGTCCCTCTGCGCGGGCCAGGGAAAGATCTTGTGCCAGAGGCTCTCTCGCAGCACACGACCCGAACGCACGAGTGCTAAGCACGTGAAAACAATTTTGCCAATCGCAAACTTCATGGCTAACTTCGCTCGGCTTTGTGCTGCCGTTCGAGGCTCAGGTGTGCCCGGACGCAAACCAATTCCAAACCGCAGGCCAAGAAAAACAATCTCACCAATTGCATAATTCATGGCTAACAGGTCGCGGACTCGCAATTCACACTCAACTGTCATCCCCCTGCCCGGAACTTGTCAGTGAAGCTCGGCTGTTCCACTACCACCTGCACGCTGCGAACAATTTCTGGGCAATGTCATACCTCATGACTAACTTCCTCTGCGGTTTCTCTCAGACAGTTTCAGGAGATCCCGTCAAGCCATCTAAGAATGTAACCCTAGCGCTCCCCGTCGAGCCATTTGATATGTAACCGTAGAAGGCTTGTTGTTGTGGCTGTGGGAAAGTGGGAATCTCGCGGTTTGTGCGAGATTCCCAAG
>Ga0307478_10001089_pt1 | contig 24855 bp, 18 predicted proteins | sample atmos_gasesECM4C_2_FD_203713 | JGI IMG/M metagenome (GOLD analysis project Ga0307478, IMG submission 203713) | Hardwood forest soil microbial communities from Morgan-Monroe State Forest, Indiana, United States - atmos_gasesECM4C_05 | ecosystem: Environmental > Terrestrial > Soil > Temperate...
TACCCGCCGCCGCATGACTGTGTCGTAGACAGCGCCAGTCCGAAGGTCGAGTCGTATCACCTGATCACGCAGTGCATCGAGAACCCAAGCCCCTCGTGGAACGAAGGCCACGTCGACTGGAATCTGTCCAACCCTGTTTCCTCTACTCCAGCCCTGAACGGCTACGTCTATACCGCTGCCCACGACGCCCGCGACAATAATCCACCGTTTCACGACACCGACGGAATCCGCGCCATGGGGTACTACGAAGGCAACGATCTCGACTACTACTACTTCATGGCTTCGGAGTTTGCTACTTCGGACCGCTGGTTTGCTCCCGTGATGACGCGGAGCTCTTCGAATCGCGACTATTTCATCGCAGCGACTTCTCAGGGATACGTGTACCCGATCGGCACCAACAGCCACGATCAGTCTCTGCTCACTGCCAAACCGATTTTCGAAGAGCTGCAAAGCGCGGGTATCTCCTGGAAGATCTATGTCAATCCGGAGAACACACCGTGTGCCTCCAATCCGACGCCGCAATGCCTGTTGAGCTTGAGTTACGTGCAGAATTTCGCCTGGGGACAGACCATTCCTGCCAATTATCCGAACAGTCTGGTTCCCATCTCGCAATACTTCGCCGACCTGAAGAACGGGACTCTGCCGCAGGTGGCTATGATCGAGCCAGCCTCCAGCGCAGGACTGGATGAACATCCGTCCGATTCCGATCCCTACCCGATCAATATTCAGCTGGGTGCGCAGTACGTTTCATGTCTGATCAACGCGTTGATGACCAGCACTTCCTGGAAGAACTCAGCTTTTATTCTTACGTTCGATGAAGCGGGTGGACTCTACGATCATGTGGCCGCCCAGCCGGCGGTAAGTCCGGATGGCATCAAGCCCAAGGACCTTCAGCCGGGAGACATTTGCACAACCCTGACGGGGCCGAATTGCGACTTCGTTTACACCGGCTATCGCCTGCCGCTGATCGTGATCTCGCCGTATGCCCGGAAGCATTACGTGAATCACACCGTGGCCGATTACACGGCAATTCTCAAGCTGATCGAGACCCGCTTCAAGCTGCCGGCGCTGACCAAACGCGACGCCGCACAAATGAACATGACGCAATTCTTCAATTTCAATTTTCCGCCATGGACGACGCCGCCGACCCCGCCGGCGCAGAATACCAGCGGCTCCTGCTATCTGAACCAGCTACCTTGATGTTGATTGGCTGATCTGACCAAGCGCTGCCGCGAGCACATCGAGCGCCAACTGAGCCGCATGTGCCGAAGCCTGGGGAAGTCCTCCCACTGCGCTCACTACATCTTCCCGCGTTAAGGCGAGCGCCTCAGTTGTAGTTTTCCCGAGAACCAGTTCGGTCAGCGCGGAGGCGCATGCCATCGAAGGAACGCATCCTTTCGCCTTGAATCGAATTGCAGAAATGCGCAACCCATCCACCCTCAACGTAAGGCGGACGATATCCCCGCAGACAGGATTTTCAATTTCAGCGCTGGCGTCGGCGTCCGGAACCTCGCCCGCATGGCGCGGGTTTGCAAAATGATCGAGCAGCTGCGCCGAGTACATGAATGGAATTTTAACCGCTCGCTCGGACTTCGCGGCTAGTGCCGGCCTGTGCCGTCGGGGAAGTAGAGCGGCCATCCGCGCTCCTGCGCCGTTCTTTCCAAATCGATGGTCGCGTTAATGGCAAACGGATGCTTCGCGAGCGCCAGCATCTCCGTATCCCAGCGCGAATTTCCGAAGGCCGCATCGACTGGCTTGCCTACAACCTCGTGCAGAACACTGGCCTTATCCGGACCTGACGGGATGCGCACCAATCGATTGGTGACGACGCCGTTCTCCTGTTCCGCCTTGGTTGCGAGAATTCGGCTCTCGGGGATGCCGAAAGATTTCATCGCTGCCCGGATGACCCATTCATTTGAGGAAGAGACAATCCAGATCTCGCATCCCTGATCGTCCAGCCGATGCAGCAGGTCCCGCATCTCGGGGAACACCTTGCCGGGAAATACATGATCCATGAATTGGGAAGCGACTTGCATCATGCGCTCGTCGGCGATGCCCTCATGCATCGTCACCATCTCGCCGCACATGACGGCTTCGCTTACTTTGCCTGCCCGGTAGTCGGCATAGCGAGCGCGCATGGCCCGTCCCACCTCGGCGGAAACCACGCCTTGTTTGATTTCCCAATCGAAAAACGTCTCGCCGGCATCGCTGGACCAAAGCGTGCCGTCGCAATCAAAAGCCGCGACCCGTGGCGAGAGCCGGAGTACTGACTCCACAAACTCCTGCGCCGATGCGTTCTGCCTCTGCGTTCCCATACTTTCCATGCCCTTCGACGATACCGTGCAGGAAGCCGAATGCGCAATTGCTCTCTAGACACAATTCATGAGTTTGCCAGCAGGTTCTCCTCACCTGGATCGGACGAGGCGGTTGCCCCGTACCTGCACCGCGTCGCGTGCAAGCTTTTGCAACCGACTTGCGCCGCGCGCAAATTATTGGGGAAGGCCCCGGCTTCAGCCGGGCGTCAGACCAAACTACGCCGTATCGATTGTTCTTACCCCTTCGCCACCAACCCCGCGTAGTCCTCAGGAGTGTTCACATTCAGCGCGACGAACGGATCGTTCACCGCAATGTATCGGATATGCCCTCGATTCCGGTGTTCCACATCACGAGCGTTGCCGGTAACCGGCTCACGTAAAAAGGCCTCGATCAACTCTCGCCCGGCGATAAAGGGATGCCCGTGCTTCCCGGAAAATTCAGGCACGACGGCCCACACATCCGGCGGCGCCTCTTGGAAGGCTGAGATGAGGATCTCAATGGTCGCCTGGCTCGCCGGAGGCCGGTCAACCAGCGTAATCAGGGCGGCGTCGCGTCCCCGATTCAACACCTCGTGCAAACCAAGTTGCAGGGAACTGAACTGTCCGCGGCTCGGATCCGGATTCTCCACAATCGACGCCCCGTTGGCGTAAACCACCGGTGCCAGCGCCGCGCCATTCGCGCCCGCCACTACAACCTCAAAATCAGTCGAGAGACTCAACGACCGGATCGAGGCCGACAGGAAAGTATCCATCGCCGCTGGTTGCTCGGGCATTTGCGGAGGCCAAGGCAGCAGCGCCTTGTCGGTACCCATGCGTGAAGACTCGCCCGCAGCCAGAATCACTCCCGCGTAGCTCGGAGACCGCGACATGAGCGGAAGATAGCAGAAAGCGGAAGGAATGTCAGTGATTTGGGGAACTGTCAATTCGTCCGCGCGGCTAGCGACCGGGAACCGAGAGCCGGAAGCCATGGAACCGACCTTCAGAACCTGAACGTGCTTTCCTTCCCGCCCGGATCAGTGACCATTGTCTCCTCGACGTCCCCGCGCCGGTTCACCAGGTAGTGGAACTGATAAGTTCCCGCGTCTCTCATGGTCATGCGCGAGACTCTCCACAAGGAGTACTGATTCACCAGAATGTCATGCCCGCGCGCATCCTGGACCTTCGTCATCCCGTAGGCATCGTAGAAAAAGCGCCACCGGAGACCGCCTTTATCTCGCACCTCCGCGAGCCGGCCAGACGTTTCGTACGAGTAATTCACTTCATTTCCCTGATCGTCCCTGGCGTCCACGATCCGGTCCTGCCCGTCGTAGACGAACTTGATTTGATGATTGCCCGGCGATGTGAGGCTGATCAGGTTATGTCTCGCGTCGCGGACAAATTTAATTTCCTGCCCCTTCGGACTCCGAATGCCAACCAGCGCTCCGTCCACTCCTCTCTTCGCGCCGTACGCCTCGGGAAAACGGTAAATGGTTCCATCCGCAAAATGCATGTCCCAATGGTCCCGATTCCACCCGATGTGCGACTTCTGGAAGATCAGCGGCGGCCTGCCATTATGCTCGGCGAGAAAGTCAGAAAAGCTCGTCCCATTCGATATGCGTTCATAGTGCACCGTCTCGCCATCGCCGAGAAAAAGTTCCATATACGTATAAGGAAAGTGGTCGCCATAAGGAAAGATGTCGTACGAATCATTACCTCCGATTCCGAAGGCCCGGGACTTGTCATCCCATTGCCGGTAGGCTCGTGTCAGCGCCAGCGGTAGGTCGTCAGAAACGAACAGATCCGTCTTGCGTAGCACGAATCTGCCGAAGCGCAGATCCACTTCGTACTGCTCGATATCCGCATCATTGTTCAGAGCAGGCGAGCACTGCTGCAAAACCGCTACCATCGGCTCAGAAGAATTCGCGCGCGCCACGCGCAAGCACGGGTACGAATCCACGGCGATGGGAAGTTTTGCCAGCTCTGCCGCAGACTTCAGCCGTACCGTGGTACCCGCAAAGCGGCGAACCAACACCGCCAGAAGAATAAAAAGAACGACCCCGGTCAGTGTGAAAATGCGAAGGATGGTTTTAAGTTGGGACTTCTGGCTCGCGCTCATGGTGCCCAGGGAAGGGAAATCAAGCCTTGTGCTCGCCTTTATCCAACGCGCCGGCGGTGGATCGATCGGTCTCCTCGCGCGTTCCCTTGAACCAACTAAGATGTGGCAGAGCCCCGCTCGCATGACGCCGGATCGCGATTAACTCGGCGGTGATGGCGACGCCAATCTCTTCGGGCGTGATGGCTCCGATGTCGAGCCCGATCGGCGCATGCACCCGATCAAACAGGTGGGCCGGCAAGCCTTCTTTCTGGAGCGCTTTGAAGATCTCAATGACCTTGCGCTTCGATCCGATCATGCCCACATATCGCGCCCGCGTCTGCACCGCCCAACGCAGGATGTGCATGTCGTCGCGATGGCCGCGCGTCACGATCACAATGTACGACGACTCGTTCGGATCCAGTTTCTGCATGGCGGCATCGAAATCCAGCGCATGCACTTCCTGCGCAGCAGGGAAGCGTTCTTTGGTCGCGTACGACGATCGATCGTCGGTCACGATGACATCGAATCCAGCGCTCGCCGCCGTCTGGCAAACAGCCGCAGCCACATGACCTGCACCGAAAAGATAAAGCAACGCCGGAGGCAAAATCGGCTCCACGAAAACTTCCAGCGTCCCGCCGCAGACCAGCCCTGCGTCGTACTTGGGATCCTGATTCAGATCAAAGGTGAGCGTCCGCGGCTTTTCCGATTCCATGACTTCGCGCGCCGCCTGCCACACATCGGCCTCAACGCAACCGCCGCCGATCGTTCCCGCAATCGAGCCATCGTCGCGCACCAGCATCTTCGCCGTGCGAAACGATGGAATCGACCCGCGCACGTTGACGATGGTCGCCACCGCCCCGCGCCGCCCTTCGCGCCGCAACTGTACGATTTGCTCGTAGATGTCCATTGCTGGCAAAGCCCATTTGATTATCAGTCGGTTAACAACAGGGAGTCAATCGGATGATCACGAACGACTCAGCATAAGGTGTTGCCTCGCTATAATCTCAGTCTGGCTAGGAACGATTCGAATTTCACTCCAGCACCGGGTTGTAGGCAGCACTCCAATGCCGCGCACTCGCTGCTGCAGTTTATCGCCAGCCATCTGGCAGTATTGATTGGAAGGCATTCAAGTGATGTCACTCCAAGAAGTTGAACCTTTAGCCCGCGAACTGCTGGCAGCCCAGGAAAACGGGCAGATGATTCCTGTCCTGCCGTCTTCGCGCCCCGGATTTGACCTCAACGCAGCTTACGACGTCGAAGCCATACTCAAGCGGTTCCATGAGGCAGCCGGACACAAAGCTGTCGGCCGTAAGGTCGGTTATGCCAATAAGGCCATGTGGCGAGTGCTCAAGCTTGAGACCCTGGTTTGGGCGCACATGTACGACGACACCGTGCATCACCATGACGATAATCGCGCTACTCTGGTTCTGCCGCCATTTCGTTCGCTCAAAATCGAGCCGGAGATTGTTTTCGGACTCAAGCGTCCGATCCTTTCGGAAGGCCTTGATGCCGCGGCCGCTCTCGAATCCACCGATTGGCTGGCAATGGGCTTCGAAATCATCGACTGTCCCTTTCCCGGCTGGCAATTTCAGCCCAGTGATTTTGTTGCGTCCTTCGGACTTCATGCAGCCCTCGTGATTGGCGAAAAGATTCCGGTAAAGCCGGAAGTGATCTCGACTCTTGTCGACGAGTTGCCTCGGTTCAAAGTGCGTATCTCGAAGAACGGTGAGTTGGTGGAGGAAGGTTCGGGCAAGAACTCCTTACGCAGTCCCGCCTTGTGTTTGGCAGAACTGGCCGGAGCCATCCTCCGCCGGTTCCCGAAGCAGCGATTGAGCGCAGCGGAGATCGTGAGCTCGGGCACTCTCACCGCTGGACATGCTACCGAGAAGGGAGACCGATGGACAGTGGCAGTCACGGGCCTTCCGCTCCCGTCTCTCGCTTTGACCCTGCACTAACTCAACGCTATTCGTCGCGTTGGAGGTTTAACTTATAGTAGCTTGTCGTTCCCGAGGTCACTCTTATGAAAGCCGTCCGCATCCATCAATTTGGCGGCCCCGAAGTTCTCATCTACGAAGACATTCCCGATCCGCAGCCGCGTAAAGATCAGGTGCTGGTGCGAGTCAAGGCCTGCTCCCTGAATCATCTTGACGTCTGGGTGCGCAAAGGCCTCCCCGGAGTAAAGCTGCCGCACATCCTGGGAAGCGACATTGCCGCTGAAGTGGCCTCCCTCGGCGAGTACGTCACCGCCTTCAAACCGGGCCAGCGCGTCCTCATCTCTCCCATGCACTATTGCGGGCACTGCGCGAAATGCGTCGCCGGATTGCAGAACCAGTGCCGCGAGTTCACCGTGCTCGGCAATGGCGTCGACGGAGGCAATTGCGAATTGATTGCCGTTCACCCCGCCGACGTCATCCCCATCCCTGATTCGCTTGATTTCGACCAGGCTGCCAGTGTTCCCCTTGTCTTCCTCACGGCCTGGCACATGCTCGTCGGACGCGCCGGAGTTCGCCCCGGGCAGACTGTGCTGGTTCTCGGTGCCGGTTCAGGCGTTGGCATTGCCGCCATCCAGATCGCGAAGATGTTTCACTGCCGCGTGATTACCACAGCCGGCAGTGAGGCCAAGTTAGAAAAAGCGCGCGCCTTGGGCGCCGACTTCGGCATCGACCATTACAAACAGAAAATCTCCGAAGAAGTCCGCAAGATTACCAACAAGCAAGGCGTCGACATTGTCATCGAGCACGTCGGTGCGGCTACCTGGCAGGAAAGCCTGAAGTCCCTCAAAACGGCAGGAACGCTGGTCACCTGCGGCGCAACTACCGGATCGGAAGTCGGGATCGACCTCCGCCATCTCTTCGCGCGCCAGCTCTCGCTGCTCGGTTCCTACATGGGCACCATGGGCGAGTTGCACGAGGTGCTGGGACACGTCTTCGCCGGCAGGCTTAAGCCGGTCGTGGACCGCACCTTCGCCTTGAGCGAGGCCCGCATAGCCCACGAGTACCTGGAAAACAGTCAGATGTTCGGCAAGATTGTCTTGCGCGTCTAGCCCTTTCCAATCTTTTGTCGGCCCGACGGGCGGATTCGACGGAGTGTTGAACGTGATCGTCAGCGTCTTGGCCTCCGTCGTGATCGTGAGATACCTGAACTCGACGGCCGGCGTGGTGACCCGCGTATGATCGCCCAACGTGGGTTAGAATAATTTCATGGGTCGTGAACTCAATTTCGGTCCTTACGTTGACTTCGAGAACGGCAAGAAAGTCGTTAAAGATCTGACTTACGGCAATCCTACCCCGGAGGGCTTGATCCTGACGACCCTCGACTCGGCCGTGAACTGGATGCGCAAAAGTTCCATCTGGCCAATGACGTTCGGCCTGGCCTGCTGTGCCATCGAGATGATGTCGATGGGCGCCTCGCGGTTCGATATTGCGCGTTTTGGCGCGGAAGTGTTCCGCCCCTCACCCCGGCAGAGCGATTTGATAATCATCGCCGGCCGCGTCTCCAACAAAATGGCGCCCGTGATCCGCCAGTTGTGGGAGCAAATGCCGGAGCCCAAGTGGGTGATATCGATGGGCGCCTGCGCTACCTCCGGCGGTGTGTTTCAGAATTACGCGCTCGTGCAAAGCGTAAACCAGGTGATCCCGGTGGATGTGTATGTTCCAGGCTGCCCGCCCCGACCGGAGCAGTTGATTTACGCCATTACGTTGTTGCAGGAAAAAATCCAGAAAGGGCGGGGCACCATCAAAAAAGCGCTGAACCTGACTAGCTGATTCCTGCAGCGCGCCTTCACATTTCAGGGAAGCTTAAAGACAACCGTCATTTGCCTTTTTACTTCGATCGGTGTGCCGCTTAGCAGAAAGGGCGTATAGCGCCATTGCTTGACCGCGCCAGTCGCCGCAGCCGCCAGAAGAGGGGCTCCGCTAACGGTCTTCACTTCGCGCACCGTGCCGTCCTCTCCGATGACGACATCCAGCACCACATTCCCCGCCAACCGCAGGGTGCGTGCCTGTAGCGGGTAAACAGGTTCGACTTTGCGAATCAAGCGGCCTGGAGTGACGCCCTCCGAGATCCTGGCTTCGAGTGTTGGAATCGTGCTTGGCGCAGCACTCAACTTCGCGATCTGATCTGGCGAAGGTTGCGCTCCCATCATGATCGAGGGCGGCTGAGCCTCGGCAATCTCCGTCGCCTTTGCAGCAGACGCGGACATCGCCGATGAACTAGCCGGGCCACGGCTTCCGGTGTTCGCCGATGAACCGGGACTGTCAAATGTCTCGATCGTCACCTCGGCGGCATTCTCCAATCCATCGGATCCATTTTCCCGCCGAATGGGGGCGCTGCGCGCGACTCCCGCCTTGGGTTTTGCCGCTGCTTCCACTGCAGGCACCGGTATATCCGGCACCGCCTTCTTCGCTGGCGTTGCCGCGTGCGCTGTGGTCGCGGCCGCTTCCGGTCCTGGCTCCCGTCCGCTCAGCCACACACCCAGCACCAGCAGCACCGCCGCCACGGCCGCTCCGATCGCCCAGTAGCGGCGGGCGAGGGAAGGCTCCTCTAGAATCGGGCTGCTCTCAATCTTCGGAGCAGTGGCAGGAGCGGCTCCCGTAAGTGTGTGTTGCCGCGCCGCTCTCAATGATGCGAGGGCCGCCTCCTTGGCCGCGCGCGCCTCCCGCTCGTACGCCGATTCCGCGATGCTCGCTAAGTCTCGCAGGGAGTTGATCGGCCCGTCTCCAAACGCCCGAACGCGCGAAGAAAACGCCTCCAGAATTCCCGCCATGCCCACCGGGCCGCGCAGCGGAACCACGACGATCGACCGGATCCCCATCATCCGGCAGACTTCTGAATCCACACGCCCGTCGTGGTCGGTATCGTGACACACCAATATGGACCCGGTGCGCAGGCTCTCGCCGGAAATGCCTGACTCCGCGTTCAGTGGGGTTCCCAGTTCCGGGGCGAGCTCGCCGCTGCGCGCCCGGCAAACGATCATTCCCTTGGTTCGCAGCGCCAGCGCGATGCCGTCAGCTCCCGACAGGATGCGAGCCGCATCGGTGGCCGCCTGCATGACGGCCGCAGGGAGTTGTGCGCCGCTGTCGAGGCTCTGGCGCAGAACGGCCAGCAGATCGGCAGCGTCGGTCGGCCGCTCTGCCGCCGACACAGCCCTGTTCTGTGTTGGATTTTGATCGGTTACGCCTGCGCTCGACGAATCATTGTCCGGCCAATCACCCATGACACGGCTCGCTATCTCAAATCAACAGAATGGCCACAACGAAGCGGGCGCGATCAGCTGCTGAAGCTGAGGATTATCGTCGAGTTTTTCGCAAATTGATTAGGCTGTCAATTGAAAAAATGCCCACCCGTACCCGAAAGGACATTCCGATTTCCAGTGTACTCCTGATGGCCTGGGGGCAGTCCTGCTTGATATGCTTTGCCTTGGGGTGACAGGCCGCCGAGGCCTATAATTGTCAAAAGTACGCCCTGGGGTTTCGCTATGAACGGTCTGCGCGGCGCGCTCTTCGGACTTTTTCTCGTTCTCGCTGGTTCCACGATGGTCGCGCAAAATTCTGCGCCGCCCAGCCAAAATCCTCAAGTCAAGGCAAGCGATCCGCAACAGGTAGCCCCTGTTCCGCAGCCCTCTCCTGACGCGCAGCCGTCTACCACTACCGGGGCTACCAACAAAGGCTCCGGCCACGGCGCTCCGCCCATTCCTGCCGATGCTCCACGCATGTCGAAGCAGACGCGGCTGGAGATTATCCGCGACTTCGAAACCCAGATCTTCTACTCTCGAACCGCCTTTCCCATGGGCACTAAGGGCCTCCAGCTCCACGGTGGAGTGGTTTCACCCAGCGGTCCGGAGTTGCAGCAGGCGCTCGCCATCTTTGGGCCGGCGGTGCGTCCCGGCGACCCGGCACACATTTCTTTCGTTCAAGTCAGAGACAACCACATTCATTTCGACATCAACGGCGGGCCGATCCATCGTAAGAAGTGGTATCAGCACATCGAGGTTTCCGGTGCAAATGGCCCGTCCACTACCATGGGGCCCACTCAATCGCCCCAGAACCCGCACGGCACCTACCTCGACATCTACTTCGACAAGTATGTGCCCGAAATGACCGCGGCCCAGCTGCGCGATATTCTCTATCCCGTTCTCGATTTCAACGCTCGCAATAAAGAGGAAGCGTATCTCGACACGGTTCCTCCCAAAGTCAAAGAGGCTATTCAGCGACATTACGTCCTGGTCGGGATGAACACCGAGATGGTGATCCATGCCAGAGGCAAGCCGCCGAAGAAAGTGCGGGAAAAAGACGGCGAGACCGACTACGAAGAATGGATCTACGGCGAGCCCCCGGCCGACGTCGATTTTGTCCGCATCGTCTCGGATCAGGTCGTGCGCGTCGAGACCATGAAGATCGGCGGCCAGAAAATTCTGCGCACCGAAAAAGAAATCATCCTCGAGTCCCCAGACAAAGAGGCTGAGGCAAAGAGGAAGGAAGAAGAAATCCGGCCCCCCACTGCGCCTAGCCTGCGCCGTCCGGGAGAAGATGCCGAGGACGCCCCCAGACCCGCCAACGGAGCCTCGCCCGTTCCCGTCATGACTCCGGGCAATACAAACCCTCAACCTACTCCAGGCGCTCCGCCTCCCAGCCCTGGTCCCGGGGTTGGACCTGGGTCGATCGTCGCCCAACGGTAGCCGGGTCGTGCGCTACTGCCTGGCAGGCTATGATCTGATTAAATGGCGCCGGCTTTTCGATGTATCGGCCAGCCGCGTAGCGGCGACGTACGTTAGCCCAGGTGTAAGGCCTGGGTAGGCGAATAGATCCCAACGAGTCGCGGAGGGACGGCACAATCCCAAGCTCAGCTCATCAAGCCAACCCGCGATATTCGCCGGAACCCTACTTCATCGCCATCGTCGCTCCTGCATCGGCAAACGCGAATGCCAACGACACATTCGCATACTCCTGCCCATCCACTTCCACATACGGATAAACAAAGTAATTCAGCGGCTTCCCCTCCTGCGCCGGGCTCAATCGCAAATCGCGGCCCATGCTGAACTGCACGCGGTTGACATCATGCGATCCGAAAAAATACTCCCGCTTCTCCGGATGCTTCCAGGCCTCTGAAATATCCACCGGAATCCACCCCTTGCCGTCGATATAAAAATCCGACCAGCAGTGATACCCGGCAATATCGCCCGAATGCTTGTCCGCCGGCAACGGAAAGCCAATTTCAAACCGCGCTGGAATTCCCTGCGAGCGTGCCATGGCAATAAAAAGTGAATGGAAGTCGGTGCAGTTGCCCTTCTTCGCATCGCACGCGTAGAGCACGTCGCCGTGTCCCCAACCCGTTCCAGTCTTGTCGTACCGCATGGTCGTGAAAACGTAGTCGTAGATCGCCCGCGCCTTATCGAGCGCTTGCGTCTTCCCCTGGGTTACTTTGGCCGCGAGATTGGCCGGCAAGCCGGTGACGGGCACCAGCGCGTCCGGCTGCAAATCCTCCTGCCGCTCCTTACTGGTGAGCGAGGCCGCGATCACGGGCGGTGCAGAAGGCAGCACCGTCCGCTCATGCCGGACAACGTCATACTCAATTTCGAAATGCATATCCCCAGCCGTTGCTTTGCCGATTTCCGCAAAATACATTTCATTGCCGTCCTTCGACTCGCGGGTCTTCGTCAACGGCAGGTCGCCCTTCGCGGAAACCACTTTTACTTCTTGATAAGCATCCGACTGCGCATCTGGAATCCACACTCGCACTTTCTTGCCAGCAGGCAGATTCTTCACAGTGAACCCGTAGCGAAATGTAAAGTGGCGCGACTCCTGCGCGAGAGCTGGCACCGCTAACACAAATAGAAACATCGACGCGAAAATCTTCCGCAGCATAAGCAATTTCCTTTTTTTCTTACTCTGAGAATTGCGAGCCGATCACTGAGAAGAATCGGATACGGCAGCGGGGTATTTAACAGGAAAACGCCCGTCAAGTAAAGCCGCGCCGGGGGACAAGCGTGTGCGACATGCGCATAGCGACAAGATGCCGGTAGGATGTCCGGCGTCGCGCAATTTTAGCAGGCCCAAAGCCGATGCGGCCTCTGGCCTTCCGGAAGCCGAGAGCCGGAAGCCGACGTACAATAAAATCTTCCATGCCTCCCGCTATCCAATGCCGCGATCTGCGCAAAACCTACGACGGCAAGGTCGAAGCCGTGCGCGGCCTCAATCTTGAAATCCAGGTGGGTGAATGTTTCGGCCTCCTGGGTCCCAACGGGGCAGGGAAGACCACGACCATCGAGATCCTCGAAGGCCTGCTCGCCCCAACCTCCGGCCAAGTTTCGATTCTCGGACATAGCTGGGAAGAGAACGACCGCGAGATGCGCGAGTGGCTCGGCATCTCGCTGCAGGAGACTCGCCTTTCGGAAAAGCTTACCGTCCGCGAAACCATCGAATTGTTCGCCAGCTTCTACCGGGAGCCGCGGTCCTCCGACGAAGTCCTCGAACAGTTGCAGCTCACTGAGAAAGCCGACTCCTGGGTGGGCAAGCTCTCCGGCGGACAGCGTCAGCGCCTCGCGGTCGCCACCGCCCTCGTCTGCAATCCGAAGATTCTCTTTCTCGACGAGCCCACGACCGGCCTCGACCCCCAAAGCCGCCGCCAGCTCTGGGACATCATCCGCGCCTTCCAGCGCGATGGCGGCACCGTGTTGCTCACCACTCATTACATGGACGAAGCCGAGCGCCTCTGCGATCGTCTGGCCATCGTTGACCATGGGCAGATCATTGCCGAGGGCTCGCCCGCCGAGTTAATCGAAAAGCTTGGCGGACATCACGTGGTCGAATTTTCCGTCAGCGCCAACTCGCACGGCACCGCGCACGATTCCGATAAGACCTGGCAAACGCTCCCAGGCGTGGAATCGGTTCGCCACGACAACGGTCTGGTCGCGCTCAACGTGAAGGAGCCGCATCTGACGATCCCCGCCCTGCTCGAGGCAATCAACGGCCAGGGAAGCAAGTTGCAGCACCTCACCACCCGCCAGGCCAGTCTGGAAGATGTTTTTGTGCGCTTGACTGGACGCCACCTGCGGGATGAATAGGCTGTGAGGGGAAGGAAGAGAAGTCCGGACTTCGCCGGCGAGAGGTAAATCGAAACCCCCGGCGCGATCAGCTAGTCGGCGCCAGCTCCCGCGGCTTGTGCTTTGGGCAACAGACGGCGGGTCTGACTGATGAGTTCGGCGACTTCGAAGGGCTTGACCAGATAGGGAACGTTGTTCTCCTGCAGGAAGGCGCGCGCGTCGCTCTGATCCATTCCATTCGAGAACGTGAACAAAACGTGGGTATCCATGCCGGGGCAATTCGCTTTGAGCCAGGTGTAGGACTCCTTGGCGTGCCACTCCCCGGGCATCCTGCCGTTCATAATCACGGCATCGAAAGGCTCGGAGAGCAGGCGCGTTTTCACATCCTGGCCATTGCGCGCAGTGACCACGGTAGCGCCTGCTCCGGTCAGGACGTCGCGCTCGAACTCAAGCACTGCCTCTTCCTCTTCGACCAGCAGGACTCGTCCGCTGATCGCCCCTTCGCGCGGCCGCGCAGGAATACTCAGCGGCTCCGGCACGGGTTGCGCTGCAACCGCAGCCGGCAATTTCACCTCAATGACGGCTCCGCCCTCGGGACCATTGCTGGCGATGATGTCCCCGCCATGCTCTTTGACGATTCCGTAGCAGATGCTCAGGCCAAGGCCCGTGCCTTTACCCACGCTCTTGGTCGTATAAAAGGGATCGAAAATTCGTTTGGGATCCTTCAAGCCCGGCCCATCGTCGGCAAACTGCGTGCAGACTTCACCGTTCTGGAGGTACACCCGGATCTTGATCTTGCCGGTCCGCCCTGTCTCGAGAATCGCATCCACGGCGTTGTTGATAATGTTTAGGAACACTTGCTCGATCTGGTGCGGGTCAGCCACCACCATCGCCGGCTCTGACGGAGCCTCGCGTTCCACGGCAATATTGTTGATCTTCAAATCGTAGTCGCGCAGGGCGAGCGTTTCATCCAGCACTTTCCGGATATCGACATCCTCGCGCTGCGGCTTGCGCTGCCGCGCAAACGAGAGCAGGTTCTGCACCACGCGATGTGTCCGCTGCGCCTGCTTGAAAAGCTTGCTGACATAATCCTGCGCCCGTTGATTCAGCCCTTCGCTTTCCAGCAGCTCCGCATACCCCAGGATCGCCGTCAGCGGGTTGTTCAGCTCGTGCGCCACGCCCGCAATCAGCTGCCCCACTGCCGACATCTTCTCGCTCTGCAGCAGCTGCTCCTGTGTCTTGCGCAAATCTTCGTAAGCTCGGCACGTCTCTTCATAGAGCCGGACCTTTTCAATAGTCGTGGCCAGTTGCCGGCTGATCGCTACCAGCAGGTTCTCATCGTTGCTCGAGTACTCGTATCCCAGATAATTGCACAGCCCCATGATGCCGACTGGAGCATCTTTGCCCCAGAACAGTACCCAGATCCAGGAACGCTCCGTGTCCGCTCTCAGAAACTCCGCCACCTTCGGTGGCAAATGCGGCAGATATTCGGCCGTCACCACCTCCGCCCGCGAGCGTACCACCAGATCGCCAAAACCGTCTTCGAAGGTGATCTCCGAAGGCTGCGACTTGTCCCGCCCTCGCGTCCCCCAGGCGGCTCGCCGGCGGTAGGTCGGCGCGTCCGTGTCTGACAAATACATTGAACCGCTCTCGGCCCCGAACAGCGTGACCACCTGCCGCAGGGTCAGGTTCAGAATTTCGTCCAGGTCGAACGACTGCGCCGCCACCACCGCCATTGCGTTCAGCGCGTTCAGCTCGCGGTTGCGACGCCGCATTTCCTCCTCGGCGCGCCGCTTCTCCGTCATGTCGAGCACGAAGCCCTGATAGCGGTCGATGTTGCCGGTCCCGTCGCGGGCGGCAAAGCTGCTCTCCACTGCCAGCAGCAGCGTGCCATCCTTGCGCCGCATCGTCATCTCGAAGTTGCGGACGTAATTGTGCGCCTCGATCTCGCGCCGGAAATTCTCGCGCTGCTTCGGGTCTACGCAGATCTCTGAATCCAGATTCAGAAGCTGCAATTCCTCGCGCGTGCCGTATCCCAGCATGTGGACGAAAGCATCGTTGCAGTCGATCAGCTTTCCCGCCGTAGTCGCAACGTACACGCCTTCCTGCACCTGCTCGAACAGCAGCCGGTATTTTTCCTCCGCCGACCGCCGCTCGGTGATATCGCGGACAACGTGAATGATCCCTTTTTGCTGGCTGCCTTGCTCCGCATACGACGAAGTCGACACCACCGAGAAGCCGCCAAAGCATGGGTCGGCGCCTTCCGTAAATTCCTCATCCGCACCGCGAGCACAGTACGGGCATCCGGTCCACTCCCCATAGGTGTGCGGCAACGCCGCTTCGCAGGTGCTGCCCATAACGTCAGCCGCCGCCTGCCCGACTTGGTCGAGCAAGACTTGATTCGCCTTGATGATGCGGTAATCCGCGTCGTGCGCCAGGATGATGTCGTGGATCGAATCGAAGGTATTCATCCACTGCCGCTGCGAGCGCAACACCTGCTCTAGCAGCCGGAAATTCTCTACCGCCACCGCTAGCTGCTTCCCGTAGGCCTGCAGGAATTTCAGCTCTTCAGACGTCCACTCGCGATTCCTTGAATTGCCCAGCAGCAGCATGCCCACCGTGGCTTTGTTCCCAATCACCGGAACCGTGATCACCTGCCGGATCGTCTCCGCCCGCAGCAACTCCGCCGATTCCGGAGGAGCCTTGTCACACCCTGTGACCCGCGCCTCGGGCTCGCTTAACAATTTCGAAAGGTCTTCGGTGATCGGCGCAAAGCCCGCATCGCGCAAAAAATCCGCAGACAGGCCAACCGCGTGCGTCGCTACCAGATTCCCGGTCTCCAGCAACCGGAACCATGCCGCCCGCGTCCGCGTGAGTTTCTGCAAACCTTCCACCGCGGCCTGCACCACGTTCCCATACTGCTGGGCCGCCGATACGCTCTCCGATAGCGCCTGCATCGCCTGCAGTCTCCGCGTGCGCATCCGCGCCTCAGCGAAGACCACCAGCAGCATGCCAATTCCCAGCGAAATTTCCGCGGTCCGGAAAGCCGCTACAGGCACCCGGTCGGTGAACGGCGCCCACTCCAGGTGGAGAAACGGCAAGCACAATGCGACCAGCCAGCTTGACGGCTCCCACCGCCCTCTTCGCGATCGCAGCAGCGCAAACGAGGCCGTCAACAGCAGAATTCGATAGCTGACTTCCACTGCCACTCGCAAGGGCAGGGAATCAGGCTGCAACAAAACCCGCGCGCCGGCGAGCCCGACCAGCAGCGGCGTAACCACTGCCAGCGGAACAATCAGATTGCGGCTGCGCGAATAGATCAGGACGGCTCCCGCCAACAGCCCCACTGCCAGCACAAACGTCGCCTCAACCGCTACTGTCCCGAAAGGTGCCGGCAGCCTTGCCGCCAGCGTATGTTCCGCCAACCGCGAAGCCGCAAAAGCGGCCCAGCCCACAATCCAAACTTTGAGGTATCGCTCGCGAAACGCAAGCAGAACCAGAAGGGAAGCGCCCAGCAGAATCAGCAGCGCGAGTTCCGCCGCACTTGGCCTGGCAATGCCAAGCTCTGCTGCCATGGTCCAGATTGAACGATAGGACGCGCTCATTGCTTTCAGACGCAGGGATTCCTCCTTTCTGAATATCACGCGGGGCAGCTTTCTCGATGGAGTTTCCGGACCTGATTGATTACTTTCGGTATCTGACGGAAGCGTTACAATCGCCGATAGACTTTCGTGTAATTTCCCATGGCTGACCGCATCCTGGTGGTTGACGACGAAGAGGCGATTCGCGAGATCGTCGCCTCTATGCTGAATACCGCTGGATACTCCTGCAAACAAGCAGGTTCCGGCATGGAGGCTCTGGCCACACTGACCTCCGGCGAGCAGTTCGAACTCATGCTCTCCGACCTCATGATGGCCGACCTTGACGGCATCGGCCTGCTCGAGCGCACCAAGGAAAAATATCCCGACATGCCCGTCGTGATGGTTACCGCCGTACACGACATCTCGGTAGCGCTCGCCGCCATTCGCAACGGCGCCTACGACTACCTGCTTAAACCATTCGAACGCGAGCAGCTGCTCAATACCGTCAGCCGCGCGCTGGAAAATCGCCGCCTCAAAGTCGAGAATCGCACCTATCAGACCAATCTCGAATCTCTGGTCCAGGCCCGCACCGATCAGTTGCAGGACGCCCTTCGTCAACTCGAGCGCTCCTACGACATGATGCTGCAAGCGCTAGGCGACGTGCTGGACATGAAAGACCGTGAGACCGAAGGTCACTCCCGCCGCGTTACCGCCTTCACCATGGCGATCGCCCGCGCCATGGGCCTCTCGAACGATGCGGTCGCCACCATCGCTCGCGGAGCCTTCCTGCATGACATCGGCAAGGTGGCCATTCCCGACGAAATTCTCAAGAAGCCCGGCAAACTTACTACCGAAGAAACTGCCATCATGCGCGAGCACTGCTGGAAGGGATACCAGATGGTGAAGAAGATTCCATTCCTGGACGAAGCCAGTGAGATTATCTACTCCCACCAGGAACATTTCGACGGCAGCGGATATCCCCGCGGTCTCAAGGGTGAAGAGATTCCTCTGGGGGCACGCATCTTCTCCGTAGCGGACACCCTCGATGCCATCACTTCGGATCGCGTATATCGCAAAGCCCGACCTTTGAAAGCAGCGAGAATCGAAATTCAAGCTTGGTCCGGCCGCCAATTTGATCCTGAGGTGGTCACCGTCTTCCAGCAGATGCCCGACGAGATCTTTGAAGAACTCCGCCGCGCCATTCATGCTCAGACCGATCCCATGGCCTATTCCGCCGGCGCCCGCGAATAACCTCAAGTTTTGGCTCGCAAGTTCAGGCTCTGAAACGAGTTCGCCGCGACACTTCAACCATGTCCGCTTCAGGCAGCGTTTTCTTCTCTGCTCCCATCCAACCTTTAGGTCAAATCCTGGTCAAACCGGAGACCCCATGTCCCACTCCGCCCGTCGCGCGGCAACTCATTTTCTAACTGCATTCCTCACCCTGTTCTTAGCGGGAACGTTGTTCGCGCAAGATGCACCTCCCGCACCTCCGAACGCCGTCCCCATGGGCACGACGTTCCTGATCCAGATCAGCGACCGGCTCGATACTCGCACCGCCAAAGCCGGCGATCATTTCCAGGCGCGTCTTGCCGAGCCTCTTACGGCCGACAACGGCCAGACTCTCGACGCCGGACGCAAGATCAAAGGCCACATCAGCGCCGTCGAACCCGGATTGCAACGCCGCCTCTTGCTCAGCTTTGACGAAATCGAAACCGCGCGCGGATGGGCCCCGCTCATCGCCACCGTCACCGGAGTTCCCGGCGAACATGGCCTGAAGGAAATCGGCGAAGAAGGCGAAATCGGCCGCAAAGGGATGACCAGGGAACAAGTCGCCGAAGCGGTCGTCGTAGGCGCTGGCGAGGGAGCAGCCGAAGGCATGCGCAATGGCGGCAAACGCGGTGCCGCGACCGGCGCTGGAAACGGCGCCGCGGATTCGGCCCTGACCGCCTTCGAATCCGGTCATGACCTGATCCTCGAAAAAGGCACCGCCCTGGAAATCCGCCTCGACCGGAACCTGTTCATTCCCTCTCGATAACCCGCTCTCTGTCGAAGCGTGCTCGCTACTCGAATGCGTCATCCCCAAGCCCCGCGCCTTCACAAGCGGGGCGGGGATCTCGCGCGGATCTATGGGTCAAATCCATGGGTCGGCTCTGTGCGTCGGGTGCTTTCCTCCTCTTCGATTTGGTAGTTCCCCTCGCGCCCTGCGTGGTTAAAGCACCGTCTCATGCATTTGCAAATTCAACTCGCATCCGCGTTCTTCCAGTAGGGAATCATCTTGGGAAATCCCAATCGCTGTCCGATAATTCCCCGGGAGGCACTCCATGAAATCCTCTGCCATCTTTCTCGCACTCATCCTTCTTTCCACCGCCGCTTACCCGCAAGAACATCCCGCCCTGACAGCGCCGCCCAACACCGTCTACGTCGGCGCCGATGGCAAATTCGAAGCCCCTCCCGACACCGCCCAGATTCAATTCAATGTCTCGGTCCAGGACGACACTTCGCAGGCCGCCTTCCAGCGCGCTTCAAAAGAAGTCGACCAGGTCCGCCAGGTCCTGCGCACCAACGGCCTGGATCCCAAAGCTGCCACGATCGGCTTCCTCTCTGTGCAGCCCATGTATGACTGGAAGAATCCCAAGCAGAAAGTCGTCGGATACCGCGTCACCACCGACGTAACCCTCAAGCTCAAGGATTTCTCGAAGATCGGCCCCATCACGCAGCAACTCGCCGACGCCAATGTGAGTGAAAGCCAGACGCTCAATTACACGCTGGAGAATATGGACGACGCGAAGAACCGCGCCGTGGAAGATGCCTACCGCCGCGCCCGCAACTCCGCCGACACCTTAGCCCGCACCAGCGGTCGTACCCTGGGCGACCTATCCTACGCCTCCGTCGATACCTTCGAGGCGCCGCGCCCCGTCCCGCGCATGGCCCGCGCCATGGTGGCCACGGCCAACGCCGCCACACCCGCCCCCACCGAAGAATTCACCCCTCAGAACGTTACGGTCACCGCGCACGTAAACGCACTCTTCAACCTCAAGTAATCCTTTAAGTGATTCGCCGCGTAGGGCGGTCGCTCCCTTCGACAGCCGCGGGTGCCCCATCCTTGTCGCGCTTTTCGCGACAGGGTGGGGCGTTGGACTATCGATGTTTTTCAGAACCTAAGACTCAAAGCCCAAGCTCCCTCTTCCCACTCCCGCGCTCTCACCAGAGTCCAAGCCCGGGTGCCAGGTGCCCCATTTCTGGCCGGTTTTGCCAGAAGTGGGGTTTTTCGACTCGTGCTCAACAGAGTCAACCGTCTATTTCTCCGACCACTCCGGCACTCTCCCCGGAGTCCACGGTGCCCCCGCCGCCTCCATGTCTTTCTCCAACTTCGCCAACTCCACCTCGACCAAAGTCCGCAGCTTCGCCAATAGATCCGAAAATTCCGTCGCCGCAATGTTGTACTGCTCAGTATGCGTCGCGGTCGGCTTCGCCAGCGAGAACCGCTCTCCCTCCATGATCCCCTTGACCCGGTCGTTGATCGACAACGGCACCGGCTCGCTTCTCTTCGCTATCTCCCGATCTCCGCGCAGCGCCCGCAAAATCTCGCGATCCCGCTGCTCAATCGAGTTCGCCGCCGCTTCCAACTGTCTTTCAGCCGCAGGAGTCTGCCGCAAAGCCTCGCGGATCGTTTTCAGTCGCGACTCCACGTCCTCAGCCGTATGCGTGGCGCCGTATACCGCCCGATACAGCCGTCCCACCTTGCGCAGAAAGTCTTCCTGCACCGCCCGGTCCGCTGCGCTCATCGCCGCCGATCCTTCCGTCACAACTTTGAACGACTGCGCTCCCCCAACTTCTTTCACCGCTCCGTCAACCTTCTCCAACATCCGCACCGAATAAGTTCCCGAAAGCACCAATGGTCCCAGATCCGCCGCCTCGGGGAAATCTCCTTCCACATCATCCTCGGAGTGTTCATGGACCCGCGCCGCCGGATACCGCAAATCCCACGCCGCCCGCTGGAACCCCGCATCGGTCCCACCGTCCACGCGCCGGATCGCACTGCCGCCCTCGTCATAGACCATGAAATACAATTCCGGCTTCGGCTCCAGCGCCTCCGCCCGGAGTTCGTCATTCGAAGGGTAGGGAAGAGTCTGCCCTTTCTTCGCGGCCTCTTTCTCCGCCTCCTGCCGTTTCTCTTTCTTGGTCTTGATCTTTTCTTTCAGATACGCCGTGATCACCGCTCCATATGGCGGATTGTCGGCCGTGTAAAACGCGTCTCCCTGGAAGCCCTTTCTTGGCTCGCCCAGCGGATGCCGTTCAACGTAAAGCAGCGCATCTTTCACCGGATACGTTGCCTCCGCCTGCTCGGTCGAGTCCGCCTTGGTCTGCCGCAGCGCCGTGATGTCATCCAGCACATAGAACCCGCGCCCGAACGTTGCGATCACCAGATCGGCCTCGCGCGCCTGAATGACCATATCGCGCACCCCTACGGTCGGCAGACCGCCCTTCAGCTGCACCCAATGATGTCCGCCATCAATCGTAAAGAACGCGCCGTACTCGGTTCCCGCAAACAAGAGATTCGCGTTTACTGTATCTTCCGCAAACGCCAGCACCGGCCCGTTCTCCGGCAGATCGCCCGCAATCGATGTCCAGGTCTTTCCGTTGTCCGCCGACTTCAGCAGATACGGCTTGAAGTCTTCATTCTTATGATTTTCAAAAGCTGCGTACACCGTGCGCTCATCGAAATTCGAAGCCGCCAGCCGGCTCACATACGTCATCTCCGGCACGTCCGGAAACTTCTCGTACTTCGTCCAGTCCGCACCGCCATCCGTAACCTGAATCAGCCCATCGTCGGTCCCGACGTAAATCAATCCTTCCTTCTTCGGCGACTCCGCCAGCGCCACGATATTTCCGTAAAACGAAGTCGACTGGTTCTTCGCCACCGCATCCGGCCCCCAGACTTTTCCCATCACCGGCAACTTGTTGCGATCGATCTGCCGTGTCAGGTCTCCCGAGATCGCCTTCCACGTATCTCCGCGATCGTCGCTGCGAAACAATTTATTCGCCGCGAAGTACAGCCGTGTGTGCGAATGCGGACTGATGATCACCGGCGAGTCCCAATTCCACCGCAGCGGCGGTTCGCCCTTTCCTGCCTGCGGCTGCAGCAGCAACTCCTGCCCCGTCGGCTTGTCGTAACGCACCAGCACGCCGTACTGCGACTCCGCATAGACCGTGTTCGGATCGACCGGATCCACCTGCGCGCGGAACCCATCTCCATTGGTCGTCACGTACCAGTCCGAATTCATAATCCCGTTCAGGTTGCGCGTTCGTGAAGGCCCGCACCACGAGAAGTTGTCCTGCGTCCCGCCGCACACGTTGTAGAAGGGGACCGCATTGTCCACGGCGACGTCATAAAACTGCACCGTCGGCAGATTCGCCTTGAACTCCCACGTCTTCGCGTTGTCCCAGGTCTCGTACATGCCCCCATCCGATCCCAACAGCCAATGCTTCGTATTGTCGGGATCGATCCACTGCGCGTGATTGTCCCCGTGATGATTCACTTCGTTCACCTTGTGCAGCGTTTTTCCGCCGTCAACCGACTCGTGCAAATCCACGTTCATGATGAAAATCCGATCCACATTCTTCGGATCGGCCACCACTCGCGCGTAGTACATCGCGCCCGCGTCGAACTCGTTGCGCCGCTCCCATGTTGCCCCCTTGTCCTCGGACCGGAAAATTCCTCCCTTTTTGTCGGCCGCTTCGATTGTGGCGTAAACCACATTCGGATCCAACGGTGAAACCGCCAGCCCGATCCGCCCCAGATCGACAGCCGGCAGCCCCGATTTCAGCTTGTTCCACGTTGCCCCCGCGTCGGTCGATTTGTAAATCGCGCTCTCCGGCCCGCCATCGATCAGCGTGTACACATGCCGCCGCCGTTGATACGCCGCCGCATACACAATGTCCGGATTCGAGGGATCCAGCTGCACATCCACCACGCCGGTGTTCTCGCTGATGGTCAACACCGCCTTCCAATTCTTCCCGCCGTCGGTCGTCTTGTAGAGCCCGCGATCCCCGCCCGCGCCCCACAGCGGCCCCTCCGCCGCGACATACACCACCTTCGAATCCCGCGGATCGATCACCACCCGGCCGATGTGCTCCGACTTCTTCAGCCCCACGTTCTGCCAGCTTTTCCCGCCATCGTCCGACCGGTAAATCCCGTCGCCCCATCCCACGCTGCGCTGCGAATTGCTCTCGCCCGCGCCAACCCATACCACCGACGAATCATTCGGATCGATCGCCACCCACCCGATCGAATACGATCCCTCGCCATCAAATACCGGAGTCCATGTCGTCCCATCGTTGACCGTCTTCCACACCCCGCCCGATGCGATCCCGACGTAATACTCGAACTTGTTCTTCGGATTTACCGCAATCGCCATCACCCGCCCCGAAGCCACGGCCGGCCCAATCGACCGAAACTTCAGCCCAGAAAAAGTGTCGGCCGTCATCCCACCCTTCTTTTCCTCGGCGTGGGGCGGACACTCCTGTCCGCCGCCTTTGCACTTGTCGTTGTCTTTGTCTTTCTCTTTGCCTTTGTTCTCCTTATCCGCACCTTCGTTCTTCGCAGCTTTCTTCTTCTGCGTAACCGTTGGCTTGTCCACATCTTTGTCCGAGCCAGTTGCGCTCTGCGAACTCTGCGCAATCAAAGTGAAACATCCAAAACTGAAAAAGAAAACGAAGATGGCGAATCGTTTCATCAGAGAACTCCAATCTCGAATGGATGAGTTGAACACGGCAACGTCTTTCGCTGCGTCATCCTGAGCGCAGCCGCCTTTCAGGCGGAGCGAAAGCATCTCGCGGGCATCACCTCTGCAGCAAATCAGAGCATAGGGAACAACCCAAAACCGATATGTATACAGGATTCCAATCGACCAAAGAAAGGACAATTCCTCTGTGCCCTCTCTGCCGAAAGCTCTTCCACGATAAAATCCCCCCATGTCCAGCAAGACGCATGGCCACGAAACCCGCGACCTGAAACCCACCAAGAACCACTGCTTCGTCTGCGGCCCCGACAATCCCGATGGAATGCGCCTTACCTTCACCCTCGACGAAGAGCGCAACACCTTCGTCTGCCACTTCAACCTGAACGACCGCTACACCGGCCCGCCCGGACACTGTCACGGCGGCATCATCGCCAGCATCCTCGACGACGCCATGGGTAAAGTAAACAAGCTCCGCCACGTCGTCGCCCTCACGAAAGAGATGACCGTTGAATACCTCAAGCCCGTCCCGCTCCACAAACCGCTCCGGGTAGAAGGAAGGGAAGTGTCCGTACACGGCCGGCAGCACATCAACGCCGCCGAAATCCTGAACGAAAACGGTGAAGTCCTGGCGCGCAGCAAAGGCACCTTCATCGCCATCGACCCCGAAAAAATGTTCGGCAAGTTCGTGGAACGATAGCTCTCAGCTATCAGCTGTTAGCAAACCGAATCGGGTGCCCCATCCTTGTCACGCTTTTTGCGACAGGGTGGGGCTTTTGACTTCAGATGTGTTTCCACGAGGTGATCGATGCCCGCTGCTACAATATTCGCCGTGTGGCTAGCCGATAACAAGATCTGGTGGGAGGCACCGAATTCCGTTCGCATTCCGACTGCAATTGCCGTGACTCTAGCCTTGGGTCTCAGATTTTACGGTGTCTATCAAGGTTCGAAGAATACTCCAAAGCGTTCTCCGAGAGTCAGGCATATTGAGGAGATCATCGCCATCAGCCTCTGGACCTTGATCGCACTCGGCGTCGCCCTGCTGCTTCTCTTCAAGCGCTAATTTCGAAGAGGCGCAGAAACTGGCGATCTACGTTGTAAAATG
>Ga0307478_10001090_pt1 | contig 24852 bp, 24 predicted proteins | sample atmos_gasesECM4C_2_FD_203713 | JGI IMG/M metagenome (GOLD analysis project Ga0307478, IMG submission 203713) | Hardwood forest soil microbial communities from Morgan-Monroe State Forest, Indiana, United States - atmos_gasesECM4C_05 | ecosystem: Environmental > Terrestrial > Soil > Temperate...
TGTCCTGGTGGGTAACGGGTTGTTCCTGTGGTGCTTGGTTCTGCGTGGGTGGGGGGGGCGCTGGTTGTGGTGGGGCTGGCTGTGGTGGGGTGGGTTGGGCGGTCGGTGTCGGCGTTTGCGCGGGCGTTTGAGTTTGGCCAGGGGTTTGGCTTGACTGCTGAGCACGAGGAGTTGCGAGTGAAGCACTCACGACCAGGAGGCCTGCCACCGTAAGCCCTAAAGCTAATCGCGGAATCTGTGTCATGGCATCAACCTCCCGATGGGCTAAGTATACACCCGTTTCGACTTTGCGAGGGTGCAATGGCCCCGCGCCCTTAACCACTACGATGTAAGACCAGGGAAGAAGGTTTCCTATTCCGTGCGCGATGCGCGGGATTTTCCAGCTCGGGAGTAAGGTCGCGTCATAAGGATAGCGGCGTCGCGGGAGGCTGGGGGATGGGTCTTGGACCGGCGAAGCAAGGAGCGCGACTGTACCGAAGTGAAAACCGTGGTGAATAGGCTGCAAAATGCAAGATTAGAAGGGTTGACACGTTTGGCGAGGGCCTCTAGAGTCAAGGTCAGGGCCGATGAGCGTAAAAAAGATTCAGATCGGGCAGCTTTGGAGGAAGAATGACACCGGGGACGTATACCTGGTGACCCGTGTGTACAGCGAAGCACTTAGCACAATTGTAGTGTTGCGCAAGTCCGGGGCGGAAGATGAGGCACTGACGCGGTTGCGGGCGGAAAGTACGCCCAAAGGGCCGGGGATCCCGGGGTACTCGCCGGCGCAGGATGAGGAGAATTTTTGATTGGGGCAGTGAGTAGTGAACAGTGAGAAGTGAATAGTAGCTAGTGGATGCCGCCTTCAGGGTAGACCTTGCAAACTCTTTAATAGAAAAGAGAAAGATTCAGATGGAGCGGACGTCCATTTTGACGACGTCATGGACCTGCATTAACTCATTTATTAGGAAGGGCTCGCCGTATTTTACGCCGATCATTTCGCCATAGTGGCGGGCGAGTTGGTTCATTTCGTCTTCGAGACGGTCGATGGCTAGGAAGACGTTTGTCTTCTTGAATTGCCTACGTGATTCGTTCTTATTTGGGTGGAATTGAGAAGCAAAAGCGAGGATGGCGCGGCGGCGCTGCTCGAAATGAGACGTGATATCGACGACAAACGTGGGGCGGACGGGAGCGTAGACAGTGGAGTAGAGGACTTTGAAGGGGCGGTGAGGTTCGCCCTCGAGTGGCAATTGCTTGAGGCCGGCGAGGAAGCAGCCTTCGTAACCGAGTGTGGAGGCGTGGTAGTGGTCGGGGTGGCGGGCTTCCCAGTAAGGGAGGATCACGGTTTTGGGGCGAAGTTCGCGGATGACGGCGGCGAGGCGGAGTTTGTGCTGGCGGCTTGGCTGGACGTCGGAGTCGGGGACGCCGAGGTTGCCGCGCCAGCTTACGCGAAGGATTTTGGCAGACTTGGCGGCTTCTTTGGCGCGAATTTCAGGAGTGCCGCGGGTGCCCATTTCGCCCGCGGTGAGGTCCAGGATGCCAGTTTTGTAACCGGCGTGGGCCATTTTTAGGAGCGTGCCGCCGCAGCTGAGTTCCACGTCGTCGGGGTGGGCGGCGATGGCGAGCAGGTCAAGTTTCATGCGCGGTCTCCGGTCTGCATTATCCCTACAATTCGAGAAGTGATGATAGCACTGCTCGACAGATGACTTGGCAAGGCGCGGCGATTGCGGGCTGTGGTAACGTTTCGGCGGTGGAAATGCGATGACAGAAAACACAGCAAGACAGGCGAGAACGCTATCAGGGAAAGTGGCGCTAGTTACCGGGTCGGCCAAGAGGCTTGGCCGGGCCGTGGCTTTGCGGCTGGCCGAGGAAGGCGCGGATCTGGTGATCCACCACGGTGCGTCGCACGCAGAGGCGCAACAGACGGTGGCGGAAGTCGAGAAGATGGGGCGGCGCGCGGTGGCGTTCGCTGCGGATTTGCGGAAGGCGGATGAGATCCGCACCCTGTTTGTAGAGGTCGCGAAACGATTCGGGCGGCTGGATATTCTGGTGAATAGTGCGGCTAATTTCTTGCCTGCGAGCATCGTGTCGACAACCGAAGAAATTTGGGACGCGTCTCTGGATACGAATCTGAAGGCGGGATTTTTCTGTGCGCAGGGGGCGGCGCCGCTGCTACGCCGGACGCACGGCGCGATTGTGAATTTTGCCGACGTTGGCGGGCTTATGGGGTGGCCGGGCTACATTCCGCATTCCATTTCGAAGGCAGGAGTGGTGATGCTGACGAAAGTGCTTGCGAAGGCGCTGGCTCCGGAGGTGCGTGTCAATGCCATCGCTCCGGGAACGATTACCATGCCCGGCGATCCGCCGGAGTGGGAAGCGGATTTTGTCAAACTGGCTTCGCTAGGGCGAACGGGTTCGCCGAGCGACATCTCGGATGCCGTCTCCTATCTTGTGCACGCAGAGTTTATGACTGGCCACACGCTGGTCTTGGACGGTGGAAGGAGCCTCGGTCCGGCTAAAGAAGAATTTCGTTAAGAGTGTGTGTGCAGAGAATCGCGCCGCGGTGTATTCTATTCTCCTTATAGTATGAATAAGGTTTGGGAGGCGCGCGGACTAGCGCGCCGGGACCTGACAAAAAGAGGACCAGCCTGATTTATGGACAATGAGACGTACACCCACACTGATAGCCCGAGCGAGGTAATCAACGTACCGCACGGACTGGAAGACACGCAGATTCAAGAATGGCTGGAGTCGCTGGACTCCGTCTTGGATTCCAGCGGACCCGAAGTGGCGGCAGAGATTCTGGAAAGGCTTCGCGCGCACGCAACGGTTTCTGGAATCGATCTTCCGTTTTCGGCAAACACACCTTATGCGAACACGATTCCTGCGCGGCTGGAGCCGCTTTTCCCAGGCGATCAGGAGTTGGAGCGTCGAATCAAAAGCTTGATCCGCTGGAACGCGCTGGCCATGGTGGTGCGGGCGAACCGCGTGGAACACAACATCGGCGGGCACATTTCCACGTACGCTTCCGCGGCCACGCTGTATGAAGTCGGTTTCAACCATTTTTTTCGCGCGCGCTCCGAGGAGTTCGAGGGCGACACGGTTTATTTTCAGGGACACGCCGCGCCAGGCATGTACGCGCGGGCGTTTCTGGAAGGACGGATTTCGCCGCAGCAGCTCGAAAACTTTCGCCGCGAATTGAAACCGGGCGGAGGGCTTTCTTCTTATCCGCATCCGTGGCTGATGCCGGACTTCTGGGAGTTTCCGACGGTGTCGATGGGCTTGAGCCCCTTGATGGCGATTTATCAGGCGCGGTTCAACCGATATCTCGAACATCGTGGGCTTAAGCCGGAAACGGACGCCAAGGTTTGGGCGTTCCTCGGCGATGGTGAAACGGACGAGCCGGAATCGCTCGGAGCGATCACGCTGGCTTCTCGCGAAAAACTGGACAACCTGATTTTTGTAGTGAACTGTAACCTACAGAGACTCGACGGGCCGGTGCGTGGCAACGGCCAGATTATTCAAGAGCTGGAATCGGCGTTCCGCGGCGCCCGATGGAACGTTATTAAGGTGCTGTGGGGTAGCGAGTGGGATCCCATCTTGGAGCGCGACACGGAAGGCCTGCTCGTCAAGCGCATGGGCGAACTGGTGGATGGCGAATACCAGAAGCTGGTGGTTTCGTCGGGCGCGTACGTGCGCGAGCATTTTTTTGGCAGCGATCCGAGGTTACTCGCGTTGGTTGAACCCCTGCCGGATGAGGCGCTGCGGCGTTTACGTCTTGGCGGGCACGACCCGCGCAAGGTTTACGCGGCGTATAAGGCCGCCGTCGAGCACAAGGGCGGCCCCACGGTCATTCTGGCGCGCACCATTAAAGGATACGGGCTGGGCGAAGCCGGAGAAGGCAAGAACGTCACGCACCAGCAGAAAAAATTGAACGAAGAAGAATTGAAGGAATTTCGTTCGCGGTTCGGAATACCGTTGAACGACAACGATTGTGTGGAAGTGCCGTTCTACCGCCCCGCGGAAGACAGCATTGAGATTCAATATCTTCGCGCGCGGAGAGAGGCGCTCGGCGGCTACACGCCAAATCGCAGCGTGCGCTCGAAGCCGCTGGTGGCGGACCACGACGAACTTTTCAAGGAGTTTTTCGATGGCAGCGAGGGCAGGGAAGTCTCCACGACGATGGCGTTCGTCGGAATGCTGCGCAAAATGCTGAAAGACCCGGAAATCGGCAAGCTGGTTGTGCCCGTCGTCCCCGACGAGGCGAGGACCTTCGGCATGGAGTCGCTTTTCCGAACGGTCGGGATTTATTCGAGCGTCGGACAAAAGTATGAGCCCGTCGACGTCAACACACTGCTTTATTACAAGGAAGCCAAGGACGGGCAGATTCTCGAAGAAGGAATCACGGAAGCGGGTTCGATGGCATCGTTCATCGCCGCTGGCTCGGCGTATGCGACACACGGAATCAATACGATTCCGTTCTTTATCTATTACTCGATGTTTGGATTCCAGCGAATCGGGGATTTCATCTGGGCGGCGGCAGATATGCGCACGCGCGGGTTCCTGCTTGGTGGAACTTCCGGGCGCACCACATTGTCTGGCGAAGGATTGCAGCACCAGGACGGCAACAGCCATGTGCTGGCGCTAACCGTTCCAAACCTGAAAGCCTACGATCCGGCGTTTGCCTATGAGATGGCCGTGATTCTGCAAGACGGTATCCGGCGGATGTACAAAGACGGCGAAAGTATTTTTTATTACATCACGGTGATGAACGAGCCGTATGCGATGCCGGCGATGCAGGGCGACGTGAAAGACGGAATTTTGAGGGGCATGTACCGCTACCGGCAGGCGCCCAGCCCGAAATCCAAGCTTCGCGCGCAACTCTTCGGGAGCGGCGCAATTCTAAACGAAGTTCTTCGCGCCCAGGAAATTCTGGACACGAAGTACGGCGTTGCCGCGGATGTTTGGAGCGTGACGAGCTACAAGGAACTTTACGTAGATGGGAACGAAACCGAACGCTGGAACCGCTTGCATCCCGGCGAGAAAGCTCGCGTCCCATACCTGACCAAGTGTCTCGCCGATGCGCCTGGAGTTTTCGTGGCCGCTTCTGATTACCTGAAGACGCTGCCGAACATGGTGAGCAAATGGATGCCGCGGCGGCTGGCGTCCCTGGGTACGGACGGTTTTGGACGCAGCGAAGGCCGGGCATCGTTGCGCGAATTCTTCGAAGTCGATTCGCGCTTCATTACGCTCGCTACCCTGCATGAGCTGCACACGGATGGCAAAATTGAGCGGTCGGTGGTTGATAAGGCGGTCAAAGATTTGGGAATCAATCCCGACAAATCGAATCCCGTTATTTCTTGATAAAACGGTCTAACGTCTGAACAATTTGTATTTTGTGTTGGGGAAGGCGAACTGCAGTTCGCCTTTTCTATTTTGGGGACGGGTTGGTTCCGCGTTCCAGAATTTCCTTGGGTTTGAGGTGGCCGGTGGCGAGTTGCGCGATCAGCTTTGAGTTGGCAGCGAGAAAGTCGTAATTGGCCAGCTCTCTTGGCAGGGCCCACGCGATTTGCTCGAACTCGTATGGTGTGAGTTTGCCTTCCCGGATGCTTGCCGCGTAGAAGCGAATTTCCAGTTCGTCGGGCATATTGGGGTACTTGTGGCGGGTACGGGCCATCTCCACACATTTTTCCAGTGTTGCTCCAAGCTCTTCGCGAAGCTCACGAGCTAGCGCGGCCTCCAGCGTCTCGCCCTCTTCCACTTTTCCGCCAGGGAATTCCCACTTGAGCGGAGAAGTGTCTTCGCGCCGTCTCTGACCGATGAGAATGCGGCGGTCGCTGCGCTCAATGATTCCCGTTACGACGAGTTTCATGCCCTGTTTTCCTGCGAAGCGATCTTCTGGAATATACGGAGGAGTTCTTTTGCGCCTGCGAGCAACGGAGGACCAGGCGTGTTAAGCCATTCGTCGCGGACGACGTAGACGCGCTTGTTGCGGATGGCGGGGATATCCTTCCATGCTGCGACTTGGAAGGATTTTTGGGGTTTGGCTTTATCGCCGGTGGCGGCCCACGCAAGCACTATCACTTCCGGTTGGGCGCTTGCGACTTGTTCATCACTCACTTTTTGTCCCGCCGGCAAGACCATCTCGCCGCCGCAGATTTTCACGATTTCCTCGACCCAGGGCGGAGAACTGATTCGGGGGTTCGGCCAGGCTTCGCAGTAAACGCGCACTTTCATTTCTTGTATCCGGCTCTTTTTCGCGAATGCCGCGAATTGTTGGCGAATTTTTCTGACAAGACCCTCTGCACGCATCTGGCGGCCGGCAATCCGGCCCAGCATGCGAATGTCATTCTCGATGTCTGCAAGCGAGCGAGGATTAGTGGCTAGGAAGCTGAGCGGATGTTCCAAGAGTTTCGCGAGAGTCTCTTGTTTGTAGGGGACCGAGCCGATGACCAGCGACGGCTTCAACTTCAGAATTTCAGTTACTGAGTTCATATGCCAGCAATCGCCGAGTTTTGGCAGTCCGTTTACCGGGGCCACATCCGAGCACCATTTCGTCACGCCGACAAGATGTTTCTTCGCTCCGATGGCGCAGAGAATGGAGGTCGCGCTTGGCGCGAGCGAAACGATGCGAAGCTGGCTCCGGCGAATCGCCTTTTTCATTTCACAGATGAGGATAGCAAAGCCGGAGTCCGATATGTGTTGCTGGTGGGGCCGATTGACTCCATGCATGGAGTGTGGGACTTTGCCTGCGTGTTTCGTGGAGGCAATTTGTGCGTGTATTGATCGCCTGTCTATTGGTGTCCTGCTTTGCGATGCTGGCTGCCGCCCAGAACGCGCCGGCTACTCCCGCTTCGGATGTGGTTCACTACAAGGGCGCGCTCGACAACGTGAAGTATGTCTTTGGTGTTGCACCGCCGGTCGCGCGTCTGCGGCCAGGAAATATCCTCGATGCAAATTCGCTGGATTGCTTTGGCAACGGCATTCAGAAGCCCGGCGATACGACTGCGATGGCGAAAGGCGACAATCCGCTAACAGGCCCTTTTTTTATCGAAGGAGCAGAGCCAGGAGACACGCTCGTCGTGCGGATCCTCGACTTGCAAGTTGACGGCAATCAAGGGGTAGGCGCCTTTTCTCCTGGATTTGGAGCGATCAATTCCACGCACTACACGCCAGTGCTTGAGAAAGAACCGCTTGCGGAAAAGATTTGGTTCTATCCCATCGACCACGCGGATAACACCGCCACGTTTCAGGCGCTGGATTCCAACTTTAAGGTGAAAATTTCGATGCATCCTTTTCTCGGCTGCATCGGTGTGGCCCCGGCCAACGGCGAGGCGCGCAGCTCGATTGTTCCGGCTGAATTTGGCGGAAACATGGATGCGCCGGAAGTAAGCGTAGGCAACACGCTGTATCTCCCAGTCAATGTAGCCGGCGCGCTGTTTTATTTTGGCGATGGGCACGCGGCGATGGGCGACGGGGAAGTCGCCGGCAGCGCGATCGAGGTGCCCATGCGTGTGCGCTTGCAATTCGACGTGGTGAAAGGGAAGAGAACAGGATGGCCGAGATTCGAGAACGAGAAGGAGATCATGACCACGGGCATCTACCGGCCCGTGGATGACGCCGTACGAATCGCGTTTACCGAGCTGGTGGCGTGGATTCACGCGGACTACGGCCTCTCTGAGCTCGATGCCTACGAACTGCTTTCAAAAGTGGGAAAAATCCATCTGACGGAGATGGTGGACCCAAATTACGTCGTAGTCGCTTCGGTTGAGAAGAAATATCTGCCGAAGAAAGTACCAGGCAGTTCGAACCAGACTGCCGCGCACTAACTACCGGTTCATGCTTGCGGCATGCTTCAGCCAAGACCAGTCGAAAATGGCTTCAAATCCTTCGCGTTGGGATTCTGCGGAAGCGGGTCGCGCCAGAGCACCTCGTGAACTTCAATGAGTTCATCGCGGCCTTTGAGTTTCATCGGGGAGAGCGGGCAGCAGGAAATCTCGCGGCAAATGTGAGCGTATGTCGCGGTAGAGATGACAATCTGACCCGGTCCGGCCTGAGACGTAAGCCGCGAGGCGACGTTGACAGTGTCGCCGATGGCCGTGTAATCCATGCGCCGTTCCGTTCCCAGGAATCCCACCACCGCCTCTCCGGTGTGAACGCCGATTCCAATGCTCAGCGGCTGCTTCCCCGAAATTTTGTTCAGCTCATCGAGACTCTTTTGCATGTTCACGGCTGCGCGGACTGCGGCTTCAGCGTCATTCTGCAAAGCGAACGGCGCGCCGAATAGGGCCATCAATCCATCGCCGAGATATTTATCCAGCGTTCCATCGTGTTCGAAAATCACGTTAGTCATGCGCGCGAAGAATTCGTTCAGAACCTCCACGGCTTCGCGCGGTTTCATTTTCTCGGCCATGGTAGTAAAGCCGCGCACATCTGCAAAGAGCAGTGTGATGCGCTGGCTTTCGCCGCCCAAGCGGATGTCGGCGGCCTCGGCGGTAATTTTTCGCGAAATCGCCGGCGAAAGAAAACGTTCCAGCGCGCTGAGCTGCACGCCCTGACGCATAACTTCCGTTTTCGCCATGACTCGGTCTATAACCAGCCCCGCTTGTGCAGCGATCACGGCAAAAACTTCCAGATCCTCCTGCAGAAAAGTGCCGCGCTTGGAAAGATTGTCCACATACAGCAATCCGAACAGTCGATCGCGGCTGGCCAGCGGCGCGCACATCGCCGATTGCATGCCGGACCTGGCCATGCTCTCGCTACCCGTGAATCGCACGTCTTCCTTTGCGTCCATCACGAGAAGAGGCCCCTTGCTCTCCATGACCTGCTGAATGATCGCTCTCGAGAGGGCCATCTGCGGCGTGTCTGTTTTTGGAGCCTGTCGGTAGCGAAGGATGGCCGGCAGAAAAGTGTAATTTGATGCGGCTTGCGGTCCATCGCGGAGGGAATCTTCAGTTAGCAACATGGCGTAACCGCGCTCGGCGCCGTCGATTTGGAGCACCAGGTCGAGAACGCATTGCGTGACATCGTCGACGGTGGTTTTGTCGCCCAGAGCGCGGCTGACTTGATAGAGAAGTGTGAGTAAGCGATTTTCGCGGCGGAGAAATTCGAGGCGGGTATCGGTATCGACTCGGGGTTCAGTCCATTCTGCCGGTGCTTTGGCTTTGGTTCGATCGAGAAGCTTGGCGACATTTTCCTGATCCAGGATTTGGGTCAGGTGCGATGCAAGTTCTGGGGAGGTCTTCGCCACTACGGTCCCGGTCGTCATGTTCTCAAAACGAAGTTTGATATCGCCGAGGCCGATAACATCCCCTCCTTTCAGCTCTGTATGCTCGATCCGCACGCCGTTGACCAGGACGCCGTTGGCGCTATTTTGGTCCCTAATCATCCAGACGTCGTGATTGCCTTCGAGGAGCGCGTGACTGCGGGAAATGCTCGAATGGGGAAGAGTGATGTCATTGGACGCGGCTCGCCCAATGTGAATCATGGAGCCATCTTTCAGCTCATAAAGACGCGGCTCGGCGCCGGGCCGTTCAATGATTAGCCGTGGCATGGGTGGATAAGAGCGCTACTGCTTATGTTCAGCCTCTTTACGCCGTTGCGCAACGAAAGTGTGGCCGCAATTGTCTGATTTTGCAATCCAACTGCTCAAGTTCGGCCGCAGTTGAAAAGTGCGGGGCTACTTGGGCTACGATACTCTGGTGTTTAGCGAATTGGTCCTCGATCACTTCCGGAATCCGCGCAACGCCGGCAGACTGGCCAACGCCAGCGCGGAAGTGCAAGCGACAAATCCGGTCTGCGGCGACATCTTGGAACTCGCCGTTCGTGCCGAAAATGGCGGCATCGCGGAGGCGCGTTTCCTGTGCCGCGGTTGTACCACATCTATTGCCTGCGCGTCTTTCTTGACGGAGCGGCTCACCGGCGGCACTCTCGCCGAAGCGCGTTCGATTACGGCCGAATCTATTTCCGAAGCTTTAGGCGGGCTTCCGCCAGCCACGTTTCACGGGGCCCAACTTGCTACAGATGCTCTCCGCCTTCTGCTCGAGAAACTGGCTTAGCGGAAGGTGCACAGGGGCTCTTCAAACACCGAAGGCTCTTTGCATCGTGTCGGGATCGTTCAGGTTAAGGACGCAGCCTTCCTCATTCGTTTGCACCGCCTGAACCTCGCCGGAATGCGCCCAGACGACAGAGCGCGCTCCCGTTTCGAGGGGCGCTTCCATCAGCTCTTGATATAACGCAGAAGAAAAAATTACGGGATGTCCGCGCCGCCCTTCGTACACGGGCAAGACGATACACTTGCCGCTTGCATAGAAAGATTCCACCAACTCGGCGACGAGCCCTGAACTGATGAGCGGATGATCAATCAACAGAAGAATGACGCCGTCGGTTTGCGCAGGCAAGCTTCGTAGCCCCGCCTGAATCGAACTCAGTTGGCCTTTTTCCCAGTCTTCATTGATGACGATTTCACCGGGAGCCAGATTCACTCCTTTGGCGATGGGCTCTGCATCGGCCCCGAGCACGACGCGGCGCATACCAATCTTGGGGTGGCGGGCCACATCCAACAAATGTTCGAGGAAAGGCCGTCCCTGATAGGAAAGCAGCGCCTTCGGCGATCCCATCCGGCGCGATGCACCGCCCGAGAGGATGACGGCAGCGAGCATGCCACCTCTTTTGCTGTTCAGCGTTCCGTCAATGCAGGCCGAGATTCGTAGTTCAATTTTTTGTGCGCTGCAGACTCCGCGTTGCGGCGCACGGCAATCAATTCCGCTACGATACTGATAGCGATCTCCTCCGGCGCGAGTGCGCCAATTTCCAGCCCCATGGGCGCATAGACGCCGTGAAATTCCTCAGAGCGATACCCGTCGTTCTCCAGCGCTCTGTAAACCGAGAGGACTTTGCGCTTGCTTCCAATCATACCGACGTAGCGGGCGTGCGTGCGGACGGCCCAGCCAAGGACGCGCATATCCTCTTTGTGTCCACGAGTGACGATGATGAGATAGCTCGCGGCATTCGGACGAATCTTTTCAAACGCGTCCTCGTACGTCGTATAAATTTCCTGCGCCATGGGAAACCGTTCCGCATTGGCGAACGCCTCGCGGTCGTCGACAACGCAAATGCCAAATCCGGCGGCGCTGGCTGCTTTTGCCACTGCCATCGAAACATGCCCGCCGCCGAACAGATACAGGATGGGCTGCGGTAATATCGGTTCCACAAACACTTCCAGCGTGCCGCCGCAAATCAGGCCGTTGTCGTAGGTCGCCTCATTGTTCAGATTGAATACCATTTTGCGCGGCGCTTCCTTATGCATCACTTCCTTGGCAGCAGCCCAAACCTCAGCTTCAACACAGCCCCCTCCGATGGTTCCTGCGATCGAACCATCATCGCGAACGAGCATCCGCGAGCTCTCATAGCTTGGAATCGAGCCGTTCGTGTGCACGATCGTCGCCAGCGCCCCGCGCTGCCCCGCGCGCCGCATTCTTACGATTTCTTCAAACAGGTCCACGCCTTGCCTCACATCTCAGCCTACGGCGCGTCATTAGCGGTGTCAATGCGCGTGGCCTTCTGGTCGCGGGTCAGTTTGGACCCGTGTCTGACGGGTCACATTTGTGGCACGGGAGAATTGGTGTGATTATTGGAAACAGCTGAGGTTACATCGGCGTGACCCAAGAATTGATCGAGCGGCTAAGACAAAACGAGGGAAAGGTGGTCAAGATCAAGCGTTCGGATGGCGAATTGCTGCAGGCCAAAATCATCCATGTAGACGATGAACACCGCGACGCCATCTATGATCTTGCGGCCTCCACGACACCGGAGAAGTACAAACAAGGTACCTCTTCCTCCTACGTCATCCACTGGGATGACATTTTAGATTTCCAGTGATTTCAAAATGACCCGCCACCGGCCTTGTGGACACCTCACCGCTTGGGTGTTACTTTGCATTTCTTGACCAAGCTGGGAGGTTTGATGAAGGCTATTCGATTCCATCAGCATGGCGGGCCGGAAGTCTTAAAATATGAGGATGCTCCGGAACCGGCCGTCCGTGCGAATGAAGTACTTGTGTGCGTCAAGGCCTGCGCATTGAATCGCCTCGATCTTTGGGTGCGGGGAGGTTTGCCCAATGTGCCGATTCCACTGCCGCACATTCCCGGAAGCGACGTGGCCGGAGAGGTGACGAAAATTGGAGCAGACGTAACGACGGTTAAGGTAGGCCAAAAGGTAGTGCTTGCGCCAGGCGTAACGTGCGGCAAATGTGCCGCATGCATTTCAGGCCACGACAATCGCTGCCGCCAATTCACAAACCTGGGTTACATGATCGACGGTGGGTGCGCTGAATTTGTTCGCTGCCCGGAAGTGAACTGCATGCCATATCCCGAAAATCTCTCGTTTGAAGAAGCGGCGAGCATTCCGCTTGTTTTTCAAACGGCGTGGCACATGCTCGTCTCTCGCGCGGAACTTCAGCCCGGAGAAGACGTGCTCATTCTGGGAGCCGGAAGCGGTGTTGGCAGCGCCGCAATACAGGTCGCCAAATTTTTCGGCGCGCGCATCATCGCCACAGCCGGAACCGATGGGAAGCTGGCCAAAGCGCGCGAACTCGGCGCCGACTACGTCATCAACCACAAATCGCACAAAATCCGCGACGAAGTCCGCCGCATCACCAATAAGCGAGGCGTCGACGTAGTCTTCGAGCATGTCGGCACCGCGACGTGGGACGAGAGCGTGGCGAGCCTCACTCTCGGAGGCCGCCTGGTTACTTGCGGTGCCACCACCGGCTATGACGCCAAGATTGATCTGCGCTTTCTCTTCAGCCGCCAGCTTTCGTTGCTCGGCTCCTACATGGGAGGGAAGTCGGAACTGCAAACGGTAATGAAACTCGTGGCCGCAGGCCGCCTTAAGCCCATTGTCGATCGCATCTTTCCGCTCGCGGAAGCCGCCGCCGCGCACGCTTACCTCGAAGCCGGATCGCAGTTCGGCAAAGTGGTGCTTACGGTGTAGCGTATTGGAGAGGGAACTCTGCTATTCTCTCCGCGTCTTTATCTCGAAAACTGGGAAGCAACGAACATGGCTAGCTGGCAGGCTCATCTATCGGTATGGATCGTCAAATGGCGCGTCAAGCGCAAGCTCCGCGGCGTGCGAGATTACCGAGTGGCGCGCAAGATTCTCAAGCCCGATCATTACCCCGTGCCAGCCGGCGTTCGCATTTCCCCTGCTCAAGTCGGCGGCGTGCCCGGAGAATGGGTTGAAGGTCCTTCTCCCGCGAAACCCGTGCTGCTGTATCTCCATGGCGGTGGATACTTCGGTTGTTCGGCGCAATCACATCGCCCCATCACTGTAGGCTTCGCGCTCCAGGGCTTTCGCGTTCTCGCTCCCGATTATCGTCTCGCTCCAGAAAATCAATTCCCGGCCGCGGTCGACGATGCGGTTGCCGCTTATCGCGGTCTTCTCGCCGCAGGGAATCTGCCGGGGCAAATTTTTGTTAGCGGGGATTCCGCCGGCGGTGGTCTCGCTCTATCTCTCATGCTCGCGCTGCGAGAAGCAAGGATTCCGCTTCCAGCCGCAGCGGCCCTTTTTTCGCCGTGGACCGATCTCGCCGCCACGGGCGAATCCATTCGCACCAACGCAGCTCGCTGCGCCATGTTCAATGGACCGGACATTGGCCCCAGCGCGCGCTATTATTTGGGAGAGATGGACCCTCGAAACCCGCTTGCTTCTCCTCTCTACGCCGATCTCACCGGCCTTCCTCCGCTGCTGATTCACGTCGGCGCCGACGAGGTGTTGCGCGACGATTCCACCCGGCTCGCGGAACACGCACGAGCGGCGGGAGTCCGCGTTGAGCTCAAGGTTTGGCCGGTCGTTCCCCATGCGTGGCAACTTGCGCCGAACAAAATCCCGGAAGCCCGCCAGTCGTTGCGTGAAAGCGCGGCCTTTCTGCGCGAGCTAGCACCTCTAGAAGCATCGAACAAGGTAGCCTGAACGTCAATGCCGGCAGATTCCAACCAAGGTAGCAAGGGGGAAGAAATCAAAGTCGACGTTCTCATTGTCGGCGGCGGCTTTTCCGGACTGTGCATGGCCATCAAGCTGCTTGAGGCCGGAATGAATTCCTTCCTGCTCATCGAGAAGAGCGACGACATCGGCGGCACCTGGTACGACAACCGTTATCCCGGTTGCGCCTGCGACATTCCTTCACATTTGTATTCTTTTTCCTTCGAGCCATTGCCGGAATGGTCCCGCATGTATCCCGGTCAACGGGAAATTCACGATTATTTGAAACGCTGCGTCCAGCGCTACCAACTTGCCCCTCACATCCGGCTCAATACGCGCTTGCACGAAGCCGTTTGGAATGAATCCGAGGGCGTATGGCACGCCGCCGCCGGAGAAGGAGTGCGCATCCAGGCGCGTGTACTCGTTTCCGGAATTGGGGCCTTGCACGTCCCGCAGTATCCCAAGCTAAAGGGCATTGACAGTTTTTCCGGTCCAAAGTTTCATTCCTCAAATTGGAACCACAATGTCGATCTCGACGGCAAGAACGTCGCCGTCGTGGGCACCGGCGCGAGCGCCATCCAGTTTGTTCCGCAAATCGCTCCGCGTGCGGGCAAGCTCTATCTTTTCCAGCGCACTCCGCCGTGGATCGTTCCGCGCATGGATTTTGCGATTGCGGAGAAATGGAAGCAGAGATTCCGCCGTTTTCCGCTCATCATGCGCGCGTTTCGGCAACTCATTTTCTGGCGGCAAGAGTTTCGCGTGCTTGGCTTCCTGGGCAATCGTTTTGTTCGCGGGAAAGCGACGGAAATCGCCATACATCATCTCGAAAAGCAAATCGTTGATCCAAAAATGCGCGCGGCGCTAAAACCGAACTATGAGTTGGGCTGCAAGCGCGTCCTCGTGTCGGACGACTACTATCCCGCCCTGACGAGGCCCAACGTCGAGCTTGTCACAAACGGGATCGCGGAAGTTTGCGAGCATAGTATCGTGACGGAGGACGGCGTCGAGCGCCCGATCGATGTCTTAATCTTTGGCACCGGCTTTCGCGCAACCGAGCCGCTGATCGGCATTCGGATTGTTGGCCGCGGCGGCGTCGAAATTCACGACGCCTGGCGTGAACGCATGAGCGCGTACCTCGGCGTGACTGTCAGCGGCTTTCCCAACCTCTTTCTGCTTCTCGGACCCAACACCGGCCTGGGACACAATTCCGTTGTGCTCATGATCGAAGCGCAAGTCCGCTACGTGATGAGCTGCTTGCAGCTCCTGAAACGCCGCAAGCGGCGCATCCTCGAGGTGCGTCCCGAAAAGCAAAAGCAGTTTGTCGCGGACGTCCATCGCCGCCTGAAGAGCACCGTCTGGCAATCCGGCGGCTGCCACAGCTGGTATCAAGATCAGCGCACAGGTGAAAACACCGCACTCTGGCCCGGTTCGGTCGTCGCATATGTGCGCCGAACGCGGTCTGCCTCTCCCGCCGACTACGAACTAACGTAGCGGCCCCGGAATTGTCACCCGCTCTTCATTTGTGTCCACCGTCTGCGTGTGCGAAAATGATGCTAGACGAGGGCACCATGAGCACATCGCTCGGCAAGCACGTCACACTGACCAAACCCGACGACTTCGGCAGCCTGCTCGAAGACGAAGGCATCATTTTCACGACGCTCGATAAGGCCGTCAATTGGGCCCGCAAGAGTTCCATTTGGCCTTTGGGTTTTGGTTTGGCATGCTGCGCCATCGAAATGATGTCCATGGCCGCCGCCCGCTTTGACGTCGCCCGTTTCGGCGCAGAAGTCTTCCGTCCCTCGCCTCGCCAAGCCGACTTGATGATCGTCGCCGGCCGCCTGTCGCAAAAAATGGCCCCGGTTATTCGCCAGCTCTACGATCAAATGCCCGAGCCCAAGTGGGTCATTTCCATGGGCGCCTGCGCCACGTCCGGCGGCGTCTTCAATAACTACGCCATCGTCCAAGGCTGCAACCAGGTCATTCCCATCGATGTCTACGTCCCCGGATGCCCGCCGCGCCCCGAAGCGGTTCTCTACGCCATCCTGCAACTGCAAAAGAAAATCGACAACGAGAAGGGCTCCTTCAAGCGCGCCCTGAATCTCGATTAAGTAGCACGGACTTTAGTCTGTGCTCTGTTGCCGAGCCCGCATGTCGAAGCTCATTCCGAAGCCCTCACGAATCCTGCTGACGGCGCTCTTCTCCTTGATCCTATTGCTCTGCGGTTGCCGACACATACCTATCAGCGACCCTCCGCCGCCGATTCCTCCCTCTCCGTGGACTCTAGTCTGGAGCGACGAATTCTCCGCCAAAGATGGCTCCTTGCCCGACCCCGCCAAATGGACCTACGACCTAGGTGGCAAAGGCTGGGGCAATCGTGAGCTTGAGTCCTACACCAATCGCAAAGAAAACGCCCACATCGAAAAAGGAAATCTCGTAATCACCGCACAAAAAGAATCCTTCACCGGCACCGACGGCGTCCCGCGCGACTACACCTCCGCCCGTCTCAAAACGCAAGGCCTCTTCGTCCAAACTTACGGCCGCATCGAAGCCCGCATCAAAATTCCCGAAGGGCAAGGAATGTGGCCCGCGTTCTGGATGCTGGGGGAGGACATCCCCACCGTAGACTGGCCGAAGTGCGGCGAAATCGACATCATGGAGAATGTCGGCAAGGAACCCGCCGCCATTCACGGTTCCTTGCATGGCCCCAGCACCACCCGCCGCACCAGTGACTTAACAGCCATTTTCAACCTTCCCCCGGGCCAAAGCTTTGCCGACGACTTTCATCTTTACGCCGTCGAATGGGAACCCGACACAGTCCGCTTTTACGTTGACACCAATCTCTACGCCAATTTCCACTCTTCGGATTGGCCAACAGGTGGCATCTGGGTTTTCAACCATCCGTTCTTCATTATTCTCAATCTCGCCGTTGGCGGTGGTTGGCCTGGCAACCCCGACGCATCCACCAAGTTTCCCCAGAGCATGGTTGTCGACTACGTCCGCGTTTATACTAAGCGCTAGCTTTGATTCATTGACACGGAGATCCGGCCATCATGTCCACGCCTTCTGATCCAGCCCGCCAGCTTCTTCGCCACTCGCTCGCAACAGTCGCTTATCGCGGCGGAAAAGCATTGCGCGGCGCGCCGGAATCGTTCGCCGTCTTCACCATGGGCGATAGCCCGCGGACGCCCGCGAAGATTCTCGCCCACATGGGAGATCTCTTTGATTGGGCGCTCACGATGGCGCGCGGAGAAACCGCCTGGAAGGATGCGAAACCCCTGTTGTGGAGCGCCGAGGTAGACCGTTTCTTTGCTTCACTCAAGAAGTTCGATGATTACCTTGCTTCGCCAGAACCACTTCGCACCCCTCCCGAGGGTTTGCTCCAAGGACCGATCGCAGATGCCCTGACTCACATCGGTCAAATTGCCATGCTCCGGCGTCTCGCCGGCTGTCCAATCAAAGGGGAGAACTACTTCAAGGCGGAGATTACCGCGGGCCGCGTCGGCCCCGAGCAGGCTGCTCCCCGCCGCGAGTTCGATTAACGCCTCGAGAATCAACCCGAACCTCACGCCTTGACGCAAAATCTTGGCCCGCCGGAGTGGCCGCGCCTTTTCTTGGCCGCATCGCACCTCTGGCTGTTACAATAAGTATCCAGCCCAAGCCTTCGCGGCCAGAAAGAGCGCGGCCGCAGCTTCTGTACAATTCGGGACACTGCCAGCAACGCAACTTTTGTTAAGTTTGCCTCAAAGGAGAATCTTGACTCATGCATAGAGCTCTGGCCGTCCTACTCACGTTCTGTCTCGCCAGCATCTCAGTCCTCCAAGCCGCCCCAGCTTCTCCGAGCCCATCCTGGCAAGATCAGCAGCAAGACCAGCCGCCGCAGTCTCAGGATCAGGTTCCATCCCAGGATCAGTCAGCTCCCTACGAGAATTTCTCGCCTGATCAACTCGACAATCTTCTCTCTCCGATCGCCCTCTATCCCGACCCGCTTCTCGCTCAGGTCTTTGTCGCCGCGACGTTTCCGGATCAGGTCGAAGAAGCCGCGCGCTATGTTCGCGAAAATGGCCAGAATGGCATTGACGACCAGCAATGGGACGTCAGTGTAAGAGCCGTGGCGCACTATCCCACGGTCGTCGAGATGATGGCCGACAAGATCGACTGGACCACTTCGCTCGGCCAGGCATACGTCAATCAATCCACCGACGTGGCCTCGTCAGTACAGCGTCTTCGTCATCAGGCTCGCGCTGCCGGAAATCTGGATTCAACACCTCAACAAGAAGTCCTGGAGCACGACAACTACATCGCTATTACTCCGTATCAGCCGCAATTTCTCTACGTGCCTGTCTACGATCCGGCGATTATTTACTTTCGCCGTCCCTACTATGGGCCTGCGATTACCTTTGGCGTTGGCTTTCCCATCGGCGGCTGGCTGAACCTGGATTTCCGCTGGGGCTACGGCGGCGGCTGGGGCGGCGTCTATTACACCGGATGGCGTGCGGGAGGCTGGGGCGCCGGTTGCTGGAACTGCGGATGGATCGGTCGCAGCCGCGGCCGGATCGATTTTCGAAACAACGTGTACATCAACAATCGCTACGAACGCATCAACGTGAATAGAACAGTCATCAATCGCACCGTGAACGTCAACAACATCAATCGCTACAACTACGTTCACAAAAACGTGAATTACAACAACGTGCAGGCCAACAATACTCGCGTCAACAGAAACGGCGCCCCAGGTGGCAACAGGCCTGGGAACTTTGGAAACAATGGCCGGCCAGGTGGCGGCTCCCCAGGCGAGAATCGTCCCGGCGTAAACAACAAAATCATCGACCGCAACATTAACCGCAACAATTCGCAAATCGATCAATACCGCGGCCGCGACAACACCAACAACAATGTTCGCAACGACCGTCCCTCCAATGCAGTGCAACAGAACCGGCCCAATCCCGGCGCCAACAATGACCTGCGCCTCCAGAACCGCAACCAGGGGCAAGCTCAAGGTCGGCCGCCAGCTCAGCCCAGCGTAAACAACGGCCCCCACACCTTTAACAAGAACGAAAGCCACTTCGATCCGCGCGTGACCAGCCAGCGAGGCCAAGACAGCCGTCAGCAAGCGGCCCGGCCGCAGCCGCAGGCTCGCCCCGCCGCGCAACCCAACAAGCCGGCCCCGGCGCAGCACGGCGGCGGAGAAAAGAAGAAACCGTGAAAGACTCCCATTCGAGATCAATGAAACTAGTGAACGGAGATGGAAAAATGAATAGCGCCATCAATAAATGCGTTCTACCCACGCTAGCCGCCATCGTGCTGATTCTTGCTATGTGCCTGTTTGCCACCACTCCAACCACACATGCGCAAACGCCGCCGCAATCGACATTTTCCTCGGCCGACGACGCCTTGCGAGCCCTCGTCTCCGCGGCCAAGGACAAAGATCGCGCCGCCCTCGCCAAGCTCTTCGGACCCGACTACGACAAGCTGCTCACCGGCGACGAAGTCGAGGACAACAAAGACCTCGACGCCTTTTCTTCGGCTGCGAGCGAGTCCGCGCAACTTCAGAAAGTGAACGATTCCAAATACCTCGTCACCGTTGGACAGGACAATTGGCCGACGCCCATCCCCATCGTGCAAAAAGACGGCAAGTGGCTCTTCGACACCAAAGCCGGCCTGGAAGAAGCTCTGAACCGCAAGGTTGGAGAAAATGAGCTCTCGGCCATTGCCACCTGCCGTGTTTACGCCGTGGCTCAGTGGGAGTACTACACCGAGGGCGATTGGGATCACGACGGCGTTGCCGAATATGCGGAAAGGCTTTACAGCACACCTGGAAAACACGACGGCCTTTATTGGGAAACTTCGGAAGACGACAAGCCCAGCCCGCTTGGCAAACTAGTGGCTGCGGCCCGCGCCGAGGGCTACGGCCCAAAAGCGGAAACTCCTGATGCCGCAGGAAAAGGTGGCGCTCAAGAGAAAGAAGCAGTTTCCGAAGACCGCGCTCCCTATCACGGCTACTACTTCAAAATATTGACACGGCAGGGTTCCGCCGCGCCGGGAGGCCGGTACGGCTACGTCATCAATGGCAACATGATCGCCGGCTATGGGCTCGTCGCCTATCCCGACAAGTGGGGCAGTTCCGGTGTGATGACCTTCATCATCAATCAGCAAGGCCGCGTCTACGAGAAAAATCTCGGTGCCAGCACCGCCAAACTCGCTGCCGCGATAACCGAGTACAATCCCGATCCCAGCTGGAAGCTCGTTAAAGCCGACCAGTAAAGCGACAAGACACGATTCACTTCGCTGCCGCAGCGGCAAGCAAAGCGTCAGGGAATTTAGACACCACGGCCGTGCCCCCCGGCCATTTCAACTGGCTCCCGAGAGCATTGCTATCCTTGCGCACATAGCCCATTCCAATGGCCTGGGATAAGAAAGATGGCAACGCCGCGCGTGTCACGTAACCCGCTTCTTTTCCATCAACCGTGAGCGCTTCGCCGGCAGCTGGCACGCCCCCGCCGTTAAAAATAAGTTCGACCCTGCGCCGATTGACTTGCCCTCGTGACCGCACGCGCTCGACAATCTCCTGGCCCGTGTAGCAGCCCTTTGTGTAACTGATGTGGCTGCTCTCCAATCCCGCTTCGTGCGGAATCTGCTTTTCTCCGAAGTCGTACCCAAACCACGGCACGCCTTGCACGAGCCGCTGCGCGCTCAAAGCCGCGTACCCCATCGGACCACCGCCATGATTCCTCACGCTTTCCGATAGAACATGCCAGAGGGTCCCAAGCGATTCTCGCCCGGCTAGAAATTCGCAACCTGCCACTCCGCCCGGTGATCGCTTCGTGACCCAGCAGGGAATTGACGCGACTGTGCTCTCCATGCGCCCAAGCTCAGCGAGCGTAGAAAGTTCGATCCGCGTCAGTTCTTTAGCGACCGCGGCGGCCTTTGGTCCCTCAATCGCCAAAGTTCCATAACGTTGCGTTTCGTCGGTCAGCGTCACATCATCCATGATGATGTATTTGTCGAGCCATTCGATCAGCCTCTCTCGAATCATCGCGTAAGAAACGCAGAAAAGACTCTCAGCCAGCGCGTAAGTCTCCATTTCCGCCAGAATGTGTCCTTGCGGATTCAACAGCAGCGATACATTGCCTTGTCCCGTGGAGAGATCTTTAATGTTATTCGTCAGGATGGCGTTCAAATAGCGCACGCGGTCCGGCCCCGCGAAAGAAAGATAGGCACGGTAATTCTTGTCGACCAGAGCAACGCTCTTGCTCGCGAATTCTTCCTCCGCCCGAGGGTCGGCCCAATGGTCCGGCAACGCGCAGCCGAACCACGTTCTCAACGTCGCGCCGGCACTTGCGTGCAGCGCGGCGAGCGGCGTTTCCATCGCGGCGCCCGCTTCTCCTATCTCCATGCGTCTCCTCATCCACCAGATTAGCAAAATGAGCGGCTGCCCGTACGCACTGCGCTCCTGAAACAACCACAGTGGATGCTATAATCTGAAGTTATGAGCGACGCCGTGCCGGCCTTCGACGCTGTCTCGCAAGGATTCATCCACATCACCATTCCCGTCGGAATGCTGCAATGCAACTGCTCGATCATCGGCGATCCCGTCAGCCGCGAAGCGCTGGTCATTGATCCCGGCGACGAAGTCACTCGCATTCTGGAACTGCTCGGCCGCCACAGGCTCACCGTCAAAGCCATCGTCAGCACTCACGCGCACATCGATCACGTCGGCGGACTGAGCAAGCTGCGCCAGTACACCGGCGCGCCCATCTTAATGCATCGCGACGATCTGCCGCTTTACCAAGGCATGGAAGTGCAAGCCGCGTTCCTCGGCGTCGCGACACCCGAAATCTGCGACGTAGACCAACTCCTGAAAGAGGGTGACGCTTTGAGTTGGGGTTCGTTCCAGGCGAATGTCCTGCACACTCCCGGCCACACTCCCGGAAGTGTGTGCCTTTATGTGCCTAAGGACGCCGGCGCGGTCACCATTCCCACCCCACGCCTTTTTGCGGGCGACACGCTCTTCGCGGGCAGCATTGGCCGCACCGATCTGTGGGGTGGCTCGATGGACCAAATCACGGACTCCATTCGCGGTAAGCTGATGCAATTGCCGGATGACACCGTCGTCTATCCAGGCCACGGCCGTTTGACCAGCATCGGCCAGGAACGCGACACCAATCCTTTTTTGATTACTTCCTAACGCCGCGCTCCCGTCGCGCCACAATTCTTTCGAAGTGGCACCGCGCCTTTCGCCCCGTCTTGCTATCTGGTTGGGTTTGCACCAGTCACGAGTCACCAGTCACTCTGCGTCCTCCTGTCGCGCGCGTTTCAATTCTTCCATGACCGACTGTACGAGCTGCTTCGCGTGCTCAAGTTCCTGAGCAATGATGCGCAGATCCATTGCTGGAACAGCAGGGTTTCGCTGGCTGGTGCAATAGACGCCATGCTGGCCCACCAGTACCAGCGCGTTCGTCATCCGATCCAGTGAAACGGCAAGCCTCCCGCGTTCCCGCCCGTACATCTGCTCAAAGTGTTCCAGCTCATCCCTATGCTCTTCAAATGCATTCATGGATCGCAGTCCTTGTTCTTTTACAGGCGCTAAACAGCCGCGCCAGACGGTTGCACTTCGGGCACACCCCGCACGCACCAAACTTTACCGCATGCGTCGCACGGAACATAATCCGCTGAAGCCATCAGGAGACCATTTACCCACTCTTCGTGGCCTAATCCGTGGGATTTGCGGGATGTAGTCCGGCCTCTCGGCGAGCTTTGCAAAAGTTTCCGCTGGAGCAATCTGACAATGCGACGATCCGACCTGGTGCAGCACAAGGAAAAAGAGAAAGGCGGGGTAACGCGCACCTCGCAAATCGTCTTCGGCGAGCGGCAGCATCTGCTGCGCGTTCTCGATTCGCTCGAAGGCACGGATTTGCCGATCGCCCGCCTGCAGCAGGAGCGCCGCACTCTGGAAGATCTGATTCATGCGCGTACTCGCGAGCTCAACCAGATCAACACCGCGTGGGACGAAAAGATCGGCCTGGTTCTCAGCGCCGATGCCAAACCCGAAATGCTCGAAAAGCTCGTGAAGCAAGCCCCCGAGGAAGATTACTATCTGCTTCGTCTGATCAGCGAGCATCCCCGCGCCAACGCGAAGACTCTGAATAAGCTTGCGAAGCATCCTTACGGTGCGATTCGAGAGAATGTCGCCCGCCATCCGAACGCCGATGCTGGCACTCTGACCTGGCTCAGCAAGGATCGCAGCCAGCCGCTCTGGTACCTCGTCGCCTTCAACCCCAACACTCCGACTCCGTTGCAGCGCCGTCTCCGCGATCGCCTGAAAAAGCTCGGCGAAAATCAACTCTCCAGATAGTTTGGTCCGGGCCATTCCAGGCGCGAATTCCATTGACCGTGTCAAGGAAAAAACCAAGAAAAAAGAAATTCAGCAACTCGATCCGGCGCCGGCCATCCTCGTCAAGCTTTCCGACGAAGGCCTTCTCGAGCCCTACATCCTGATTAGCCGCGTTGATTAGCCGCGCCGATAAAGGCATCTCTCAGGATTATCCCGCCTACCGCGACGCTCACCGCGAAAAAGTCCGCCAGTACATTTCGGAATGGATCATTCACCCCGCTCAGTAACCGCCCCCGCTCCCTCTCAGGTCCTGGGTCAGCTCCCGATTACGAGAGGTCTACATTCAAACCTACCGGGCTTCGCCCCCTAATTCAGGAATAACTTCCGAATAGGCAACCGGGAGCTATCGCCTTTGTGGAGCAGCCCGAAGTGGGAACGGTCGAGCTCGAATTCGCCGAACCGGGACGAGGCGGTCATGGGACGAATTGGAGGCCGATCTTCTTGAGCAGCGCATGGTAACCCGGGTCGGAATGGAGAAAGTCGAAGCGCGGTTCGTTCTGCACCATGATGAGCCGGGGTGCGCGCGTGCGGTAGCACTCCTCGAGATACTTCTTGGTTTCGTCCTTGTCGCCCAGCACGGCGTAGGCTTTGGCGTACTCGAGGGGGGAGACGTATCCCGTGTGGGCCTTGAGATCGTCCAAGCCCCAGTGATCGACCGCCTTTGGCCCGCCGCGCTCGAAGGCGAGGTGGACGGCTTGCGCGGCGCCCGGCCGGCCAGCGATTGTAAGCGCCTTTTCGAGCTCCTGCTCCGCTTGCGGCCACAGGCCCCTCTCGCGATAGGCGTAGGACAGGGCGCTGTGGGTCCCCAAATCGCCGGGCAGAACCTGGGCGCGAAGCTGTAGATCGTTGATGGCGGCATCGAACTGCCGCAATTGGATGTATTCGAGTCCCAGTCCCCAGTTGTGACGAAGAGGATCGAGTTCCGTGGCGCGTTTCTGCTCCTGTAATGATTCTTCGCGGCGGTTGGTCGCGAGGAGCAAATAGGAGTAGAGGTGATGGGCGTCGGAGTGGCCGCCATCGAGTTCGATGGCACGTTTAATTTCCGCTTCGGCGCGGCGTATGTCCCAGGCGCCATAAAAGTACCATGCACCGAGCGCAAGATGTCCGTCGGGCAGGGACCCGTCGAGTTCGACGGCTTTGCGCGCAGCCGCTTCGGCTTTGGCCCCCACTTCGCTCACAGGACATTCGCCGCTGACGGCGCGGATCAGGTAAGCATCGGCCATGCCCCCCCACGCGGCGGCGTAGTCGGGCTGAAGCTGTATCGCTTTCTGGAAATATTCGAAGCTTTGGATAGGGTCGGATTGGAACCAGATATAGCGTCCGCGCAGATAGGCATCGTGGGCTTCGGGATTGATGTAGCGCGGCGCCGGGGCGGGCGAGGTCGCGGCTTTTACCTCTTTGGCGACGGTCTGGGAGAGTTCTTCGGGGAGCGAGTAGGCCTGAGTCTCGTCGCGGTTGTAGCTCTCGGCCCAGACGTGAGTGTCGGTGGGGGCATAGATCAG
>Ga0307478_10001091_pt1 | contig 24846 bp, 24 predicted proteins | sample atmos_gasesECM4C_2_FD_203713 | JGI IMG/M metagenome (GOLD analysis project Ga0307478, IMG submission 203713) | Hardwood forest soil microbial communities from Morgan-Monroe State Forest, Indiana, United States - atmos_gasesECM4C_05 | ecosystem: Environmental > Terrestrial > Soil > Temperate...
CCGGCTGGTCTTCATTCACGTGGAGATCTACAAGGACTTCAAGCCGGATCCCTCGAAAAAGCAGCTGGCGCAGGCCGTTATCGACTGGCGCCTTCAGACCGAGCCCTGGATCTTCCTGATCGATTCGAAGGGGATCATCCAGTCGCGCTTCGAAGGGCCGACCGCGACCGATGAGATCCAGGCCGCGATCGACCAGCTCCTCCACTAGCCCCCCCTTTACATCTCCTTACTCGGCCGTGGGCAGTCCGTTTCCCTGAGCATGCGCGATCGGTGATACGGTCGCGACGACATGGCCGACATGATGTTCGATCTGGTTTGTCAGCACTGCGGCCGCCGCGAGCAACGTCGCTGGGAAAGCCGAAAGAGCGTGACCGTGACCTACTGCACCTTATGCAAGCGCGGCATGTCCGTGGTCGGCATCGCCTTCTTCGCTCCCCAGGCCGAGCAAGCCGCCGCCTAGTCGACCTCGGCCAGCAGCTGCCCTTCCTGGACGGTATCGCCCTCTTTCACGTGGATTTTGGCGACCCGTCCGGCCTTGGGCGAGGCTACGGGTATTTCCATCTTCATCGACTCGAGGATCATCAGGGTCTCGTCAGCGCCAACCTGCTGGCCTTCCCTGACGACCACCTTCCATAGGCTGCCCGCGAGCTCGGCTTTGATCTGCACGCGCCCGATTCTCTCATCGGGCGAGCTGGCTTTGCCCGGCGGATGGCGCTTGACGGAGGCCGGCTGCACGTCGATACTTTCTGTTCGAACGCATCTCTTTACCAAGGGAGGGGAAATGAGACTACGCCGGTCGTCCGTGCTCGCCGTTCTCGGATTGCTCCCGTTTGCCGCCAACATCCAGCCCGCCCCCACGTTTGCCGCCTCGCAACAGGGATCCGGCTGCATCGCGCATCACCCGAACTACATCGAGGGCCAGCTGGAGGTCGACTACACGGTCGGTTGCAGCGGCCACGATGAGCCCGAACTGGACCCTGTTTCCAGCGTCCCCGGATCGGGGAAGGACATGACCTGGACCGCGGTGCTCCCTCGCAACGGCGCCTTCGGAGTGGATGCCACGGGGCCGACCTTCTGGTTCGGCGGAACGGTTACCGACCCAAAGAGCCTCTTCGGTCAGGCCTTTTATGAACTGCAGTTCTATCCCAACGGGGTCACCACCAACTGCACGCCCCAGGGTGGCTTCGTCCTGAAGTACACGCCCGGCGTCTACACCGTATGCGACCCAGTCTGGAGCGTGGTGACCACGGGCAAGCCCGGCATCTTCCACGAGCCGGCGGCCTTCAACGGCATGCTGACAGACGGCACGGGGCCGAACAGTCCGCTTGTTATGCGTGCCGGCGACACGATCACGGTCCACGTCTACGCCACGCCCGCGGCAGACGGGCTCCACATCACGGTCCACGACGTTTCGACTGGGGGCCAGGGCACTCTTGTCCTGAACTCCAAGAGCGACGGACCATTGATGCCGGCCTTCGACCGTCAGACGATCGGCAACGCGCTGGGCTGGGGCCTGGTCAACGACACGCCAAACTCGTTCGTTTGGGAGATCGGGCACACGTCGCCCTTTACGAGCCCGGCGTCCGCCTTCTGCGTGCCCGGGCAGACGAACTGTTTCTCGTACGACGCGCCAGCGTGGGCCGGGACCTCCCCGGTGCAGATCAAGTCGGTGACGTTCGCCAACGGATCGACGGCCAAGCAGTGGGCGGCGGTGAGTGATTTTGGCGGAAAGGCCGAAGTGAATCAGTACTGCGGCGCCGCCAATTACGGGCAGCCCTTCTGCATCTATCCCTGGTACACGCTGGGCGCCAGCGGCTACCACTATGGCGTCGACTACCCGGACAACCTCAAAGACTTCGGCCAGGCCGATCAGTTTGCCCAGACCTTGCAGTGCGGCGGACCGTTCGGGCCCAACTCAACCTACTGCGACACGATCCTGAATTAGCCGCGGTCGCGACCTGATGGCGTCTTGAGGGAGCCGGCCCGCGCCGGCTCTCTTAAGAGCCGCGAGAGTTGGCTGCTATCATGGCGACGATTTGCGTAAGAAACGAAGCTACCCGAAGAAGCGCGGCGGTCCTACCACGCTGCGTCCCGGCATCGACACGCTGGAAGCCAAGGAGACCCCCGCCGGCAAAGAAGAGACCATCGAGATGGACGCCGAGGTGGTCGAGCCGCTGCCGAACGCGATGTTCAAGGTCAAGTTGCAGACCGGCCAGACCATCCTCGCCTACACTTCCGGCAAGATGCGCAAGTTCTACATCCGCATCCTGATCGGCGACCGCGTCCGGGTGGACCTCTCCCCCTACGACCTGACGCGCGGCCGGATCATCTTCCGCTACAAGTAAGTCGCAGCCGCCATGGCGTGGCTGTACATCTTGATCCTGGTGCTGGCAGCCGCAGGGCTCATTGGTGCCTACCGCGTGCTCGGGACCCCGTCACGCCTGGCGGCGCGCGACTACAACATCGTCCTCGCCGACGTGGCCACGTCCGTCGAGCGGGCGGCGGGCCAACTCCGCGCGGCGCTTGATGGCGAACCGCTGTCCCTGGAGGATGCCGCCGCGGCGAGCCGGAAAATCTTCCAGACCGCCTACTACCAGACGCTCCGGCTGCGGCCGACGAGCGGTCCCGACGCGGGCGCCGCCGCACGCGCCGGACTTGGCCGGGCCTGCGAAGCGTATGACTGGGCGAGCCGGATGATCGGGAGCGAAAGCGTGCACAACCCAATCATCCTGGCGGAGGCGCGGCGGCTTCTCGACGCGGGGGATGCCGAGCTTAAGCAGGCGGCGCTGGAACTGCCGCCGCTGTCCTCGACGCCTCGCGAAAGTAGCGCACCGTAGCGTCGAGGCCGGCTTCCAGGCTGGTCTGCGGTCGCCAGCCCATCACTTTTTGAATCTTGCGTGTATCCACAACCGAGCGCCGCTGCTCGCCGGGCATCGCCGGGCCGTGGACCTCCGGCTGGTTGTTGCCGGAGAGGCGTTTCAACCCCTGGAAGATGGCGTTGATGTCGGTCTCCACACCGGTCCCGACGTTGAACGATCCGACAGCGTCAGAAGTCAGCGCGCGCGCATTCGCCTCGGCCACGTCGCCGACGTAGACGAAATCGCGCGTCTGCTTGCCGTCGCCGTTGATACGCGCCGTCTCGCCGCTGAGAAGGCGCTGAGCAAAGATCGCCACCACACCGGCCTCGCCATGCGGATCCTGGCGCGGCCCATAGACGTTGGCGTAGCGAAGGGCGGCGTACGAAAGACCGTGCAGCGCGTGAAAGGTTCGTAGGTAGACCTCGGCGGCGAGCTTGGAGGCGCCGTAAGGCGACACCGGCACCGCGGGGGCATCCTCTGGCGTTGGCACGAGGTCGGTATCGCCATAGATGGCCCCGCCGGTCGACGCGAAGAGGAAGCGCCGCACGTCGTGTCGGACGCTGGCCTGGAGCAGCGTCACCGTCCCCAGGACGTTGATGCTCGCGTCGAACCCCGGATCCTCGACCGAGCGACGAACGCTGGCCTGCGCCGCCTCGTGAAGGACGGCCTGGGGGCGTTCGATCTCGAAGAGCTCGTCCAGCCAGGGAGATTGGATATCCATCTGGTAAAACCGGGCCGCCGGGTTCAGATGATCGACGTGCCCGGTGGAGAGGTCATCGAGGATCACGACCTCGTGACCTTCTTTGAGCAACCGATCGGCCAGGTGCGACCCGATGAATCCGGCGCCACCCGTGACCAGGACCTTCATCGGCGGTGGCTCAGCAAGAAGACGACGAGACCGACCGCGATCAGGCTCCAGTAGCTGATCAGGCGGTCGAGGATGGCGACCGACAGCGCCTGCGATGAGCTCAGACCGAAGAAGACGAGCACGGCGATGATCCCGCCCTCGACCAGAACCAGTCCACCCGGGAGCGCCGGAATGGTGGTGAGCAACGAGGCGACCAGCGCGATGAACACGATCTGCGCGAGGCTCAGGGAAATGTGAAGCGGTAGCGCCTGGACGACCAGGTAGAGGCGTGCCGACTCGGCCATCCAGACCAGCACCGTGAGCCCGAGCAACAACGGCAGCCGGCCGGCGAAGGCGCTCAACAACCCGTGCTTGAAGCGCGCGGCCTGGTCGCGAAGTCGCTCCGGGAGGAAGCGCGAGAGGCGCCCGTCGCTGTAACGGATGACGAGCAGGCCGGCGATCAAGCCCGCGGCGATCACGAGCCCGACGATGAACGCCGGTACAAACCGCTCGGGGACGGATGCCCGAAAGCTGATCAGACCGCTGACCAGCAGCAGGCTCATCAGGACGAGGAAGTCGAGTGCGCGCTCGCTGAAGATGGTGCCCAGGCCTTTCGAGCCCGAGACGTCGGTCTGCTGCCGGAGCAGGTAGGCGCGATAGAAATCGCCCATCTTGGCCGGCAGCACGCAGTTGGCGAACCACGCCAGGATGATGATGTGGAACAGCTCGCCGAATCGGTTGGATTCTCCGGTATTGCGCAGCAGAATCTCCCAGCGGACGGTGCGTACCACGAACGAGGAATAGAAGGCCACGATCGCGACGGCATAGATGAGGAGGTTGGTCTGGCCGATGGCGCGAAGGCTGGCGCCGTAGTCGAGCGGCACATGTGTCAGGACGACGAAGAGGACGACCGCGAGGATGGCGAACGAGATAAGCGTCCGCGGGTCGAGCAGTCGCTCCCGAAGGGCGGACCGCGGGGCCGCCACCTCCGGCCGAGGGGCGGCAGGCTGCATCTCAGGCTTCAACATATCAGGGGTTCCCACGACCGGCAAATCGCGCTAGTCGGCGATCTTCCGGCGGCGGATGATCCTTTCGAGTAACGGCATCAAGTGCCGAGGCTTGCCGCTCTGGCCGTATTGCTGCCGAACCTGCTCCTGCTCGCGGGCCTCGAGGATTCGTGGCACCCAGTCCGACTCGAGCATGGGGGATTCGCCACCCTCCCAGGTCTTGAGGTAGAAGATCCCCTTGAGGGCGGTGAAGGGGATGGCCAGCTCCTTGACCTCGCTCTGGTCGGGCGAGACCAGCGATAGCGTCACGCCGTAGCGGGACGGGCGCATGGTCCGATCGCTGTAGCCCCGGAGCACCTCGTGGTCCACGAAGTGAATCGCGATTCGCTGGTAGCGGGCGGTGTCGACTTCGCTCGACGGTGCCCGTGAGTCGAGCAGGACGTACTTGAGGCTGCTCAACGGCACGAAGGCGCCACGATTGTTGGTGCCCAGGTTGTGGATACCGGTTTGGACGAACGGCGCTTCGAGCTCCCGCTTCGGCGGGTCACCGTGCAACGTCTCGCCGTCCAGAAAGCAGTAGATGGCGCTCGCCACGTCCCCCGCATTATACGGCCAAAATCTCCCTCCCCCTCTGGGTGGAGGACCCCACTATCACCCTCCCCCGCTTGCGGGGGAGGGCAGGGTGGGGGCCGTTACTTGACGAGGTAGCCGAGACCGCGCCAGTGCGGCACGTAGTGCGAGTTGAACTGCACCAGGTAGCCGGCCGCGCTCTGGTGGTAGTCGCTTTGCTTGCACGGGTTGCTCAGCGTGTTCGCGGTGTAGGCTCCGGTCGTGCCCGGCAGCCCGCCACCATCGATATCAACCTGAGCGGAAACGACCTCGCCGTTGATGGCGTATACCGATGTGCTGACGGCCTGGACCACAACGCCCGTGCCGTGCGAACCATTGAGGTCGGCGTTGAAGACCGAACCCCAGATCTGGAACGGCGGGTAGCCGGCGCGGACCGGCTTGGTCCCATCGATCGTCTCCACCCAGGGCGTGCCGCTGGGTCCACTGACCGTATCGGTGGCCTTGATGAAGAAGACGATGCTGTCCGTGCCACTCGAGACAAAGGACGGCGCGACGAAGACCACCGATGGCGAGGCGTTGCCGCTGCTGCTGGCGTTGAAGGTCGAGTTGCCGTCGAAGACGAAGATCACGCCGTTGGTTCCGTCCGAGGCAGCCGGCAGATCGCTGATCGCCCCGAAGGGACCGGTGTGGACTTTGCCATCGGATGTGTTGCTCACGACGACGTTGCCGCTGATGTTGAAGTTGGCATTGTCGAAGTAGTAGATGCCATTCATGAACTGGTAGCGCTCACCGGGGTTGCTGGCATTGATCGCGGCGTGGTAGGTGCCCGGGAAGTAGGTGGTAACTCCGGCCGCGATGGTCGGCGCCGGTGCATCCGCCGGCTTCAGAGGCGGCTCATAGTTTGGTGCCGGCTCAGTGCCCTGGGCTACGGTAACGCCGCCGGCCCAATAGAGGACGAGGGCATGCGTATCCGAAGCCTGAGCGTAGAAGAACTGGCCATTCATGTTCAGCCAGCCGCCGTTGGGATTGGGGGCGTGCCACTTGGCATTCGACACCATCTTTCCCTGCGTCGCGCTGGGCTGGCAGATGTCAGTTCCGTTGTTGCCATCATCGATCTGGGCGTTGCCGTTCTGGTCATAGTTGACGCTGTTGCCGCTCCCACCCGCGTCGAAGCCAAAGACTGTGTAGGTCTTGTTGTAGAAGCCGCCGTGGGCGAAGGCATCAGCGACAACCGCCGAGGTGCTGAATCCGAGGATCGACGCGAAGGTGAGCGGCACGTTGTAGGTGACGCGGACGTGGATCTCGTTGTTGTTATTGCGGCTGGGCGTCCAGACCTGGACCAGTGCGGTGATGTTCTTTGCGGGCTCAGTGATCCCGCCACCAAAACTGACGGGGGTGTAAGGACCTCCGACGGAAGCTGGGCTGCACTGCGTGCCGTCGCGCGGCACGTCGAGGAGGCCCTTGAGTGCATACACGGAGGCCTGGCACCCCGCGTTGGTGATCATCTGGGTCGTTGGCGTAGTTGTGGCCGCGTTGGGAATCAGTTCCTGCGCGCCGGCGAGTGCACCGGCGTCGGCCGCATTCTGGACGTCGCGCCGTTGGAAATAGAGGCGGCCGGCGTCAAGGCCGAGCGCGATGATGCCAAAGAGCGCCGTTGCCGACAGGGCGACGATCACGAGGCTCTGCGCGCGCTTGCCTTTCCGAAGCTTGATCATCATCTCAGTACTCCGTCACCATGGTGGATTCCGCCGAGATCACCAGTCCGTTGCCGGCGGCGTCACGCACCACCGGAACCCAGGGCTGGAAGAGAAACGAGATCTTGACCGTGATCGAGCCCCGGCCCGGGGTGCCAATGCCGGAGCTGTACCAGATGTACCCGGAGTTCGGCGTGGTCGGGGTCGTAGGCGTGGCGCATGGTGGACTGGCAAGGCAGGGATCTGTGCTCAGAGTGAACCCACCCCCAAGCTTGCTCTGCACGGCGCTGATGACGTTCGCGTTGGTTGGCAGGGGTGTGTCGAAGGGGATAGCGGCCCGCGCTCCTTCCCGTGCGGCATCCGAGATGGTGTTGTAGATATAGATCGCGCGTCCCAGGTCGATGGTTCCCAGCAAGAGCAGGAAGAAGATTGGCGCCAGGATCGCAAACTCGACCATCGACTGCCCGATGTGGCGGTGAAACAGCTTCTTGCGCATCAGTAATCCGCCCTGAACACCGAGCTGGTGTTGATCGTCAGCGGGTCGCCGATGAGGGTGCCGATGATCGGTGTGATGAATCTGAACTTGAAGCTTGCCGTTACCGTGATCGGATACTGGGACTCCGGCTGCGGGCCGATGACGTTGTTGACGCGACCGACTTGATCGGGGCTGACCTGGATGTCGGACGGCTGCATAGCGATGCCGGTACCCGCCAACTCATTGATGACGTGCTGCTGGATGGCCGCGTCGCCGGGGGTGACGCAGTTCGCTCCCGGAGGCTGCGGTGGAGTGGCGCAGATCGGATTCAGGCCGAGATAGGACGGTTGCGCTCCGAAACGCGCGCCCTCCCGGACCGCATTGGTGATGGCGATCTGGTAGTAGAAGGCGCGGCCCAGATCAAGGAAGCCCATCATGCCGATGACGAGGAAGGGCACCATGACGGCCATCTCGGCCAGCGCCTGGGCCCGCTTCCTGCGTAAAGGTGAGTGCGTTTTGATCATTCCCTGGTCCCCTGAGCGTTTACAATCGCCGCTGCCCGGCAGCGAACCACATGGCAAAGCAAGGTAGGATCGATTGCTCCTTCGCACTTCAACGCCACACTATGCGAAAGCCTTTAGAGACCCAAGAGAAAGCTCGCATCGTGACGGCCCCGTCGCGGCTCTGTTGCGGCTTTCTTTCAGAACCTGTTACGGGCCTGTTGTTATGCGGTTCTTAACAGTCCACAGATCTGTGGCCGTAACCCTGACGCTATCCGCCATGACCGTCATCACGATGCAGCCCGCACTGGCGGACGGCAACCTCACGCTCCCCTTCGCCAACCCCAATCCACGGATCACGTCCTGGATGGACCACCACTACCCGACGCGAGAGTCAGACGGCATGATGATCCGCTTCGATGGAGCCACCGGCTACGCCTACGATGGCCATCGCGGTACGGATTTTGCGGTACCGTCCAACACGCCGGTCGTTGCCGCTGACGACGGCACCGTTATTTACAGCGAATGGAGCGATAGCGGGGGTTGGGGCGTGGTGATCGACCATGCCTTCGACCGCACCGCCTACTTCCATAACAACGTGCTGTTCGTGTATCCGGGCCAGCACGTCTCGCGTGGCCAGCTGATCGCGCTCAGCGGTAGCACGGGAAACTCGACGGGCCCGCACGTGCACTTCGAGGTCCGTGACCTGCTCGTCCCCTGGCACTCGATCGACCCATACGGTTGGACCGGACCGGGTACGGACCCCTGGCGCTGGGACATGGGCTATCTCTGGACGAGCAACCCGCCGGTGCCGTTTCTCCTGCCCCTCGCCTTTCCGGGTGGAGCGCGCTGGAACTACTGGTATGGCAGCGATGGGCCGCCGCCCCCGGTCAGCTGGCAGCTGCGGGACGGCGGCCGCGGTGTCGCCGGCTACGCGGCCCAGTGGGACGCCGATCCCGGCCCGACCGCCCACCGAACCTCGTCGCTGAGGGGCACGACCGCCGTGCCCGGTCCCGGATCTCACACGCTGCACCTGCGGGTCTTCGACCGGGCCGGCACCAGCGCCGACATCACATACCTATATCTATACGACGTCGAACCGCCGAGCGCGGCCATGCAGGTCGATCGAGCTGCATCGAGCGTGTTGAACCTTCATTGGTCGAGTAGCGACAGCCTGTCCGGCGTCAAGGACGTCGCGATCGAGGTCGCGGCGGGATCGTCCGGGTACCGACCGTTGGTCTCGCAATCGGCCGGTGCGCCATCGGCCGGCAAGAGTCTTGGAGCGACGCGATTCTTCGGCGACGCTGGCACTGCCTACCAGTTTCGACTCACGGTACGCGACGCCGCCAGGAATGCGAGCACGCCGGTCGTCGTTAGCGGCTCCGTGCCCGCCGCAGCCGGACTCCCCGCCACCGCAGCAGACCGCAACATCCTCGGCCCCCTCCCGGATCCGCCCGACGGCGCGGCAACGGTGATGGGGGTCAAGCAGGAGCATCCGTCGGCTTCAGGCGCCTGGCTCCTCGGTGCCGACGCCTCGATCCACGGCCTCGCTGGCGAGCACCCCGCCGTTTCCGCGCCACCGGCATCGACCGCGGCGGCGGTCGACGTGGCCACCTTGCCCTCTGGGCCGCTCCGCTTGCTGGCCGACGGAACGACCTGGACCAGCACGGGGACACCCGGTCCGCGTTTCGCGGTCAGCGCCCCGGTCCGGCTCCTCGCCGCAACCGACGGCGGGTTGATGGCGGTGTCGGCGGATGGAGCGATCGCCGGCGGAACCAGCGTGGCATCGGCGCTGCCGGCGGGCGCAACGCTGGTCGACGGTGCCTTATTTCCCGGGACCCACTCCGGTCTGGCGCTTGACTCGACCGGCGCCATCCACGCCTTTGGGGGCGCCGACGCCGCCTTGCCGATCGTGCCATCGAGTTGGACCCTGCCCGATAAGCCGCTGGCCATCACGGCGGCAGGCAGTTCTCAGTCGCCAGCCGGGGTCATCACCGACGCCAGCGGTGACTGGCAGGTATTCGGAAGCCTGCTCATTCTCCCGGACGCCACCTTCGGCGGTCCGGCGTTCGACCCGGCAACCGGCCTCGCCCTCCGTTGATTCCCTCCCCCTCTGGGGTGGGCAGGGTGGGGACTACCCGGTCGCGCGCAGCGGCACGGCGAAGAGCCCCCGCACCGCACCGATGGCATAGTCCACGTCGTCGGCGCTGACGCCGCGATGGGTCACCATTCGCCAGCGATACGGCGACGCCTGGTCGAGCAGGACACCGGCCTCGCGGCAGCGCTCGATGAAGATCGCCGCCGTCATCGGCGGTTGGCAATCGCCGAACACCATGTTGGTCTCGACCCGTTCGAGGTCGATCGCGATCCCGGGCAATCCGTGCAATCCTTCGGCGAGCCGGCGGGCATTGCGGTGATCGTCGGCGAGCCGATCGACCATCTCCTCGAGGGCACAGAGCCCGGCCGCGGCCAGCACTCCAGCCTGGCGCATCCCCCCGCCGAGCATCTTGCGCCTGCGGCGCGACCGCTCGATGAAGTCTTTCGATCCGGCGAGCATGGAACCAACCGGCGCGCTCAGCCCTTTCGAGAGGCAGAACATCACCGAGTCCACCGGCCCCGTGAGCTGTCGGACGTCGATGCCCAGCGCGATGGCGGCATTGAAGACCCGCGCCCCATCGAGGTGCACTGGAAAACCCGCGTCGTGTGCCACGTCACACAGCGCCTGGGTCTGCGCGGCGCTGAGGCAGGTCCCGCCACGACGGTTGTGGGTGTTCTCCAGGCAAAGGAGGCCGGTGGGTGGTTGGTGGATGTCCGGTTCGCGGATCGCCGCCTGGACCTGCTCAGGCTGCAGGCGCCCATCCGGTGTCTCGAGCGGGCGAAGCTGCAGGCCGCCGACGACCGAGGCGCCCGCGACCTCCGAATGGAAGATGTGACACTCACCTTCGACGATGACCTCCTCGCCAGGCTCGGTATGGCTCAGTAAGGCGCAGAGGTTGCCCATCGTTCCACTTGGAACAAAGAGCGAGGCCTCCTTGCCGACCATCTCGGCCGCCCGCTCCTGCAGTCGATGGATGGTGGGGTCTTCATCCCATACGTCGTCGCCGACCTCGGCGGCCGCCATCGCCCGACGCATCGATTCGGTCGGGAGCGTAAAGGTATCGCTGCGCAACTCCACGATCCGTTCCATCAGGAAAGTCTAAGCAACGCTAGCCGCCGAGTTGCGCGTAAATCAGCGGCCTGGGGATGACGACCTCGCTGATGACCACGTCGCTCTGGCGCTGGATGTCGACCTGAACGCGCGTCTGGAGGCTGCTGGCGGAGAGATCGGCAGCCGGGCCCAGCTGCTCCGGGTCACCGATCACCCGCAGGACCAAGGGCGTCCCGACGGCGTGCCCGGCCACCATCAGGATGTCGCCGCGGCTCACGACCGGCGTACTGCCGACGATGCGGTAGCCGTTGAGTGAAATCGCCTCCGCGCCGGCGTTGCGGAGATTGTTGAGCGCGTCCTGCAGTTCGAAATCCATCACGGGCCCGAGGATTCGGATCTCCAGTCCCGGGCCATGCACGGGAGCCGCGCCGTTGACCTCGCGCAACGTCGTCAGCTCTTTCGAGATCGCCTGGGAGGCGGATCCGCCCGACGTCAGCCCCTGCTGAAGCTGCGCTTGTTGCGCCGCCAGCGCGGCGGTCTGCTGCATCAGTTGGTTGTTGGCATGGTTGAGATCGTTGATGAGCAGCGCCACGCTGGTGTCGTCCTGGTTGGCGAGCGTTGCGGCGACCGCGGCCTGCGATCGGAGCTGGACGACGATCAAGAACCCGAGCCCGATCGCGATCAAGCTGAAGATGACGAGTCGCTGGCTCCGCGCCGCAGGGCTAACCGATCGGCTGCGCATATTTCATCAGGAAGGTGGCGTCGTAGGCCGGGACACTGAGCCGCGTGCTCCGCAGCCAGGAAAGGCCCAGCCCGTAGATCCGGCTGCGGCTCTTCAGTTCGGCGAGCTGATCGGGATTGCCGACGCCATTGGCCAGCGCGGGCGGATCGCCGAGAACTATCACGGTGTACGGCGGGCTCAGGCGGCTGGCGTTGTTGACCAGGATATTGACGCCGGCGTAATGAAAGGCGGTGCTCGGTACGATCCGCTGGCCGTTGACGGCGATCGCCTCCGCGCCGCTCGCCCAGAGAAGGTTGACGATGTCCTGCAGATCCTGGTAGTGGATCGTCCAGCCGAGCGATTGATCGGACGAGCTGTTGGGATCCGTCCCGTCGTGCAGGAGGACGGTCAGCCCAGGCCCGTGGAGGGCGCTCAGTCCTGCGAACGTCTTTTGCTCGTCGAGCTGGGCCTTGACTTCCTGGGCGGCGGTCGATCGACGGGCGCTCTCATCTTCGCCGGCTTTGACGCCCGCCTCGAGCGCCTTCACCCGAGCCTTGAGCGCGGTGTTTTGGTCCTGCAACTGGTTGACGCTCGATCGCAGCGCCTGTTCGCGAGCCACGCGGTTGGAGGGCGGTAGCGGCTGGCTTCTGAACTGGGTCGCGGCGAGTCCGGCAACGAGGAAAGTCGCAAGCGAAACGCTTGCCAGGACAGTTATCCGCGGCGTCACGGTGCCGTGTAGTGTAATGGGTGCCGAGCGCCCAGTTAGGCCGATTGGCCAGCGTAAGACAGGCAGGAGGAATCATGGCCCAGAAGGTAGAGGCAGTACCGAGTAGAGGCTTCGCCGAGGCACTGCCAGAGTCCGCTAACCCGTGGACGATGGCCCAACAGCAATTCGATATTGCGGCCGAGGTGCTCGGCCTGGATCCCAACATGGCGCGGGTGCTGCGCGAGTGTAAGCGCGAGCTGATCGTGACCTTTCCAGTGCTGATGGACGATCACACGATCCAGATGTTCACCGGCTACCGCATTCACCACAACATCGATCGCGGTCCCGCCAAAGGTGGCATCCGCTATCACCCCGGCGTCACCCGGGACGAAGTCAAAGCCCTCGCCATGTGGATGACGTGGAAGTGCGCGGTGGTTGGGATTCCCTACGGCGGAGCCAAGGGTGGCGTCGTCGTCGACCCCAAGCTGCTCAGCCGCAACGAGCTCGAGAACCTGACGCGGCGCTTCACCAGCGAGATCAGCATCGTAATCGGTCCCGACCGTGATATTCCCGCTCCGGACGTCAACACCAACGCCCAGATCATGGCCTGGATGATGGACACCATCAGCATGCAGGCGGGTCATTCGGTACCGGCGGTCGTCACCGGCAAGCCGCTGGGCATCGGCGGATCGGAAGGCCGGCCGGAAGCCACGGGTCGCGGCTGCATGCTGACCACGCTGGCGGCGCTGCGGCATCTCGGGATCCGCCCCGAAGACGCGACGGTTGCCGTCCAGGGTGTCGGCAACGTGGGGTACACCACCGCCAAGCTGCTGGCCGAAAGGGGATGCAAAGTGATCGCGGTCAGCGACTCGAACGGCGCATGCTACAACGAGGACGGCATCGAGCTCGATGAGGTGGTGCGCGAGAAAGAGCTCACCGGCCGGTTACGGCAGAAGATCTGCACCTTCATCAGCAACGAGGAACTGCTCGAGTTGCCGGTCACGGTGCTGGTTCCCGCGGCGCTCGAGAATCAAATCCACCGGAGTAACGCCAACCGGATCAAGGCAAAGGTCATTTGCGAGGGCGCCAACGGACCGACGACGCCGGAGGCGGACGAGATCCTCTACAAGAAAGGCGTCTTCGTCATCCCGGACATCCTGGCCAACGCCGGCGGGGTGACCGTCTCCTACTTCGAGTGGGTCCAGGACCTGCAGGAATTCTTCTGGGACGAGCACGACATCAACGAGCGGTTGGAGCGGATCATGCTCCGGGCGTTCGACAATGTGCTGAAGGTGAGCCTGGAAAAAAAGGTCATGATGCGGACCGCGGCCTACGTGCTGGCGGTCGACAAGGTCGCCCAGGCGACCACGATCCGCGGCATCTACCCGTAACTAATACGCTCGGCTTTCCACTTATCATGCGGCCTTTCCACACCGGGGCCGCTTATTAGCGGGGCTCGCTGATCAGAGACTACGAGGCCTGGCATCGCCAGTACGACGACCCAGCCAGCCCGCTGGCGCAGCGCCTGGCGATCGTGCAGCGTCGCCTCGCCGAACGTTTGTCGGCCGCGCCGTCCGGCGCGGTTCGGCTGATCAGCATGTGCGCTGGTCAGGGTCGGGACGTCTTTGGCGTCGTTCCCGATCACCCGCGCCGTGACGATGTCACGGCCGCACTCGTGGAGCTCGATCCCCGCAACATCGAGGTGGCCCGCGCGACTGCGGCCGAGACCGGCCTGAGCCGGGTCGACGTGCTCGAAGGTGACGCGGCGGTCAGCGACATTTATGCGCCCTTTGTGCCTGCCGACACCGTGCTGGCCTGCGGGATCTTCGGCAATATCTCGGACGAGGACCTGGAGCGTACGGTGCGCAACCTCTCGATGCTCTGCCGGACCGGAGCGTCGGTGATCTGGACCCGCCATCGCAATGAGCCAGACATGACGCCTCGAATTCGGGGCTGGTTCAGGGAGAGCGGCTTCGAGGAATTGAGCTTCGACGCGATCGACAATGAAACGAAATCCGGGATCGGCACGGTTCGCCTGATCGCCGATCCGGCGCCATTCCAACCCGGCTTCCGTTTCTTTGCCTTCACCCGCTGAGCCTTAGATCGGCCACCGTGCCGCCGGTGATGCGCACCAATTCCTTGGGGGCGATGGGAAAGACGTGGCGGGGCGTTCCGGCCGCCGCCCACACAACCTCGTACTGCAAGAGATCGCGATCGATGAAGGTCGGGAGTGGCGTCGGGAAGCCGATCGGCGGCACGCCACCGATCGAGTAGCCGGTCGCCTGACGGACCGCGTCGGCATCGGCCTTGCCGATGGTCGCGCCGGCGAGCGCGGCCAGCCGCTCGGTATCGAGCCGGTTGACTCCGGAAACGAGCGCTACCACTGGTGCGTTGCCGGCGAAGAAAACCAGCGACTTCACGATCTGTCCGACGCTCGTCCCCACGGTGGCTGCCGCCTCCTGCGCGGTTCGAGTGGACGACGGAAATTCCTCGATCCGCGCATCGACGCCGGCCGCGGAGAGCGCCGCCTGGACTCGCGCCGGGGCTGAGATTTGTTGTTCCACTTGAGAAGCCATCCGTTATAATCCCCGAAAACCAGCTCGTCCTGAGGTACACGCATACCCTTTGAGCTCGACACGGCATCGGAGGCGACCTCGATGACTGTGCGTGCGCCCCTGAAACCCTCGCCGTTCGAGACGATCGACACCTTCGAGCTGGGCCGCTTCAAGCGAGCCCGCCGGGCCTACGGCTTCGACGAAGTCGCGCTGGTGCCGGGCCGTGTGACCATCAACCCAGAGGAAGTCGACAGCTCCTTCCAACTGGGAGCCTTGCGCCTGGACGTGCCGATCCTGGCGGCCGCCATGGACGGCGTGGTCGATGTGCGCTTCGCCATCGAGATGGGGCGGCTCGGAGGAATGGCGGTCCTCAACCTCGACGGCTTGCAGACCCGCTACGCGGATCCGACCAGCATTCTGCGGGAGATCGCCGAGGCCCCGCGCGAACGCATCAACACGCTGCTGCAGAAGCTCTACCAGGCGCCGGTCCGCGAACAGCTGATCGGCGAGCGGATCACCGCCGTCAAGCGCGCCCAGGTCCCCGTCGGCGTCTCGACCGTTCCGGCACAGGCGCGGCGGCGGGCCGGCGTGGTACAGGAAGCGGGCGCCGACTGCTACGTGGTGCAAGGCACGGTGCTCACGGCCCGGCACATTTCACGCTCCTACGAACAGCTGTCCTTCGAGAAGCTCTGCGCCGAGCTGTCGATCCCGGTGGTCGCCGGCAACTGCGTCGAGTACGAGACGGCGCTCGAGTTGATGCAAAGCGGGATCGCCGGCATCCTGGTCGGCGTTGGACCGGGTGCGGCCTGCACGACGCGAGGTGTGCTCGGCGTCGGCGTGCCGCAGGTCACCGCGACCAGCGACGTGGCCGCCGCCCGCGAAACCTACCTGAGCGAAACCGGCCGTCGGGTGCAGGTCATCACCGACGGTGGGATGCGAGTCGGCGGGGACATCGCCAAGGCCTTCGCCTCCGGTGCCGATGCCGTCATGGTCGGGTCGATCTTCGCGGGAACGATGGACGCCGCCGGTGGCGGCTACCACTGGGGGATGGCGACCCCCGACCCGAACCTGCCGCGCGGGACGCGGATCAAGGTTGGCCAGCGTGGCACCCTGCGTGAAGTCCTGCTGGGGCCGGCCCGGGTGGACGACGGCACCCAGAACCTGGTCGGCGCCTTGCGCTCGGCCATGGGGGTCTGTGGCGCCTCGACGCTTCGCGAGTTCCAATTGACCGAATTGGTGATCGCGCCGGCGATCCAGAACGAGGGGAAGCTCTTCCAGCAAGCCCAGCAAGTGGGCATGGGAACCTAGCGGTCGCCCGAGCCTCGACCCTCCAACCACACTCTCTCGCCGACAATTCCCCTCCCCCTCTGGGGGAGGGCAGGGTGGGGGCTGTCCAGGAGTTGGTCCTCGTCCTGGACTTCGGCTCGCAGTACAGCCAGCTGATCGCCCGACGCGTCCGTGAAGCCGGTGTCTATTGCGAGTTGATTCCTGGCACGACGCCGTGGGAGGCGGTCCGCGATCGTGCCCCGAGCGCGCTCATCCTTTCCGGTGGCCCGGCCAGCGTCTACGACGAGGGCGCCCCGCGCTGCGATCCGGCGGCGCTCGACGCGGGCGTGCCGGTGTTGGGCATCTGCTACGGCATGCAGCTGCTCGCCTATCAGCTTGGCGGCACGGTCGCGCCCGCAGGCAAACGGGAATACGGTCCGGCGAGCGTCCGGGTCGCCGAGCAAGCCGGTCTCTTTCTCGACCTGCCGGCGCAGCTGCCGGTTTGGATGAGCCACGGCGACACCATCCTCGAGGCTCCAGCGGGGTTCCGCCGCCTGGCGGAGTCCGACAACTCGACGATCGCCGCCATGGCCGATGACGGCGGGCGTTTCGGCATCGCCTTTCATCCCGAGGTGATCCACACCCCGCAGGGTCGCGAGATTCTGCGCAACTTTCTCTATCAGGTCGCGGGTTGCCGTGGTACGTGGAAGCCGGCCGCCTTCATCGAGCAGGCAACCGAAGCCATCCGGGCGCAGGTGGGCGACGGCCGCGTTCTCTGTGCCCTTTCGGGCGGCGTCGATTCGGCCGTCTGCGCGACGCTCGTGCACCGAGCCATCCCCGGCCAGCTGACCTGCCTGATGGTGGACAATGGCCTGCTCCGTCGTGACGAACGGCGGCGTGTCGAGGAGGTGATGCAGCGTCATCTCGGCATCGAGCTCAAGGCGGTCGATGCCAGCGGGGAATTCCTGGCCGCCTTGGAGGGCGTGATCGATCCCGAAGAAAAGCGAAAGCGGATCGGCGCCGCCTTTATCAAGGTCTTCGAGGCCGAGGCGGCCTCGCTGACCGGTGTCGACTTCCTGGCGCAGGGGACGCTCTATCCCGACGTCATCGAAAGCACCAGCCACGACACCCACAACGCGCGCCGGATCAAGACGCACCACAACGTCGGCGGCCTGCCTGCGGAGCTGCGTTTCCAGCTGGTCGAGCCCCTTCGGTATCTGTTCAAGGACGAAGTTCGCGCGATCGGCACCGCGCTGGGCCTTCCCGACGACATGGTGCATCGCCAACCCTTCCCCGGCCCGGGACTCGCCGTTCGCATCATCGGCGAGGTCACGCGCGAGCGCCTCGAGACGCTGCGGGCGGCGGACTGGATCGTCGTCGACGAGATCAAGGCGGCGGGACTTTATCGCTCACTCTGGCAGTCGTTTGCCATCCTGACGCCGCTGCAAAGCGTCGGCGTGATGGGCGACTATCGCACCTACGGCAACGTCGTCGCGGTGCGCGCTGTGCAGAGCGAGGACGGCATGACGGCCGACTGGGCCCGCCTGCCCTACGAGGTGCTGGCGAAGATCTCCAGCCGGATCGTCAACGAAGTCCCCGGTGTGAACCGCGTCGTCTACGACATCTCCTCGAAGCCGCCCTCGACGATCGAATGGGAATGACGTCTCTATTTCCCTCCCCCGCTCGCGGGGGAGAGTAGGGTGGGGGCCCCTAACAGATGAATGTGCTGATTGTCGGCGCCGGAGCGCGCGAGCATGCCTTGACCTGGAAGGCGCTGCAGAGTCCGCTGACCAACGCCGTCTACTGCGCGCCAGGCAATGCTGCTACGGCGGCGATCGCCGTCAACACGGGACTCCAGGCAACCGACGTCGACGGCATCGCGCGCTTCGTTTCCGAGCGCGACATCGGGTTGACCGTGATCGGGCCTGAGGCTGCCGTCGATGCAGGACTCGCCGATCGGTTGGAGCAGGCCGGGCGATTGGTCTTCGGCCCGACGAAGGCGGCCGGCCGGATCGAGAGTAGCAAGGCGTTTGCGAAATCGCTCTTGACCCGGGCGGGAGTCCCCACGCCTGAATACCGGGTGTTCGATGACCCGGCCAGCGCCAAGGATTACGTGCGCGGCGAGCGCCGGGCCTTCGTCGTCAAGGCCGACGGGCTCGCCAAGGGGAAGGGCACGCTGGTCCCGCGCGATGCCGACGAGACCGTCGAATGCATCGACATCTTGATGCTGCGCAAGACCGTGGGCGCCGCCGCGGATCGGATCGTGCTCGAAGAGAAGATCGATGGTCGTGAGGTTTCCCTGATGGCGCTGGTCGACGGCGAGCGCGTGGTGCCACTGTCGCCGGCCTGCGACTACAAGCGTGCGCTCGATGACGACAAAGGCCCCAACACCGGCGGCATGGGTGGTTACTCGCCGGTCTCGTATTTCGATGACGATGACGTCGCGCGCGCCCTGGACACGGTTCTGCGGCCGGTGGCACGGGTGCTGCGCGAGGACGGCACGCCGTATCGCGGCTGCCTCTACGCTGGACTGATGGTCACGCCGTCGGGCGTACAGGTGCTCGAGTTCAACGCGCGTTTCGGTGACCCGGAGGCGCAGGTCGTCCTGCCGCGGCTGACCGATGATCTCGTCCCGCTCCTCGAGGCGACGGCGCGCGGCGACCTGGGCGGTGTCGTTCCATCATGGTCACCATCGGCGAGCATCGGCGTCGTCCTCGCCTCGCGCGGGTATCCAGGCACCTATCAGACTGGCTTTTCGATCGACGGACTGGGGCGGCTCGAGCCCGGGGTCCTCGCCTTCCATGCCGGGACAAGTGCGGACGAGACCGGCTATGTGACCGCCGGTGGACGAGTGCTCACGCTGGTGGCGCTCGGCGCATCGATGGCGCAGGCCCGCGAGCGAGCCTATCGCAACGTCGACCGTATCGCCTTCGAGGGCATGAGCTTCCGTCGTGACCTCGCCTTGCGCGAGTTGGGGGCGCCGGCTCTCCCATGAGCGACGCGCCACTGGTCGGCATCGTGATGGGCAGCGAGTCGGACCGGCCGACGATGCAGCGCTGCTGCGAGGTCCTCGACGCTTATGGCGTTTCGTATGAGGTTGTCGTTCGCTCCGCCCATCGCGACCCCGAGGGATGCCGGACCTGGGCGACCCAGGCTGAAGGCCGCGGAATCAAAGTCCTGATCGCGGCCGCGGGCGGCGCGGCGCACCTCCCCGGCGTGGTCGCTGCCTGGAGCGTGTTGCCCGTGATCGGCGTGCCCATGTCGGCAGGCGCGCTCGGCGGGCTGGACGCGCTGCTCTCGATGGCCCAGATGCCGGCCGGCATCCCGGTGGCGACGGTCGCCATCGGGGACGCCGGCGCGAGAAACGCCGCGCACCTGGCGATGGCGATTCTGGCACTCAACGATCCCTCCGCCAGAGACAAGTTGGTCAAACGACGGGAGGCCAACCGGGCGCCTAAGCCCTCGTAAAACCCGGGCATACAATTAGCGCCGTGCCCAGGGTCTTGATCACCGAGACCGTGTTGCGCGACGCGCAGCAGAGCCTCATCCAGGGTCGACTCAAGCTGCAGCACGTGCTGCCGATCGCGACGACCCTGGACGACATCGGCTACCACGCCCTCGATGCCTGGGGCGGTTGGACTTTCGCGGCGTCCGTTCGCGCGCTGAAGGAGGATCCGTGGCAACGACTTCGCGCGCTGCGGGCCGCGATCGTCAAGACGCCACTGCAGATGCTGATCCGCGGCCAAACGCTGATCGGACAGGCGCACCAGCCCGACGACGTGGTGCGCGCCTTCATCGAGCAGGCCGTTGAAGACGGCATTCGCGTCATCAAGATGTTCGACCCACTCAACGACTTGCGAAACCTCGAGGTGCCCCTCGACGCCGCACATAAAGCGGGGGCCAGCGTCATCGGGGCGCTCGTCTACAGCCCGAGCCCGGTGGTCGACGAGGCCCGCACCGTCAAATCGGCCAGCCGGCTGAAGGCGATGGGTGCGGACTGGATCGGGATCGAGGACGTCGCCGGCATCCTGGCGCCGATCGAGGCCCGGGCGCTGGTCAGCGCGATTGCCAGCGCCACCAAGCTGCCCGTCAGTGTTCACTCCCACTCGACGACCGCGCTCGCGCCGATTTCGTACTTCGCGGCGATCGAAGCCGGCGCCACCGGGATCGACACCGCCCTCTCGGCCCTCGCCTGGGGCGCCTCGCAGCCGGCGACAGAAACCATGGTGGCGAGTCTTCGCGACGGACCCTATGACACCGGTCTCGATCTCAATCTCATCAGCCAGGCGAGCCGTTACTTCGACGAGATCCACGACGAGTACCTCGAGTTCCAGGATCCGATCGCGTTTCGAAACGACGTCTTCGTTCTGCAGCACCAATTGCCAGCCCCCGTCCTCGCGGTCTTGATCCGCAACCTCCGTGAACGCAATGCGATCGATCGATACGACCGGCTCCTCGAGGAGCTGCTCCTGGTCCGCCAGGAAATGGGGTATCCGCCGATGGCCGCGCCGATCAATCGAATCGCGGCGAACCAGGCGCTGGCCAACACGCTCAGCGACAAGCGCTACCAGCACATCGACCAACCCTTCCGGGACTACGTCAAGGGACTGTACGGTTCGCCACCCGGTCCCATCGATCCGGAGGTCCGCAAACGCGCGCTCGGTCCGTCGGACGCGATCACGCTGCGGCCCGCTGACCTCCTGCAGCCCGGGATCGATCGGGCGCGTCGCCAGATGCGCAAGCAAGGGCTGACGGCGACCGGGGTCGACCAGGTCCTGACCTACATCTTGTTTCCCGAGGATGCGCCGAATATCCTGCGACCTGAAGGACTCCGGGCCGAGGCAGCCGCCGCGTCGGCCCCGACCTCCACGCCAGAGCCGAAGCCTGCACCGCCGCCGGCCGCGGCCGCTGCGGCAGCTCCTGCCTCCGCAGAGTCGCCGGGCCGCGAGTTCACCGTCGAGGTCGATGGCGAGCCGTATCGCGTGCGGATCCTGGGCGACGGCGTCGCCTCGGGCGCCGCTGCGGCTCCGGCCGCCGCGTCGGGCCCGACGGCTGCGCAGCGGAGCGGTGGCGATGGAGCGATCCAGGCACCGATGCAGGGCATGGTGGTCAAGGTCAAGGTCGCCAAAGGGGACAAGGTCCGCCTCGGTGACGTGGTCGTGATCCTGGAAGCGATGAAGATGCAGAACGACATCGTCGCGACCGTCGGCGGGACGGTGCGCGAGGTGTTCGCCAAAGAGGGAGCTATCGTCGCCCCCAACGACGTGTTGATGACGATTGGCTAACGTCACCAAGGTTCTCGTTGCGAACCGCGGCGAGATCGCTCTTCGCGTGATGCGGACCTGCCGAGAGATGGGCATCCCGACGGTCGCCGTCTACGCGGAACCGGATGCGCGTACCCCACACGCACTGTTCGCCGATGAGCGGGTCGCCCTCAGCGCGGCGTCGCCGCGACAGGGCTATCTCGATATCGAGCAGCTGGTGCGCGTGGCCAAGGACCGTGGCGCTGACGCCATCCATCCCGGCTATGGCTTCCTATCTGAGAATCCGGCCTTCGCGGAGGCGTGCGCCAGCAGCGGGCTGACCTTTATCGGGCCGACGGCGTCGAGCATGCGGGCCATGGGCGACAAAGTCGAAGCCCGCCGCCGCATGGTCGAGGCCGGCGTCCCGGTCGTGCCCGGAACGCCCGCGCTCGCCGATGAAGGCGCCGCGCTTCGCGAAGCGGAAAAAATCGGCTATCCGGTGATGGTCAAGGCCGCCGCCGGCGGGGGCGGCATCGGCATGCGGGTGGCGATCGCGGCCGGCGACCTCCCGGCTGCGTTCGAAGCCTGCCGCCGGGCGGCGCAGAGCTCGTTCGGCAGCCCGGACGTCTATCTGGAGCGATACCTGCAGCATCCCCGCCACATTGAGATGCAGATCCTCGCCGACGATCACGGTACGACCCTGGCGCTCGGCGAGCGTGACTGTTCGATCCAGCGGCGTCATCAGAAGCTGCTCGAAGAAACGCCGGCGACCGGCCTGAGCGATGCACAGCGCCGTGCCATGGCGGAGGCGGCCGTTAAAGCAGCGGCGGCGGTGAAGTACCGCAACGCCGGGACCATCGAGTTCATCGTGTCGGGCGAGGACTTCTTTTTTCTCGAGATGAACACGCGGCTCCAGGTCGAGCATCCGATCACGGAGTCGGTCCTTGGTATCGACCTCGTCCGCGAGCAAATCCGTGTCGCCCGAGGCGAGCGTCTACCGGCGGGTGGCTACGGATCACCGCGTGGGCACGCGATCGAGTTTCGGATCAACGCCGAGGATCCGCTACGCAACTTCATGCCGACGCCTCGACGCGTCCGTCGCTATGCGCCACCGAGCGGGCCGGGGGTGCGGGTCGACAGCGGGATCCGCCCCCACCAGGAAATCTCGCCGCACTTCGACTCGCTGCTGCTCAAGCTGATCGTCTACGCCGACAATCGAGCGTCGGCGATCGGTCGGGGACGGCGCGCCTTGCAGGAATTGGTCCTGACCGGGCCCAAGACGACCATCCCCTTCCATCGGGCGCTTTTAGAGGAGCCGGACTTCATGAACGGTCGGATTTCGACCAGCTTCATTCAGGATCACCCGAGCCTGCTGGACAGGACGAAGGCGTTCGACCAGGAGGTCTCGCCCTTCGAATCGCTCTACGGGTCGGGGGAGTTGGCAGCGGCCATCGCCGCAGGGGTCGTTCTCAACCGCGAGAGTTAGTGGCTGATGACCAGGGGCGCGTCGTATTCCTGTGCCAGCGCGACGTTGTTGATGTCGGTCACGCCAGCCGTGACCACCAGCTGGTAGGTTCCTGGCTTCAGCTTGACGGCGAGTGTGGCCAGGTGGTTATCGGGGTCGAAGCTCACGAGCGCGTCGACGACCTTTCCGTCGCCATCCTTGATCTGGATGGTGTCGCTGGAGACCGTCCCCGGCTTGAGGTCGGCATCGAAGTGGACCCGAACCTGCTCTCCGGGCGGGGTTTGGACGACCTCGACGGAGACCACCGTCGGTCCGTGGCCGAGCGGCATGGAGGCCGAGGCGCTCACCGCGTCGATCAGGTAGGGGTGGCCCTGTGGCGCCACCGCCGACTGCGGGTTTTGCCGTATCAGCGTCAATTGCTCTTCGAAGAAGCTGATCTCCACACCGTTTTTGGCGCTGAAGATGCGAACCCCGACCAGGATGGCATTGGGGTTCGATCCGCTCGGCTGGACGGTCACTGGATAGTAGCGGCTGAAGTGGCTGCCGGCCGGGCCGAGCAGCGATGAGGCTCCCGCCTGGTACGCGGCAATTCCTGCATCGTCCAGCTCCGCCTGGGCGGCGACGCTGTCACTGTTGATCCGGGCCAGCATGAACTTGGCGACCTCGGCCAGGGCCTGGTTTGCGGCCGTGTCGGCACTCGAAGGGGTCGCCGTCGCCGTCCAGAAGGCCCGGCCGCTGGCCTCGTCCCGCCGCGTAAAGAGAACCAGGTCACCGCTCGGTGACCACTGCGGCGAGGCATATTCCTTCGCAACCGCGCCGAAGGGGGTCAGGCTGCTGCCGTCGCTGTTGATCAGCACCAGGCTGGGGCCGGCCCCGTTGCCACCGGTGGCCGTGGTGGCCAGGAGCAGTGAGGTCGAATCGGGGGACCAGCTCAAGTCCGACCAGGTCTGGTTATCGGGACTGGTTGCGACCTTGTGGAAGGGCTGGCCCTCCGCGCCCACGTACAGATCGCTACTGGTGGTTCCCTGGATAAGGAACGCGAGGTCGCCTTTTGACGACCAGGCGAAGCCGCCCGCGCCCCTGGGTAAGGACGTCGGCGACGCAATGGCTCGTAGGTCGAGGATCACCGACCCATCGGGACTGTCCACCGCCAGCCGGGGGCTCGTCGGCGACGCCGCGAGCCGGCCGTTGCCAACCCGGAGCCCCAGGCCGCTGACCTGGGTTCCATGCAGGTCGACGACGCGAAGCTGCCCCTGATCGACGTACGCGATCCGATCCTCGCCGATCCAGACTGGGGCGCGATCGGGCGTGACGTTAACCGTGGTGATGGTGGCTTGCAGGTTGCCCTGCAGGTCCCAGACGCCGAGATTGACCTGGTTCCCTGATGCAACCTGCCAGGCGGCGATCAGCCCGCCCGAGGGGGCGGCGGCCGGCCAGCTTCCGCCCGGAACGAGAATGCGGATCGGTGTCCCGAGCGAGCTCATCAACCACACGTCGGTGGTCGCTTTCGGTGCCGGTGGACCCGATGGCGTCGTGGAGGCCGACGGGCTCGGCGACGATCCAGGGCCGGGTTGGCCCGCCGGGCGCGTGACCAGGAGCTGGCCCGTCGGTCCCCAGGTGGCGCTGAGGATGGTGCCTGAAGCGGCCAGCCGGCTGTCGTAGCCGTAGTTCACGCACGCGCTCTTGAACGATGGCGGAACAATCGGCGCGACCGGTGGCCGAACCGTGGTGAAATGGACGACGACCGGGGTCGGGGCGACCGTCGGCGACGGTCGGACGATCGGGTTCCCA
>Ga0307478_10001092_pt1 | contig 24837 bp, 22 predicted proteins | sample atmos_gasesECM4C_2_FD_203713 | JGI IMG/M metagenome (GOLD analysis project Ga0307478, IMG submission 203713) | Hardwood forest soil microbial communities from Morgan-Monroe State Forest, Indiana, United States - atmos_gasesECM4C_05 | ecosystem: Environmental > Terrestrial > Soil > Temperate...
AAAAGCTCGGCATGAATGACGCGGTCATCACCGCCGAAGGCCAGCTCAACGGCCGTCCGGTCGTGCTCTGCGCGATGGAGTTCGGATTCATCGGCGGTTCGATGGGCGCCGTCGTCGGCGAAAAAGTGACCCGCGGAATCGAACTCTCGATCGAAACCCGCCAGCCGTTCATCGCCGTCTCCTGTTCCGGCGGCGCCCGCATGATGGAAGGCACCATCAGCCTGATGCAGCTTGCCAAAGTTTCCGCTGCGCTCGCCAAGCTCGATGACGAAAAGCTCCCCTACATTTCCGTCCTCACCGATCCCACGACCGGAGGAGTCACTGCCAGTTTCGCGATGCTCGGCGACCTGAACATCGGTGAACCCGGCGCGCTCATTGGTTTTGCCGGACCGCGCGTCATCGAACAAACCATCCGTCAAAAACTCCCCGAAGGTTTTCAGCGCTCCGAATTTCTACTCGAACATGGCTTCCTCGATGCCGTCGTCCATCGCAAGGAACTTAAATCGTTCATTGCCAACTCTCTCGATTTGCTTCTGAGCTGAAATGAACTACGAGGCAGCGGTCCGGTATTTACTTTCGCTTGGCAGGGAATTGGCCGCGCCCACGCAGGCCCCTGCCGCAAAGTTCGCTCTTGAAAACATCGCGGTACTTGTCGAGCGCCTGGGCCACCCCGACCGCGTTTATCCCAGTGCTCACATCGCCGGCACAAACGGCAAAGGCTCGACCGCCGCTTTTCTCGAATCCATCCTTCGCCGCGCGGGGTTTCGTACCGGCCTCAATACTTCGCCGCATCTCGAGAAAATCAACGAGCGTATTCGCATCAACGGAGCGGAGATCGCGGACGATGAATTTGCCGAAATTTTCACGCGGATACAAATCCCCATCGAAGAGCTGCTCGCTGACAGCAAACTCCGCGCCCATCCCACCTATTTCGAATGCGTCACCGCCATGGCGTTCGAATGCTTCGCCCACGATCGCGTGGAATTCGGCGTGTTCGAAGTCGGCCTCGGCGGCCGCCTTGACGCCACAAATATTCTTTCGCCCGCCGTCACCATCATCACGCGCATCGATTTCGATCACGAAAATTTCCTCGGCCATTCCTTGAAAGAAATCGCTGGCGAAAAAGCAGGTATTCTGAAGCTCGGAGTGCCGGTTGTCCTCGCCGATCAACGGCCGGAGGCACGCGAAGTCATCCTCGCTCGGGCTGGCCAACTGAATTGCACCGTGGTTGAAACCATCGAAGCTTTTCACCTCCAGCAGGAATCCCGGCAAGACGGCCGGGCCCGCGCGCGCATCACAGAAACTTCTTCCGGCAACACGCTGGAAATCGCTCCAAGCCTTCCCGGCGATTTTCAGTTGCAAAACGCGTTGAACGCCGTCGCCGCCGCCCGCCTGCTGCATAGGCGCGGCTTCCGCATCTCTGATCACGCCATCATGGAAGGTGTGGCGAACACCGTCTGGCCCGGGCGCCTCGAACAACTCCAATCCAATCCCGACGTGTACCTCGATGGCGCGCACAATCCCGGCGCCGCGCAGCAGCTCTCCCTGTTCCTCAAGCAAAACTTTTCCAACCGCCGCATCTGGCTCATCTACGGGGCGCTTCGTGACAAAGCCGTCGATGAAGTGGCCGGCGTCCTTTTCCCGCGCGCCGCCGAAGTCCTTTTCACTCAGCCGCGCACAACGCGCGCGATCTCCGCATCCCGGCTTGCCGAAATCGCTGCCCATCACGCTTCGAGCTTCAAAGTCATTTCTTCTGCTGCGGAAGCACTGGACCTTGCTCTAGCCGAAGCCGCTCCCGAGGACGCCATCTTCGTCACCGGCTCTCTCTATCTTGTCGGCGAGCTGCGCCAGCATTGGAACGAGCGCGCCCAGGTCCTTGCCCGATGATCACAATGGAGAGATGCGAAACAGCATGATTGCCAAAACGAAGCTTAAACCATCGTCTGGAAGACCCCTCGTCGGCATCATCATGGGCTCCGGCTCTGATTGGGACACCATGAAATTTGCCTCCAAAACGCTCAAGGCCCTCGGTGTTCCACATGAAACGCGGGTGGTCTCCGCGCACCGCACGCCCGATCTGCTCTTCGAATACGCCGTCACCGCCGAAAAGCGCGGCATTGAGGTCATCATTGCCGGCGCTGGCGGCGCCGCGCATCTCGCGGGCATGACGGCATCAAAAACCGTGCTCCCGGTCCTCGGCGTTCCCGTCGAATCAAAGGCTCTCAAGGGTCTCGATTCCCTCCTCTCTATTGCGCAAATGCCTCGAGGCGTGCCCGTCGGCACGCTTGCTATCGGCAGGAGCGGTGCGGCCAATGCCGCGCTCCTCGCCGCTGCCGTCCTCGGCGCAAAGCATCCTTCTATCCGCGAAGCCCTGCGAAAATTTCGCACCGAACAAACCGGCCGAGTTCTCGCCCAGCCTGATCCCTCAATGGCTCTCTCTCCAGTAAAGAAAGCGAAACGCGTGTGACCATCGGCATCCTGGGTGGCGGACAGCTCGGCTACATGCTGGCTCTCGCCGGCTATCCACTCGGCTTGCACTTCCGCTTCCTCGATCCCACGCCGGAAGCGCCGGTAGGCCGCATCGCCCAGCGCGTCACCGCCGATTACATGGACCAGGCGGCGCTCGAGAAGTTTGCAAACGGCCTCGAGCTCGTCACCTACGAATTCGAAAACGTTCCGGTGGAAGCCGCGAAGTTCCTTGCCGAGCGCGTTCCCGTTTATCCGCCCCCCGCCGCCCTGGAAGCCGCGCAGGATCGCCTCAACGAGAAAAGGCTGTTCCAGCAACTGGGCATCGCCACCACAGAATTTGTCCCGGTATTGAAACATCGCGACCTCGAACCTGCCGTCAAACAACTTGGCCTTCCCGCTGTCCTGAAAACCTGCCGCATGGGGTACGACGGCAAAGGCCAGTGGATCCTCCGTACGGCCGAAGAAGTCGCCAAAGCAAAATCCGAGTTGCCGGCTGCGTCTCTGATTCTGGAACGCTTCGTGCCCTTCACGCGCGAACTCTCGATCCTCGCGGTCCGCTCGAAAAACGGCGAAACTGCTTCTTACCCGCTTGCCGAAAATCATCATCGCGGCGGCATTCTCCGGCTCTCGCTCGCGCCGGCCCCGCGCCTTGAGCCACAAATCCAGCGCGCCGCGGAAGATGCCGCCCGCCGCGTTCTCGATTCGCTCCAGTACGTTGGCGTGCTGGCCATCGAATTCTTCGAAGCCAGCGGCCGTCTCCTCGCCAACGAAATGGCCCCGCGTGTCCACAATTCCGGTCATTGGACTATCGAAGGCGCCGTCACCAGCCAGTTCGAAAACCATCTCCGCGCCGTCCTCGGTCTGCCCTTGGGCTCGACGGGTCCCGCCGGCCACTGCGCCATGCTCAATCTGATCGGCGATCTTCCCGAATCCGCCGATGTCCTGGCCATCCCCGACGCACACCTCCATCTTTACGGAAAATCCCCTCGCCCCGGCCGCAAACTCGGCCACGTCACTCTCCGAGCCGCCTCTCCCGAACGTCTTGCCCTCCGCCTCTCCGAGCTCCCCGCCTTCTTCCACCGCCCCGGCTTCTGCCTCGACGCCGCACTCGCCCACTCCGCCTCCCTCCCCGCCTGACGTCGCTTGTGCAGCGCCGCGCTTCAGGGGGGCATCTTTTCTCGAGAGAGCGCGGCTAACCGTATTTTCCTCTCCGCTGCTTCCATGCCAGGATTCGGCTACAATCGTCTCCTCATTTTGAGCAGAATACAGATTCGTTTCGTGTCTGCCAGCGTCGAGGAGGCTTCTCTTGAAACCCACCATCGGTCTGATTGGTCTCGGCCTCATGGGACGGCCCATGGGAATGAATCTCATCAAGGCTGGCTACTCTCTCACCGTCTGGAATCGCACCGCTTCGCGTGCCGATGAACTTGTCGCCGCCGGGGCCAAGCTCGCCAAATCTCCGCAGGAAGTGGCCGCTTCCTCGGGCTTTCTTCTCACCATGGTCAGCGATCCTCCTGCCCTCGAAGAAGTTCTTTGGGGCCAGAGCGGCGCCATGTCCGCGCTTAAGCGCGGCACTATCTACGTCGATTCCAGTACCATTTCTCCGGCTCTCGCCCGCAGGATCGCCGCTGCCTGCGCGGAACACGGCGCGCGTTTCCTCGATGCGCCCGTCACCGGCGGCGACTGGGGTGCGAAAAAAGGCGAGCTTCTCTTCATGATCGGCGGCGACGCCGAAACGCTGAAGGAGGCCCAGCCCATACTGTCCGTGATGGGTAAGAAACTGTTTCTTTTGGGCCCGCACGGCGCCGGTCAAACCATCAAGCTCGCCATGAACCTGATTCTCGCGCTGCAAGTCGAGGCCCTCGCCGAAGCCCTCGCTCTCACCACGCGCGCCGGGCTGCAGGGCGAAAAACTCGTCGAAGTCCTCGAATCCAGCATGGCCCGCTCCGGCGTCCTCGACGTCAAAGCCCCTAATCTCCTCAAAGGCGAATACGTTCCGAGTTTTCCTTTGCGCCTCATGCACAAGGATCTCGGCCTCGCCCTCGATCTCGCCAATCAACTCGGCGTCGCGCTTCCCGCCACCGCCGCCGCCCGCGAAACTTACAACTACGTCAAAGGTTCCGCCAAGGAAGACCTCGACTATTCGGCCGTCATGAAGTTCTGGAAGAAGTGACCTCCGCTGCCGCCCTCTGGCGCCATCAGCTACTCCCGTCCTGGCAGCCAGCCACCTTCTCAAAAACTTCAGAGACGAACCGGACCGAAGGCCCTGCCCGGTCCGTCTCCACCTCTCGTCGTGGCCCACGAGGGCCATCTGGAGCCCAAGGCGCCAAAGTTGGTTCAATATATCGTGATGCGATATATCTGTAAACGGTTTCCCGCCACAAATATCGTACTGCGATATAAGCTCCGCCCGCCGCCCCGGGCGCTTGGCCCTCTAGGTTCTCCCCTTCACCTGCTGGATCAATTTGCTTACGCTCTTTGCCAGTTCTACGATTTCGCCCTCTCCCTGAAACTTGAGATGCAGCTCGTAATTTCCCGCCGCGGCGGCGTCCACCGCGCTCTTCAGATCGAGCAGCGGTTTTGCGACTTGCCGGGGGAGGATCAGGCTGACCCACACGCTCAGGATGAAGGTAAGCGCCGAGACGATCGTAAGCGCCCATTCCGCCTGCCGCATCAATCGGCGCGCCTGCTTGTGGTCCTCTTGGACCCGCTTCCAGCTCTGTGATTCCAGACTTGACGCCAGTTGCAGGATCTTCCTGCTGGATTCTTCCAGATTCACCGTGGCCTCTCGCAAGATCGGGTCATTCCGCGGCACTGTCTCGGTGATTTGAGCGTCGAACGACCCGATGCGGTCGCGGAGCCTTTCGATGAGCCGTGCTCGAGGCAGTCGCTTTGTGTCCCTTAATAACGCATCCAAATCCTTCTCGTAAGCGCGAACTACCTCCCGCACCCGTTCCGTGGGTTCCTGTCCCGGTTCCGCTACATGCGCCACGGCGATTTCAAACTGTTCCGAGTAGTGTTTTGTTTCGTCCAGCGCGCGTTCGGCGGCAACCGCTTCGTCCGGTTGCAGCCCTTTGATGTTTTGGAGAATCGCATTCAGTCGCGCTACGGCCTCGCGGTTTGCTTGCAGATAGGAAAGATCATGCAGCAAGAGGTAATTTCGCTCTGCTCGCCGGGCTTCCAGCATTTGGATCGACGCCTGCTGCGCCATGGTCGCGGCCGGCGCGTCGACACTTACAATGCGGTCCACAATCCATCCCATTCGAAATAAATAATAGATTGCAAGAAAGATGACCGGTACAAGAATGAGGCGGACAATTGCCAGACTATAGATCATTCGCCGCCGCAAGGAGCCGACATGCATGGGCGCATTCGATGGGTTGTTTGTGTGTTGGTCCATGATCCAGACCTCCGTTCCACAACGGCGTTTTCACCGAGGGACGCGGTACAGAATGGCTGTGCTCCGCATCTTAGCTCATCGGCTGCTTGTCCTCAGCTCTCTGAAGGGGCCGGCACTTGGCATCTCTTTCCCGTAAACGCCCGGCGCGATAGATTCTCTGGAGTCCTTTTCACGTCAACTCGGAGGTGCTTCTTGAAAATTGGGTTTATCGGTCTGGGGGACATGGGCCAGGCCATCGTTCCGCGTTTAATCGCCGTGGGCCACACACTCACGGGCTGGAACCGCACCAAGGAAAAAGCCGCACCCATGTTCAAGCTCGGCATGCTGTGGGCCGATTCTCCCCGCGAAGTCGCCCGCGATTCCGAAATCGTTTTCTCCATGGTCATGGATTCGGCCGCGGTTCAATCCGTGGCCCTCGGGGAAAACGGCATCATCGCCGGCCTCCGAAAAGACGCCGTCTACCTGGACATGAGCACCATCGATCCCGACGTCAGTCGCGCCGTAGCCGCTGCGTTCGTCAAAGCCGGTTTGACCATGCTGGATGCCCCGATTTCCGGAACCACCCTCACTCTCGGCCAAGGCAAGGCCTCCCTCATGGTCGGCGGCGACAAAGCCGCGTTCGAGCGCGTCCAGGCGGTCTTGCTCGCCATCGGTCCCCAGGTCACTTACATCGGCGCGCAGGGCCTTGCCGTGCAGCTCAAGGTCGCTCTAAATATGACGCTGGTCATCGAAGTCATCGGATTCTGCGAAGGCGTCGCGCTCGCCGAAAAAGGCGGCGTTCCGCGCGAAGTCGCCGTCGACGCGATGCTCAAGAGCGTCGTGGCTTCGCCCGTGCTCAACTATCGCGCGCCCCTCATTCTCGAAGGACATATTTCCGACGCCACCTACGGCAACGTCAATCTTCAGCAAAAAGACATGCTGCTGGCGCTCGATCTTGGGCGCAAAATGGGTGTGCCCGTTCCGCTCGGGGCCGCGGCCAACGAGCTTCTCAACGCGTGCCGCGGTCTCGGTCTTGCGCATCACGACTTTGTAACCGTCTACGAGGTCTATCGCCGCCTGGGAGGCATGTCTAAATGAAACCTCTCCGCACGAATCTTCGTGATGTGCCGCAAGTCGGCGGCCTCTCGCGCGACGAAGGCTGGATCAACATGCAGGTCCAGTTCCTCATCGATCAAAAAACGGTCGGCTCGGACAAACTCCTCATCGGCTGGACCGTTCTTCCCCCCGGCGCGCGCCACGACAAACATCGTCATCCCAACGCCGACGAATTCTTCATCGTCATCAAGGGCCGCGGTTTCATATACACCGACACCGGGCGCGAGCCTTCTGGCCAGGGTGATGTGATCTTCACGCCGCGCGGGCACTGGCACGGTTTCGACAACACCGGCAACGAAGATGTCGTTCTCGTCTGGGGCTGGAGTGGCGCCGGCTCGCTCGAAGCAGCGGGCTATGAAATTCCGCCCGAAGGCTACTGACCAGCCCGTGGATTCTCGATCATGAACGCAGCCTGGGACGATCCGCGCATTTCTCGCGGGATGACCGCGCAACTCAACCGCCGTCGCGAACTCCTCAGTGCTGGCCAGAAGCCGCTCGGATGGAAACTCGCATTCGGCAGTCCCGCCGCCATGGAGCGCCTCCACACCACCGCCCCGCTGATTGGTTTCTTGATGCGCAACGCACTCCTTCCGTCCAACGCCGCGCTCTCCGTCGCGGGTTGGAAAAAGCCCGCGGCCGAACCCGAGCTCGCCGTGTATCTAGACAAAGACCTGCCCGCCAACTCCCGTCGCGGTACGGCCATGGCTGCCATCGCTGGACTCGGTCCCGCCATCGAAATCGCGGATGTCGATCATCCCTCCGAGGACGTCGAAGGCACCCTCGCCCGCAACATTTATCAGCGCTACATCATCTTCGGTTCAAACGATGTCACGCGCGCTGGCGGCCTTCTTAGCGGTTTTTCCGCCCGTGTCCTCAGAAATGGTCGCGAAATCGCCAGTACTTCCGATCTACAAGCCCTGACGGGAGAACTCATCGATATCCTTCGTCACACCGCCGATCTGCTCGCCGCTTTCGGCGAGTCCCTCCAGGCCGGACAAATCATCATCGCCGGTTCCATCATCCCGCCGCTCTGGGTCGAACCCGGCGAAGAAATCCTCTTCCATCTTTCGCCTCTCGATCCCATCTCCATCCACTTCGCGCCCGCGCCCACTCCGGCACTCTGTTAAAATCGTTGGCCGTGGAGGTCTCCCATGAGCGCGCCTGAACCCGCCAAAATCCAGGTCCTCCGTGAACAACTTCATCAAGAGTGGACCGGCGACCGGACCGTCGCCGCCTGGCGCAAATGGCATTCGCAGATCGCAGCTTTTACGCGCGGCGCCACCGATGCCCTTGTTGAGGCCGCCCATCTTCGTCCCGGCCAGCGCGTTCTCGAACTTGCCTGTGGCGTTGGCGATCCGGCGCTCTCGATTGCCGCGGAAATCGCTCCCTCCGGCAGCGTCACCGCCACCGATCTCGGCCCGGGCATGATGTCACTTGCCGAAGAGCTCGCGCGCAAGAAAGGTCTCACGAACATCGAATTCCGGGAAGCCAACGCTGAATCGCTGCCCTTCCCGGATGCTTCCTACGACAGGCTCACCTGCCGCTTCGGCATCATGTTCTTCCCCGATCTCCCACGGGCGCTGCGCGAATGCTTCCGTGTTTTGAAGCCGGGCGGTCGCGCCGTTTTTGTCGCCTGGGGAAAGAAGGAACAGCCATTCTTCACCACCACGGCAGGGATCGTTCTGAAGCATGTTCCGGCGCCTCCGCCTCCTCCTGATCCCGACGGGCCCAGCCTCTTTATGTTTGGAGAACGCGGCCGGCTCCGGCGCGCTCTGGAGACCGCCGGCTTCAGCAATTTGCATGAGGAATACCGCATCATCGCCGGCCGTTGGGCGTCAACGGCAGAAAAATACTGGGAGCAGTTCACTGAAGTAGCCGCGCCCTTCCGCCCGTTAATAGATCAGCTCCCTCCAGAGAAATTGGCTCAGGCCAAAACGGAAATCCTCACTTCCCTCAATAAATTCTGGAATGGCAAAGAATTGAACATGCCGCTCGAAATCGTCATCGGCTCCGGCACGCGCCCGTGATCCTCTTTCGCGCCCGTGTCCGAGCGAGGAATCTCCCAGGTTCTGATTCCGCTCGTCAGAAATGCAACTAGGAAACCTTTTGTTTCCGGCTCTTAACCGTTTTGGCAAACTGGCCGGGTCTCCCCTGTTTCGTTTGCGGAAGGCCCCTGTAATATATAAGGTTGGCGGGAGTTTTTCTGGCTGCTTGGGAGGACGCAGTCCATCCCGGGTGTTCACCCTTTGCTGACGCCGGGGCTGCGCCCGGGCCTCGAAAACCGGAGAAACGAATGGTCCGTTCGCGATTTCTAAGAGATCTGATGACTTTACTGGCCTTGACTGCCGCCTACTTCTTTGCCGGCAAACTTGGGTTGAGGCTGGCCTCTGTGCATGCCAGCGTCACGGCCGTTTGGCCTGGCACGGGGATTGCGATCGCAGCTTTTCTTATCCTCGGCTACCGCATTTGGCCCGGTATTTTGGCTGGGGCCTTCCTTGTGAATCTAACCACCGCTGGTTCCCTCGCCACCTCCATCAGCATCGCTGCTGGAAACACGCTCGAAGGCGTGGCTGGCTGCTACCTTGTCAACCGCTTTGCGGCAGGCCGGCGCGCCTTTGAGAGAGCCCAGGATATTTTCAAATTTACCTTTCTTGCCGGTCTGCTCAGCCCGACCGTAAGCGCCACGGTCGGTGTCACCACCCTGGCATTGGGCGGATTCGCTCACTGGGCTATATATGGGTCCATCTGGTCGACGTGGTGGCTCGGGGACGCGGTCGGCGCTGTGGTCGTCACTCCCTTGGTGATCCTCTGGTGGGAGAATCCCCGCCTGCATTGGACCCGCCAGCAACTCATCGAGCTGGCGCTGTTATTTCTCGGACTTTTTTTCACCGGTTGGATCGTCTTCGGCGGCCGCTTTCACCCCGCGCTGACAAACTATCCCTTGGAATATCTTTGCATTCCTTTCTTGATGTGGGCGGCGTTTCGCTTTGGCCGCCGCAAGGCTGCCACCGCCATTTTCTTGTTGGCCGCGATCGCCACCTGGGGCACGTTGCATGGATTTGGTCCATTCGCAAGAGAGTCTCGAAACACTTCTTTACTTCTCTTGCAGGCTTTCGTCGGCATCATGGGCGTAACCACGCTGGTCCTCGCTGCCGAAATCACCGAACACAAGCGCGCCGATAAACACGTACGGCATTTGGCGCTCACCGATCCCGTCACGGGGCTCGCCAACTACCGGCGGCTTCTCGACACGCTCGACTCGGAAATCAAGCGCTACGACCGCGCCGGACGCCCTTTTGCCGTCGTACTGCTCGATTTGGATGGGTTGAAGAGGATCAATGACACCTACGGTCATCTCGTGGGAACCGAAGCCATTTGCCGCTTGGCAAACATTCTTCGGATTCATTGCCGCGCCATTGACACCGCTGCGCGTTACGGCGGTGACGAATTCGTGCTTGTTCTTCCGGAGACGGAATCCCATGCCGCTCTGCGTGTTGCCAGTCGAATTGCCGAGCGGCTGAGCACCGATGGCGACGACCCACCTGTCACGGTGAGCACCGGCACAGCGGTCTACCCGCAAGATGGCAAGACCATCGATGAGCTGCTCGCTGCCGCGGACCGCGTCCTCTATCTAAAAAAGGGTTCCTCCAAGAAGAAGTTACCCCTGCCCACATGAACGAGCCGCGTGGTCATCCCGCCGCGTCGTCAATCAAAGGACTGCGCGAGAGCACCAGTGGGCATCCCTTTCTGTCCTTAGATCTCTGCTTCCTTGCTTCCTACTTCCAGGTTTCGCGCCAGCGGGGGAGCCGCCGTCGGCCGAGAAGCGCTTCCGCGGCCCATTTGCCGAGGTAGACAGAAAGCGCGACGCCGTGGCCGTTGTATCCCGCGAGGACCATCACCTGTTTGCTGCGAGGATGGCGGCGGAAGATGGGACGCATTTTTTCGGTGAAGAGAATCGGGCCGCCCCAGCGGTGCGTGATGCGTACGGATCGAAGGGCAGGATGCAAATGGCGCACCCGGCCTTCGAGCCAGCGGAGACGGCCGGCGGCTTCGCCTCGGCGAACATCATATCGGTCGAGATCGTGCGCGCCGTTTTTAATCGAGCGGGCGCCAGTGGGAACGCGAAAAGAGATGCCGGTGGGGGCGGGCACAAGCCCAGCGCCGAAGATCACGCCATTCGAATCAAGCAAGCGTCCCCACAAATAGGGAAAGTCGACAGTGTAAAACGGGCGGCGCGAGGACAGGCCGATGGCCTTGAGCTGTGCGGCGGACAGCGGAGCGGTGGCCAGCGCAAAGGTGAGTTTCGGCGCGGCAGCGTCGCGCAGCCCGGACAACTCCAGTGAATACGCGTTGGTGGCGAGAAGCACTTGTTCCGCGCGAATTTCTTTCGACTGGATGTACCCGCGGAGATTGCGGCGCACTTGCAGCCGCGGCGGATTCGAAAAGTCCAGCGCGCCAACCTCGGCGTCCTCCACGATCTGCGCGCCGGCGTTTTCTGCCGCGCGCGCCAGGCCGGCGACCACTCTGCCTGGATCAACCGTGCCGCCAGGGACGCGGCGCACGACTTTCAGCTGGCCGGAATCGCTCCAGGAAATCGGTGAATGCGGCACCACAGCCGAGCGCCCCAGCTCCCAGACGCCGGGAAGCCGTAACCGCGAATCAATGCGGAAAACGCGGAGAATTTCCTTGTAGCCGGCGAGCACGTCGCCGAGTCCCGGGAGCGTGCCGGCCGCGGTTTCGGCGAGCGCCATGCCGCCGGTGCGGCCGCTGGCGCCCTCACCGAGCGAACCGGCCTCGAGCACCAGGACGGACCGCCCGGGAGCAAGCCGGCGCAACCACGCCGCGGCAGAAAGACCGGAGAAGCCGCCGCCAACGATGGCGAAATCCACATGATCCGGAAGCGCACGTGGGGGGGCGCGACGGAAATCAACGGTCCAAGGCGGCGCTCCCCACCGATCAGCTTTGCGAATGGTGACACTTCGTTGAGTCTTGCGGCGCATGGGATTTCTTTTAAGATTCCCGCTAACGCTTGCTATCTGCCATGAAGGCTTTCGCCTCCGCGTGAGGAAGAGCATCTGTCGCGAAAGTAAAAGTTCCTTTGTCTTTCACTTCGCGGGCGGCTCGCAGGAAAGCTCCCAGGGCGGCACGGGCGAAAGCTCCGCCCACGCTGATTCGTTTGACTCCAGCAGCAGCCAATTCTTCCACGGAAAAGGTCGCGCCCTTCAGGCCCATGACCACGTTGACGGGTTTTCCAACGGCCGCGCAAACCTCTCGGATGGCTTCGAGGCTCGGCAGCCCTGGCGCATACAGAACATCCGCGCCGGCCTCGGCAAAGGCTTGCAATCGCCCTATGGTGTCGTTGAGATCGGGGCGGCCATGAAGGAAGTTCTCGGCTCTTGCCGTCAACTGGAACTGGCAAGCGTGAGCCGCCTTGGCCGCCGCCGCGATCCGCTCCACCGCAAATGAAAACTCATAGATGGGATCTTTCGGATCGCCGGTCGCATCCTCAATGGATCCCCCGGCCAGACCGGTCTCCGATGCGAGTCGAATTGTTTCCGCGCACATCCCAGGCGATCGGCCGAACCCGTCCTCCAAATCAGCGGACACGGGCAAATCCGTTGCCTCGACAATTTCCTTGGCATTCTCCAAAATCTCATCGCGTGTTAGCCCCGCCGCGGAGTCGCGGCGGCCCACTGCAAAAGCGTAACCAGCGCTCGTCGTCGCCAGTGCCTCGAAACCCAGCGCCGTCAGGATTCTTGCTGTTCCCGCGTTCCACGGATTCGGGATCACAAAGGCCCCGGGCCGCTCATGGAGCACTCGAAATGCCTGGTATTTGTGCTCGCGTGTCACCTTCGCGCTCCGCGTTGTCGTAATCCCGTTTCCAACTCTTGTTTCCAGCACTCGAATTGTGCCACAGCCCGCTGCATTTTTTGACGCATGGCCCTTTCTCCCCAATGCTTTGGCTCCCATTTCCGTTTCGATGATATATTCCTTTCTATCTTGGACGCTTCTCGATGCAACCCCTTCACACCGATGGCATTGGTCTCGCCGCGCTGATCTTTGTCTTTCTCTGCTGGATCATCTTCGCTCTGCTGTTTGTCCTCCGCAAAAAACCTCCCAAAGCCGAAGAAGCCAAGAGCGTTTCCGCCGCGAAGTGGGGAATTTTTCTGCAGGGTTGCGGGTTCGCGCTCGTCGGCTCGGTTCATCGCGCGTACTGGTGGCCTTTTTCTCGGTCAACCATCGGGGAGATCGCTCTCGCCACGGTGGCCGTCGCGCTGGCTCTCGCGAGCGACCTGTGGTGCATGCGCGCCATCCGAGTGCTTGGCAAGCAATGGACCTATGAAGCCCGCGTCATCAAGGGACATGAGCTGATTACCAGCGGCCCTTACGCTGTGGTGCGCAATCCGATTTATCTAGGCATGTTCGGGCTGATGGTTTCGACCGGCCTCGTTTTCACCACCTGGTGGTCCTTGGTCATTGCGGTCGTCGTCTTTCTTGTCGGCAATAAGATTCGCATCCGCGCCGAAGAGCGGCTCCTCCGCGAAACCTTCGGCTCGCAGTTCGACGACTACGCCCGCCGCGTTCCCGCATTCTTCCCTCTCTTTCTGTAACGCGATGTTTGCTACTCGCATTCTTGGTCTTTTGTTTTGCTGTGTAGTGGCAGGGCTTTAGACCCGGGCTCTCGCAAATGTCTGCCAACGAACATGCGCAGAGTGATAGAATGCGTCGATTTTCTGAGGAGCAACATGATGCGCGGGAAGATACGGACGATGGCCATTCTGTCAGCGGCGGGAACGGCCTTGCTCGCCGGGCCACCGGCGCTTGCCCAGCAGGACCAGGATTTTTCCAAGGTACAGATCAAGGCCACGAAAGTCTCCGCCAACATCTATATGCTCGAGGGCGCGGGCGGCAACATCGCTGCGTCCATCGGCGAAGACGGCATCGTCATCGTCGACGACCAGTACGCCCCGCTCGCGGAAAAAATCCAAGCGGCGCTAAAAACTCTCGGTATCACGGACAAGCCCGTGCGCTTCGTCATCAACACGCACTATCACGGCGATCACACCGGCGGGAACGAGCCTTTTAGCAACACGGGCTCGACGGTGATCGCGCAGGACAACGTCCGCAAGCGCCTGGAAAGCGGCGGTACCGCCGGCAACGGCGGTTCCATCAAGATGGATGTGAAGCCCGCTTCGAAGGCGGCGCTGCCGATCATCACGTTCGAACACGATGTGACCGTGCACTTGAACGGTGAAGATATTCGCGCGCTGCATTTTCCCGCGGGGCACACGGACGGCGATTCGATTATTTTCTTTCCAAAAAATAATGTGGTGCACATGGGCGACGACTTCGTGCGCTACGGTTTTCCGTTCATCGACGTGGCCAGCGGCGGCAGCGTGCAGGGCATGATCGACGCCATGGAAAAAGCCAGCGCGCAGCTTCCCGCCGACGTGAAAGTGATTCCCGGGCACGGCGCACTTTCTAATCTCGACGATGTTCGCGCGTTCACGAAAATGCTGAAAGAGACTTCCGCGGTGGTGCAGAAAGCGCTCAACGAACACAAAACGCTGGATGAAATGAAGAAAGAGAAAATTCTCGCCCCATGGGAGAAATTCTCTGGCCAGTTTGTGAGCACCGACGGTTTTATCGAAACACTCTACAATTCGCTGACTGGCCGCAAAGGCGAATTCATGAAGCACAACTGAATTCACGAAGCAGAGCTGAATCCTACCGGCACAAGAGGAGAGAGCCAGAAACGAGTCAAACCATGAGAAAAGCGCTTTTCGCACTTCTTCTATTGTTTAGTGCGCGCCCTTTGCTCGCGCAAGGGCCGCCGGAGGGACTCTGGCAGGGATATGACGGTGAGTGGCGCCATGTGTCCAGCCAATTGCTGGCATTGGCCCAAGCCATGCCCGAGGAGAAATTCGCCTGGCGTCCTGCACCCGGAGTGCGCTCCACCAGCGAAGTCTTCATGCACGTCGCTCTCGCAAATTTCTACCTGCTCAGCGTGACGGGTCCCAAAATGCCGGCCGACTTCAACGAAGGGATGGAGAAATCGGTGACCTCGAAGGCCGACGTCATCGGCTGGCTGAAACGTTCCCTCGACGCCGTGAAGTCCGCCCACTTGGCGGCCACGCCAAAAGACCTCGAACGCAAGGTCCACATTGCCGATCGCGACGCCAGCGTGGACGGCTTGTATCTGCGCATCATCGTTCATGCCAACGAACACATGGGACAGCTCATCGCCTATGCCCGCATGACCGGCGTTGCTCCCCCCTGGTCCAAAAACCAGTAACCGCCTTTCACCATCTTAGAAACTGAAGCAAAATGGCTTGAGCGGAGCGTCAGGCTGGCGGAAAGCAAAGAAATGGTCGTATAGAAAGACACCGGATGTCCCCGGTGCTTTCCTCCATCTGTCACTGGACCTTCTCACGGCCTGGCATTCGGCGAGAAGAAGCCGATGGGCAGGTCGCGCGAAGTGCGCAAGCCGGCCCGGGCTTCGAGGATTACGGGAATGGAGTTGACGACGACGGAGGCGGTGGCGATGTCGCCATGGGAGCCGCCGGGAATCACCAGGCTGATGTTGGGATGGCCAGTCAGCAAGACGGTGTCGGCGGGATCTTTTGCGCCGACGAACATTTGCAGCTCGAGATAGACCAGCTCCGTCCCGTCTTTCGAGAAGCCGCGTGCAATCTGGTGCACACCGGCGGCCTGGCCGGGTTCGACGGTGAGATACTCGGTCGGCATACGTTCGGCGGCCACTTTCGGCTCGATGGTTTCGGTGATTTGCTCGACCGGCAAATTGAAACTGTCCGCGACCATGGCGACGGATTCCGGCAAGCCGACGTGCTTGATCACGCCGGCTTTCGCTTGCGCGCGAAATTCCTCGACGGTCATGCCCGCGCCGATTTTTTTCTGCAGCGGGAGACGGCGCTTCGACGCGTCCACGATGCGCAAGGCCTTGGCGTGCTGGATGCGCTGCGAAACCGCCGCGAGCGTCACCACCAGCTTGTCCATCACGAAGCCGGGATTGACGCCTGTGCCCACCAGCGCCACGCCCGATTCCTTGGCGGCGGCGTCCAACTGCGCGGCCAATTCAGGATAGGTGCGGAAGGGATAGGACAATTCCTCGCAGGTCGAAACAATGCTGGACTCCGCCTCGAGGCAGGCGAGCAATTGATCCATGACATTTGGGAGCGAGGAGGAAGTCGAGTGGATGACCACATCCGCATTTTGTTCAAGAACGTCCTTGGCTTCGCCGGAAATTTTCACGCTCCACGGTGCGTCCGGAGCGCCGACGACTTCGCCGAGATCGCGTCCCGCTTTCGCGGGATCGGTATCGATGGCGCCGATGATTTCAATGGCCTGCTTTTCCCGCATCAGGCGCGCGATGGATGCGCCGATGGGGCCGACACCATACTGGATGGCGCGAATTTTCTTTTTCACTTTTTGTCCGTCTCTCTGCGGGGGGAACGCACACCGCGCCTGTTGGCCACAAAAGAAACCCCTACGATAATGGAATTTCCGGGCGCATTCAACGGGGAAGCCGTCCGGGCTGAAGATTTCCGATAGTTGCTGGCGCAGCGTTTGCGCCGCATAATGATTCGGAAGATCGCGAAGCCTTTCCGGAGGATGATGCCGTGCCTGCAAAAAAATTGACGGATACGGAAATCCAGACCTTATTACGAAAAGCAGCGGGCTGGAGTGTGGTCAACGGCAAGCTGCACCGGGAATTCGCGTGCAAGGATTTTGTGACCGCGTTCGGAAACATGACGCGCGTGGCGCTCGTCGCCGAAGCGATGAACCATCACCCGGAATGGTTCAACGTGTGGAACAAAGTCGTAATCGACCTGAACACGCACAGCGTGAAGGGAATCAGCGATTACGATTTCGTGCTGGCGGAGAAAATCAACGAAATCTTCGGCGCTTGATTACTTTTTCTGCCCAATTCGAATGAAACGGGGCCACCTGGCCGGCAAACGCTTTCACGCCACACGGTCCATATCGTTTTTGTAAACATCCGCGGAGTCATCTGTTTTTTGCCGTGTCGTTGGCAAGTTAAAATGTCCGGTTTTCATAGCACGTGAAGTGTCCGGTTTTGATGGTTTGTGGGGGTTGGTTTTGTTGTTGTTGAGGCTGTGGGAAAGTGGGAATCGCGGAGCGATTTCCAAGGGCGCGAAGCGCCCGTCTTTTCCACAGCTTTTGGCCGCCACTGGTTTTCTTTCTCCAGCAGGAGCGGTAGCCCTTCCCGGCTGTAGCGCCCCACGATGTGCGGGCCGTAGCCGATACTCCACGTTCCATCCAAGTGCTCGTAGACGGTAACCCGGCAGCCGGCCAGGGTCGCGCGCCAGCGGCTCTTTTCGATCTGCAGAACGCACGGGCCGAGATGCACTGTGTTGTCCTGGTTCACCGTCCGCTCGTGATGCAGCGAAAAGATTAGATCCAGATTCTTTCCTCGCACGGGCAGAAAAGCATGCCCCGGCTGTGTCGGCGCGATGGCGAAATGCCGATTGAACTCGTCAATGTAGCTGTCCCGCAAAAACTCGTTTGCCGAGACCATGCTTGTGATCCCCTGCACTCGCAGCTCCTGCGGCAGCCGCCCCTGCCAAGTGCCGAAGTTCCGTTCGCCCCGACCCCGCGCTTGCGGCGAGTATGCCGGAATCATCTGGATTCCCAGTTCCCCCAAGGCCCGACCCACCTGCGTGGGTCGGTTACGATCGACCGGCTGCCCGGCTTTCGCGGTATAGAAGAAATGGCTGGCCCGATCGCTGTACAGCGCGCAGAAAGCGCCTTTGCGCTCGATCACCTCGCGTAGCGCAGCCATCACCGTGGCCGTGGACTCCTCCTCCACCAACTGTGCGTAGTAGATCTCGCTGGTGGCATCGTCCAGTAGCACCAGCAGGTCATACCGCCGGTCATCTTGGAACCAAGCGTGGGAGCTGCCATCCAGATGCAACAACATCCCCGGCAGCGGTCGGCGGGCTCGGCGGCGGCGATGCACTCCGCGCTTCCGGCTCTTCTTCACCAGTCCGGCCGTCTGCAAGGCGCACTTCACCCAGGTGTAGCTCAGCCGGATGTGGTGCTTTTCTCGCAACTTCTCGTGAAAATGCCGTACGTTGAAATCCGCGTACTGCTCTTGATACAAGCGCAGGATCTCTTCCACCGTCGCCAAAGGCACACGCTTCGGGCTGGGCTTCCCGAGGCGGTGATCGAACAGTCCGTCGTAGCCGAACCTTTCGTAGCGTCGTCTCCAGCGCCGCATCTGCCGTTCACAGAGCCCCATGATCTCGCCCGCCTCCGCCCAGGTGATCTTCTTCGCCATGGCCCGCATAATCACTTCCTGAACCTTCATCGTCCGCTCCACTGCCGCCCTCGGGTAGCTCTCCATGCCTCCCCTCCAGGCTCGAAGCTCTACCCTAGCGGCTCGCTATAAAGCGGACATTTCGTGTGCTAATTAAACCGGACATATCGTGTGCTAACGACACATCTGTTTTTTGCCGTTGACACGCGCGCTTCGCAGTGCTAAAAACCGGAGAAAGACAAGTTCTTTGGTGGTGAGTCTCCTAACGAATTGCCAAATGCAGTCCGCGAGTGAGGCCGCAGACCTGCCTGGCAGGGCAGGCCTGCTGAGCCGCCAAGGGTTTGTCATGCAACACCCCACCCACCCCGGGAGGTGAGAACGAGGGCGTTTTCACCTCCTTTTTATTTCCTAGATGAGAAATGCGAGTTGTGCCTGTTTCGTTCTGAAGCTGGGTGAATCTGTTCTGGCAGGCTGACCCCTTCCCACTGGTCGGCGCTCGGAAAAGGGGATGCAGCGCGATTTTGCCTGACGCCTTCAACGGTTTGTTGTCCTCGACGGTGCTCGGTTAAGATGGCGCGGACACTTCCGACGAATCGAACATGGAATCGCCTGCGTCGCCTCTCCTATCGCTCAACCACGTTACGGTTCTACGCAGCGAACGCGGCCAACGAGCTGCTTTGGACGACGTGAGCCTAGAGATCGGGGCCGGGGAGCACGTGTGTATTCTCGGGCCGAATGGGTGCGGGAAATCCACGCTGATCAAAACCATCACACGGGAGTGTTACCCGCTGGCGCTGGAGGGCTCTTCCATTTCGATCCTGGGAAAGGAACGCTGGAACATCTTTGAGCTGCGCTCGCTTCTGGGAATCGTGTCGCCAGATCTTTTGGCTTCCTGCACAACAGACGCGACAGGACTCGATGTGGCGCTTTCCGGATTTTTCAGCAGCACGCGAATTTACCCGCATCATCATCCGGAACCCGCGCACCTAGCGCGCGCCAAGGAAACGCTGGCGCGGCTGGGGATCGCGCACCTTGCGGAGCGCGCAGTAGCGCACATGTCCTCCGGGGAAGCCAAGCGCACGCTGATAGCACGCGCCCTGGTGCACGAACCGAAAACATTGCTGTTCGATGAGCCGAGCAACGCGCTGGACATCGCGGCGCAAATGCAATTGCGCGACACCATGCGGCAGCTGGCCCATTCCGGCATCGGAATTTTACTGGTGACGCATCACGTATCTGAAATCATTCCGGAAATCGAACGCGTCGTGCTGTTGCGCGAGGGGCGGATTCTTGCCGATGGTCCGAAGGCTGAAGTACTTGCGGAAAAACACTTGTCCGAGCTCTTCGGCGTTGCGCTGAGATTAGGCCAGGTCGACGGATTCTTCCATCTGTATTAATGGCCATAGAGAGTCGATCGAGGAGCGATTCGTTCGCGTGTGGCTCAGCCTGCCTGCGCCAGCGCATATAAGAATTCGGCGTAGGAACGAGTCGCGCCGTCAATACCCTGAATCTTCGGATTTTTCGATTCGATGACGTAATACTCGTCCGGGGCATGCGCGCCGCTTCCATGGCCGAGACCGAATGGGCCCGCAGCCAGGTAGAGCGGCTCTCCGGTGAATACGTAACCGGGCCACGACCCCGCGCTACGCGGAAGAATGACCGGATCGATCCCACCCCTGCGATATACCGCGGTCTCGGTGCGGATGATTCCCGCGTCGGCGGACGTGCTGTTGGGATCGTATCCGCCCGTCATGCGGACTTCGATGTCGCCGAAGCCTTTTTTCGCAAGATGAGCCTTGAGAGCGGCGAACGCTTCGGCCGCAGTCATGTCGGGAACGAGGCGAAGATCCAGCTTCGCCGTGGCTTTGCCGGGAAGAATGGTTTTCCCGCCGGGGCCGGTGTAGCCGCCGACGAGGCCTTCGATATTGACGGTGGGACGCGACATGAGGAGCTCGAGAGCTTCCTGCCAACTCACCTCATGCACCCAGTGTTCAACGCCCAGTAGCTTCTTGGCGTCGGCCTCGCTCAAGCGGCGCGCGGCTTCGGCGATCATTTTCTTCTCGGCTTCGGAGAGCGGGCGAGCTTTCGCAGCGAACCCTTCGATGGCGGGATCGTTGCCATCGGGCGAGACGAGAGTCGCCAGCGCTTCGACGAGATGCCACGCCGGACTGTCCAGGCGCGCTTTGTTGCTGGAGTGCACGTCTTTGCGCGGGCCGCGGCCCCAGCGTTCGCCGCTGGAAACCAGTTCACACTCGATGACTCCCTTGGCGCCCAGCGTCATGGTGACTTCCCCGTCGAGCCCCTGCGACGCACTGGGCATGAAAATCCCCAGACAATTCTTGAGGGCCGCCAGCACTTCGGGACGGCGCACGACCTGCGGAAAATGCGGCGAACCGATCTCTTCTTCACCTTCTGCAACGAAAACAAGATTCACAGGGAATTTTTTGCCGGCACCGCGAATGGCATGGAGTGCGGCGAGGAATGTCGCTTCAGGTCCTTTTTGGTTTACGGCGCCGCGGCCCATGACGACCTTACCGAGGCCGGGCTTATCCACGAGGGCGGCTTCGAAAGGCGGAGACGACCACTCGGCCGGATCGGCCTGCTTCACGTCATACATGTAGTAAAGCCCGAGCGTTTTGGGAGCGCCGGCGTCGAGCGTGGCGAAGATGCCGGGCTGGCCGTCAGTGGGAATTTTTGTGGCTTGCTGGAAGCCCGCGTCGCGGAGCATATGCATGGTGAGTTCGCAGCCTTCCTTCATGCCGCGGTTTTCGGCGGCGATGGAAGGCTGGCGCATCCAGTCCTGGAGGCGCTTGACGGATTCGTCGTGGCGTTTTTCGATTTCGGCGCGAATGGCGTCGAGATCGTCGGCAGTTGCTGGTGCGCGCTTAGCCCACACAGGCCAGGCAAGACTGGCCGCGCCGGTCACGGCGGTGGCGGCAGCGCCGCGGAGGAACATGCGCCGATCGGAGGAAAGAAGGGGTGAGGAATTCGAGCGGTCTCGCTCGTGCCCTCCCCCCAGATGGTCATCATTGAGGTTTGAAGGTTTTGGCATGTCAGCCTCCGCAAGAAAATTCTCGACCGAGACAGAAACGGAAGAGGTCGCCTCTTTTTCAACGCCGGAGACTACACCTTTTGGATTTAGCCGGCAATGGAAGAAGCTGCGGGACGTGGCGAGCTCTGTGGATCGAGTTACTGAGTTGAGTATTTCCGCCAGTTGGAAAAGCGCGCGATCGTTCCGTTGGGACCGACGGCCCAGCCATCCGAGAGGTCCAAGATGGTGACAGCGTTGAGATTCAACGAACGAGTGTGTTTCCAGTGGAGTCCAAAGTCTCTGCTGACATCTTCACCGTTTGGGCCAACGGCCACCCATAGTGTCGGATCATCACGGACCCAAGCCACGGCGGAGCGATAACCACCAGGTTCTTGCGCGACGGGTCGCCATGTCTTGCCGTTATCCATGGAATAGGCGGCTCCGCGAGCGGAGCGGTTTGAGTCTTTGTAATCGCCGCCCACAGCGAGAATTCTCTTGTCGTCGCGGGCAAGGGAAAAAATTCCAGATGAAGCATTTCCTGCGGCCACAGGGGTATGGAAAGCTGTCCAGGTGCGTCCTAGATCATCGGAGTGAAAAATACGCGCGACCGCGCCGCCGCCGGTTCCGAAGAAGATTTCCGTACCGCCAAACAATAACGAAGTGTTGCTGGCGGCGAAGGCGGCCTCGCCGGGAAGGGCCGTCGGCATTTTGTCGCTTGGCAGCGGATTCCAGTGCTCGCCGTCGGTTGTGTTCAGCAGGAGAAATTTGCCATCGATGGGATCGCCGAGGGCGACACATTCCCATTCCGTGACGCATTTCAAGGCGTCGAGAAAAAATCCTTTGCGCTTGTCCGTGTATTCGAGAGTCCAGGTTGCGCCGCCGTCGGTCGTTTTGTAGATGCGGGATTTTTCGCCTTCGCCGCTGGACATGACATAGGCGCTGGAGGCGTTGAGCGCAACGATGCCACGGAAGTCGAGTGTCTCGCCACCGGTTACCTGCAGGCGCTGCCAGGTCTTGCCTTCGTCGAGCGAGCGAAGAATCACGCCATTCGAACCGCAGGCCCAAACGATCGGGGCATCGACGCCTTTTGCATCCTGCACGTAGACCGCGCTTACGCCGCGCAGATTGGTGGCGACGCCACTGGTCTCTACCTTCCACCACTGTGCTGTGGCCGAGGAGGCAAAGAGCAAAAAGAGAAAGAGCGTGCGCATGGCGCGAATTCTAACAAAGGACATGCGCAGACGCTTGCGCGCCAGTGCCTTGGCGCTTCGGCAGAAAGTAACCGTTTGTTTCTTGCGGCTGACTGGCTTAGACTTCCGCAGGCATCTCACCCGACAGGGAATTCCGCAAATACAAGTACCAAGCTGACGGCTTGCGCGCACCAGGCGCAGGCGGTGATGGGAACCCGAAAGACCAGAAAATTAGCGGAGGTCGAAGCATGGGCGATCGAAATAACTATAGATCATGGACTCTAGCCATTTTGGTGGCCGTGGGTTTGGCTTGCCTGCCAACAAGCGCATCGGCCCAACTTCATCCGAAGGATAGCGAGTGGCCTTCGTACGCGGCCGACCTCGCGGGGACGCGCTACCGCCCGCTGGACCAGATCAACGCGTCCAACTTTAACGATCTCGAAATCGCCTGGCGCATCAAGACGGATAATTTTGGCGACCGCCCCGAGTATAAGCTCGAAGGAACGCCGCTGATGGTGAATGGCGTCCTTTACGCGACTGCTGGGTCACGCCGCGCGGCGATCGCGCTTGATCCCGCGACGGGAGAATTGCTGTGGATTCACGGCGAGCATGAAGGCAAGCGTGGCGGCGCGGCTCCGCGGCAACTCTCGGGCCGCGGGCTGGCGTACTGGTCGGATGGCAAAGAAGAGAGGGTTCTGTACATCACGCCGGGGTTCCGGCTGATTTGCCTGAATGCGAAAAACGGCGTTCGCGTGCCTACGTTTGGAAATAATGGCGAGGTCGATCTGAAGCTGGATGACGATCAGGAAATATTTCCCGACCTGATCACCGGCGAAATCGGGATTCAATCCGCACCCGTGGTGGCCAAGGATACGGTAATCGTCGGCGCGGCCTTCCGCGAAGGCATGACGCCAAAGAGCATGCGCAACAACAAGGGTTACGTGCGCGGCTTCGACGTTCGAACGGGGAAGCGGCTCTGGATCTTCCACACCATTCCCAAGAAAGGCGAGGTCGGATACGACACCTGGGAAAAAGGCTCGGCGGAATACACCGGCAACACCGGCATGTGGACACAAAGCACCGTGGATGAAGAATTGGGACTGGTCTACCTACCGGTCGAGTCGCCGACCGGCGATTTCTACGGGGGCCACCGGCCGGGGAACAATCTTTTCGGTGAAACGCTCGTCTGCGTGGACCTGAAAACCGGCGAACGCAAATGGCATTTCCAGTTGGTGCATCATCCGCTGTGGGACATGGATATTTCTTCCGCTCCGATCCTTGCGGATATCGTCGTCGACGGAAAAAAGATCAAGGCCGTGGCCCAGCCGAGCAAGCAGGGTTTTCTCTATGTTTTTGATCGCGTGACCGGCAAGCCCGTCTGGCCGATGCCGGAGAAGCCGGTGGAAGTCGGCAGCGTGCCGGGCGAGTGGTATTCGCCTACGCAGCCGATTCCGTCGCAGCCTCCGTCTTACAGCCGCAACGGCGTTTCCATCGATGATTTGATCGACTTCACGCCTGAGCTTCGGCAGCGCGCAAAAGAAATTGCCTCGCACTTTCATTTGGGGCCCGTCTACACGCCGCCGACCGTGAGCAAGCTGGAAGGCCCGCTGGGAACGCTCACGCTGGGCACCGCCTCCGGCGGGACGAACTGGCCGGGAGGTTCCTACGACCCCGAAACGCACATTGCCTATTTGTTTGCTTGCAATGCGTGCGTTGAGCCGATTGGGCTTGTCCCCGCTCCAAAGGAAGTTTCCGATATGAACTACGTCGCCGGAGTGGCCGGGAAAGAAGTAGAGGTTCTGCACGGTCCCGGCGAAAACGCCGGTGCTGATTCTCCCAAACCGGCGAAGAAGGCGGCTGGCGGCGGTTTCGTTCGCCTGGAGGTCGAGGGATTGCCGCTGATCAAGCCGCCTTACGGCACGATCACGGCCATCAATCTCGATAAAGGCGAATTTGTCTGGCAGATCGCGCACGGCGAGACGCCGGACGTGGTGCGGAATTCCGAAATCCTCAAGGGCGTGAACGTCCCGCGCACCGGGCAGATCACCTACAACATCGGGACGCTGATTACCAAGACGCTGGTCATCGCGGGCGAGGGGAATGTCACTACGACCGCGGATCATCCGCGCGGAGCGATGCTGCGCGCTTACGACAAGGCCAACGGCAAAGAGGTTGGCGCGGTTTACATGCCGGCGCCGCAGACCGGTTCGCCGATGACCTACATGGTGAACGGGAAGCAGTATATCGTCGTGGCCGTCAGTGGCGGCCCGTACTCGGGCGAGTACATTGCGTATACGCTGCCAACGTCCGGCGAGTGAACGCGCAAACCCGAACAAGAGAAAGAGAACCG
>Ga0307478_10001093_pt1 | contig 24833 bp, 20 predicted proteins | sample atmos_gasesECM4C_2_FD_203713 | JGI IMG/M metagenome (GOLD analysis project Ga0307478, IMG submission 203713) | Hardwood forest soil microbial communities from Morgan-Monroe State Forest, Indiana, United States - atmos_gasesECM4C_05 | ecosystem: Environmental > Terrestrial > Soil > Temperate...
GACCACCTTGCTCGACAAGTTGCCGACAATCCTGGTTCTCGCTGTGCTCGTTGGCATATTTCTATCGCTGCGGAAGCATGCCCCGTCCGCGCGGATGCGTCTTTGGACCTACGCGTGGGCGCTGATTTTCCTTCACTTCTTCATTGAAGCGTTCGAAACCCGCACCGGCACGATCGAGAAGATATTCGAATCAATTGATTTGGGCGCGCTCGAACTCGCAGGCGTTGTCTTCGTGGTGTCGCTGATTCTCGCGGTTGAGAACCGCGCAAAACGTTTCGCCCTGCTCGCATTGATGGGCCTGCCTACGGCATTTCACGCCGTCGCCGCTACTTTTGGCTGGCATATTCCTTGGACGATGGCGGCCGCAGTCGCTGTCTTCTTTTTTGGAAGCGCGGCGTTCGCACTTTTTCCGGCCGGGAACAGAGTGCCGTTCACCTTTACCCTCGCCGCGATTCTGGTGGGCACGGGGATTTGGGCGATTCACGACGAGCTTTTGCTCAACTCTGATTTCACCGTCAACGCGATCCTGACGATCCCCTTCGGCCTGTGCGGCTTCCTGTTCTGGAGGCGCTACCCGCGGCGGTCGCCCGGCGTGATTGCCGTCACAGGCGGCTTCCTGTGCTGGGGCGCTGTCTTTCCGGCGGGTTCGCTGGTCGATTACCTTGCTCCGAATCTCCACTTGAATCCGGAGCTGTGGAACGTTCCGAAATTTTTCGTGGCGTTCGGCATGGTGCTCGCTTTGTTGGAAGATAAATCGCGCATCATCGAGCAAGCACATGAACGCGAGCATGCGGAAAACCGGCTGCTCCTGAGTCTTTCTCAGATCACGTCGCGCCTGCTCGGAGGGAAGGATCCGGCCGCGCTGTGCGGAGAGATCGCCGTGGCCGTCACCGGTGCCAGCAGCTTCCGCCGCGCGGCGCTCTTCCTCGTCGCGGAGGGTGGCTCGCTGCGCCTGGGAGGTTCAAGCGGTTTTTCGCGCGCAGAAATGGCTGATTTTGAAGACCACACAAGCCGCTGGACGATGGACGACGTGAAACAACTCTGCGCCAGCGGGACACAGCTCGGAAACAATTCGTTCCGCGTCACCGCCGAGGACCTCGTGCTGGTTCCGCTCGTATCCTCGCGCGGCTCGCACCTGGGTTGTTTGTGCCTCTCCGCTCCACAAGATGAATTATTCGCGGGCACGTCCGAGATGGTGAAACTCGAAGTGCTCGCCTCCGATCTCGCGGTGACGATCGACAACTCGCGCTTGCACCATCAGTTGGTGCGCTCGGAAAAACTCGCGGCTCTCGGCCAGCTCGTTGCCGGCGTCGCGCACGAACTCAACAATCCCCTCACCGGTATCATCGGCTATTCCGAGTTGCTGGGCGAGGAAGTGGAAAACGAGAAAACCGCGAAGCGCGTCGAAAAGCTCGGCCAGGAAGCGCGCCGCATGAAGCGCATCGTGGACGGCCTGCTCCGGTTCGCGCGGCAGAACAATCCCGCCGCGCGCGCCGCCGATTTCGACGCGGCGTTGCGCGACGTCGTTCAGCTTCGTGAATACCATCTCCGCAAGTTCGGGATTCATCTCGAGACCGATGTTCCGCCGGTTCTGCCGCCTCTTGCGATCGGCGAAGATGAATTGAAGCAGGTGCTGCTGAACATCCTGAACAACGCGATTGACGCCGTGGAGGAAAGCGCCAAGCGGATCATCCGGATCCATGCGTCACGGCGCGACGATCGCGTCCTGATCCGATTCGAGGATTCAGGTCCGGGCTTTAACGATTTGAACCGCGCGTTCGACCCGTTCTATACGACGAAGCCGGTGGGCAAGGGCACCGGCCTCGGCCTCAGCATCTGCTACGGCATCGCGCAGGAATGCGGCGGCGAAATCACGCTCGCGAATCAGCAGCCCTACGGCGCCGTCGTCAGCATCGAACTTCCTGTTTCAGTTTCCGCGACGCAACCGGCCCTTGCAATCTCTGCTTAACTCTTGGCGCCTAACTACCAGCAGCCAGGGCTTTCAAGGAATACGAGCGGTAGAGGGTGTCGCGCTGCGCGGGGATGTAGCCTGCGTCGGAGATGATGCGGCGAAGCTCTTCTTCGTTCGTGCGGTTGCGGACGCCGGCGGCGTACACCACGTTCTCTTCAATCAGGATGCTGCCCACATCGTCCGCGCCGAACTGCAATCCAACCTGGCAAATTTTGATTCCCGGCGTCAGCCAGCTCGACTGGATGTGGTCGATGTTGTCGAGATACATGCGGCTGATGGCGAGCGTCTTCAGGTAGTCGAAGGCGGTCGCCTCGGGGATTTTCTTTCCGAGCGGCGTATTCTCGGGCGCGAAAATCCAGGGGATGAACGCAGTGAAGCCGCCGGTATCTTCCTGGATGCGGCGCAGAAGCTCGAGATGGTTCACGCGGTGGCGGTATTCCTCGCCGCAGCCGAACATCATCGTCGCGGTGGTGCGCATGCCGAGGGCGTGCGCCGTGCGATGGACCTCTTCCCATTCCTTGGACGTGCACTTCAGCCGCGAAATGCGCGCGCGGACTTCGTCGTCGAGAATTTCCGCGCCGCCGCCGGGAATCGAATCGAGTCCGGCATCGCGCAGGCGCGCAATCGTGTCGTGTAGCGTGAGCTCGGAAACTTCCGCGATGCAGGTGATCTCCGGCGCGGAGAAGCAGTGCAGGTGGACCTGCGGGAATTTCTTCTTAAGCGAGCTCAGCATGTTTTCGTAGAAGCCGATCCGCAAATCCGGGTGCAGGCCGCCCTGCATCAGCACGCCCGTGCCGCCGAGCTCGAGCATCTCCTCGATTTTTTCGTAGATCGTTTCAAGCGGCAGGATGTAGCCGTCTTTGGCGCCGAGGGGACGATAGAACGCGCAGAAAGAACAGTATTCCGTGCAGAAATTCGTGTAGTTGATGTTGCGGTCAATCTGATAGGTGGCGATGCGCGGATCGGTCTTCCTGCGGCGAACTTCGTTGGCCGCCATGCCGATGCCGATCAGGTCGTCGGAGTTGAAAAGTTCAAGCGCTTCCTGTTGTGAGATGGTCATTGTCAATTCACCAGGCACACTGGATCGTTCGTGCGCACAATTCCTTCGTGCAACACGGCGCCGTAAACCCCGGCGCAGCCATCGTGAGCTCGCATCACTTTTTCGAGCACCACGGGCGCGGGCGCGGCGGTCTCCGGGTCAAGCGTAATCATGATACACCGCGAATCCTTCTTCACCAGATGCACTACCACTTCTTCGCCGATACGCACCTGGCTGCCGACGAGCGAGTCTTCCAAGTAGGGGCGGTCGTCGTTCCAGCGAACGTAGAAATTAGCGCGAAAGCGGCGCGCATCGAGCTGCATGCCCGTCTCGTCCGAGAGAGCACTGACCGTGCTCAAGCCGAAGATCGAAACGGGACACGCGTCGGTCTGGCTGCGCTCGGAAAACCGCAGCCACACGGCTTTGCCGAAGCGCTTCTCGATGTGCGCGGTGAACTTTGCGTCGTCCATGCGGAACATCTGGCCCTCCGGCGTGGTAACTTCGGCGGCAAATTGTTCGGCAGGGAGAAATTCTTCCGCTGTCGTGGGGGCTTCGAGAAATCGCGCCTGGAAAAGAATCAGCTCGTGGCCCTGCCGCCCTGTCATCCAGGGAAAGTCCGAGTGATTGTCCTTCTGCACGAACGCGTACACGCGATCCCCCACAAGCCCGGCGAAGGTGACCCGGGCTTCCTGCAAATCTTCGCCGGCCATGCTTTTCACCGGATAGCGGCGCACGCGGGTCACCGTCCCGAGGTTCCGGGAGCCGCTCACGTGCTCAGGCACCGCGGCGCACGCTGGACGCCGCCGGCGCGGCGGCGAATTCGAGCGGGTGAACGCGCGGGATCAATCCGGCCGCGGCGGCTTTCTCGTAATAGAGCCGCAGACCTGCGAGATTTTCTTCATCGAGATTGTAATCGATATTGTCCGCGAGGTAGCACTCAAGAGCGCGCGGCGGCAAGTCGAGCTTGATCGAAGCCGCCTCGGAAATTTCGCGGATACGCTCGAGGCCGTACTGCTTTGAGGCCTGAAAATCGGCGAGAACTTCCGGAGTGACGGCGTCGCGATGTCCCGCCCAGATGGCGAGGACGCAAGGCTTTCCAGTCATCTCGCGCCACTGGTGCGCCACGTCATAGACAAACAGAGTCTCAAATCCAGGGACGGGCATGTCTTCGGGATCGCCCTGACAGCACTGGCCGTCGCCGGTGTTTTCTCTGACGGGTTTGGCGGCGAGCGCCTCCATCTTGAGCGAGATGCGCAGCGCGGGATCGCCGATCACGAGCGCTGCATCTGCCTGGTTCAACATCTCCGTCGGATCGGGATCGGCTTCAACCCATTCCGGCTGAATCCTCCAGTAGCCTTCGGCAAGAAGCTTCACGAGCGCGGCCGAGCTGCGCGAACTAGTGTCGAGCGCGATGCGCTTTGCCATATCGATGGGCTTCTTCGCGACGACCAAAATGCTGCGGACTTCGCCCTTGGCCGCCACCGCCATTCCCGGCAACGCGACGAGGTTGTCCATGCGCTGATATTCAATCGCGGGGATGATGGCCACGTCCACGTCGCCGCGGCGGAGCGCTTCGGCGCACTGCGACGGCACAGTGAACGAGAGGTCGTACTTGCCCATCAGCGGTCCTTCGGTGAAGCCCCAGACCAGCGGCGCCGTGTTCAGATACTCGACAATGGAGATGCGAAATTTAGCCATTTGTGTTCTCGCTGAGACTATAACATAGCCGCACTTGGCCCCCTGCGAGGCAGCCCTTCCCTTGGCTCGGGCCCGGCGGGGCGCCGATCCATCCCTCCAGTCCCGAAGAACCGACCGGGACGCAAACAGCGCGGCTCAAAGCTAACGCCACGTAACCGCCGCATGGCGTTCTTGTTGCGATTAGAAATTTGGATGTCATTGATTTTGCGATGGTTAGCAAGGCTTCTAATAATAATGGAATGTTGCGATTAGAATTTCTTCGACGCGTGGCTGAGAGCCCTTGGGTTGGGGCAAAACTTGTCGTGCGCTTGAGCACCGCTGTTACGTCCTCCTCCGTTCGGTCGCCGAGGACCCTCAGAGGGCACGCGCGAGCCAGAGCATGCGCCTCCATTGTTAGCCTAGCACACCGAGGCAAGCGTTTTGGGCCGAACGGGCTGAGCCGCACCTTAAGCGGGCGAATTGATGCGTCGAGAGGTGCTGGAGTTACGCTGGAAGAGACCAGGGCCCCGGTCACTCCGGCCATTGACGAAAGGCGGTGGAGAAGGCGGGCTGGAAGACGGATAATTCAGTTTCCTGAGCGATTGAAAGGAGGAGTTATGGAACCACGTTTGAATTATGCGAAAGCGGCTCCCGACGGCTACAAAGCAATGCTTGGCCTGGAAGTGTACCTGCGTAAGTGCGGACTGGAGGAATCACTGCTCCATCTGATCCGGCTGCGCGCTTCGCAGATCAACGGCTGCGCGTTCTGCCTGGATATGCATTGGAAGGACCTCCGCGCAATCGGAGAAAGCGAACAGCGGCTGTACTCGCTCGATGCGTGGCGGGAGTGCCCGTATTACACGGAGCGCGAACGCGCGGCACTGGCGTGGACCGAGGCGCTCACGCTGGTGACGGCCGGCCACGTGGCGGATTCCGTCTATGAAGAAGTTCGCCCGCACTTTACCGAGAAAGAATTGTCGGACCTGACTTTCGCCATCGGCGCGATAAACGCGTGGAACCGCTTGTCGATTGCCGCGCGAACCGTTCCGGGCACCTACCAACCGCCCAAGGTCCGGGAGCTCAAGAAGGGCGCATAGCAATCCCGAGAGGATGCGCGGCAGCGTGAGCCCGCCTGAAGGCGGCATGGATGCCGGGCGCAGTATGCTGCGCCCCTACAGAGGGCGGAAGAAAGCGGAGATGACAAACGAGCGGTAAGGTTAGAACTTCACAACGTCGTTTTCGAGGGGGATTTCCATTTTGTGGGGCACAGGCGGCTTGGCCGTGCGATGCGGGGCCGGTTTTTCTTCCCAATCCTCCTCGTCGAACGATGACAGCGCGTAGGGCAGGCCCTCGCAGGCGAGCGATGAGCTGGCATTGCAGATGTGGAAGTGGAGATGCGGCTCGGTGGAATTGCCGGAGTTGCCGACGAGGCCAAGAACGTCGCCGGCGCGGACTTTGTCGCCAAGTTTCACGCGCAGGGAACCCGGCTGGATGTGCGCGTAGAGCGCGAAGCGGCCGTTGCCGATGTCCACGACGACGTAATTGCCGCCGAGGGTTTCGAGCGTCATGGGAACGGCGCGGGAATCGGCGCCCGGAGCGTTCTGCGGAATGCCGTCCTTGATTTCGGCGACGACGCCATCGGCGACGGAGTGAATTTCCGCGCCGTACGCGCGGTAGTTCTTGTTGTTGCCGGCGTCGCCCTGGAAGGTCTTTCCGTCCGGATAGAGCTCGACCCAATCAATGGCGAAGCGCTGCGCGAGGTAGTAGCGGCCGTCAATTGTTAAACCGGTGCGGCGGTGATGAGACGAATTCGACGGGCCGTTCGCGGCAACCCAAGCGTCGCCACGAAGCGGAGATGCGATGACAGCGACGGGATCACGGTCCATAGCAACCTGCGGCGCGTCAATGCGCAAGCCTTCGGGGTAGTCGCCGATCTTCATGCTGATGCGTTCGACGAGCGCGGATGGGATGTCTTCGCGGTGGTCGAAATCAAGCCAGAGGTAGGCGACTACGAATCCACCCGGAACAATTGTCGCGTTCGCGGGTGCGTCGAGCCCGGGATGCGCGATCAGTGCAACAAGATCGGCGTCGGCAAAATTGGCGAGCGATTTGTGCGCTGCGTCCGCGGAGACGACTTCCAGACGAGTGAGCGAACAATCCCAACGGCCGAAGTTCGCGACATGGAGCTCGTAGGCGAGGTGCCATTTGCCACCGGCGTGAAATGCGGTGGGGGCGATGGGAACGGTTACATCGAGTGGCGCGGCGAGCGGCTTCGGCGTGTGAGCAGCTGGCGTGGCGGTCGAGGCAGCGGGAGCTTGCATGTCGGAGGGCTTGCTCGTGCGCTTGAAATTGAGCTGCTGGGGCGCGGGAGCAGCGGTCTGCGTCCAGGTGCCGCGCATTTCGTTTTCCTTGATCAGGTAACCTTCGTAAACGCCGCCGACGCTGGGGACTTCGAATCGGACGCGGTCGCCTTTGAGCGTGGCATTCTCGATCGTGTGAGTGACGTGCTGGTCGGGGGCAGCGAGGCTGCCGGTGTATGCGCCCTCTCCGGAGGGCGCGAGTGTGATGACCATACGCAGGCGTCCGCCGAGCGCGCCTTCCCACGTTCCTTCGATTCCTTTTTCGCCGCGCTCCTGCGCAGGAACGCGACCAAAGGAAAACACGGCGAACAAAATGGCGGCACCAGCGAACGCTGCGAGTGAAAGGTTCTTCATCATCGAGGTGGAATCTCCGGCGCTGGTATTTTGACCGTGAGGGCGCCGTGTTGTCCACCGGAAGCAAACGCGGGTAGTGGGCCGAAGCCGTTTGCTTCGGAAAAACCGGGAGATTAAGATGCAGGCGTGACGCTGCAACCGAAAGCGGTGCTCGAAACTTCGCTCTACGTGTGCGACGTCGAGCGAGCGGTGGAGTTCTATCAGAATGTTCTCGGGCTGCGAAAAATCGAGGACGGATACTTCGCCGGAGGGCGCGGCGCCGCGCTGCAGGTGGGAGCCGGACCGAGCGTGCTGCTCCTTTTTCGAGGTGACATAACGCGTCGGGGCGGAATGCTTCCGGCGCACGGGACAACCGGCGCGGGTCACGCAGCTTTCCGAATCGAAGCGGAAGAAATCTCTGCATGGCGCGAGCGCTTACGCGAGCAGAAAGTGAAAATCGAGGCGGAGTTCGCATTCGGGAACAATCCGCCGTCGATTTACTTTCGCGATCCCGACGGAAACTCGCTCGAGCTGGCCGTCGGGTCTATCTGGGCATTCGGCAAAGCGTAGGCGCTACTTCAGTGCATCGGTGAAAGACGGCGTGGCAGCCTCTGCCGTGTCCGGCAATTCGCCAGCTTTCGCATAGAAAATCACGCCGATGATGACGGCGGCAATCGCGAGCCCGGCACCGAATTCGGTGGTCCATAAATCCGTGACTTTGGCGCGGCGAGTGAGCGGATCGAAAAAGGCCTGAATGAAAAGATTGTGGCTGGCGTGCAAAATCATGCCGGTCCAGACGCTGCCGGATTTCAGCCGCATCCACGCAAACAGGAAACTCAAGCCGACGACCATGACCGTGAAGCAGGCCACGGTGTACCACAGCGGCCCGGCGCCGCGGTAGGCGGTCGAGAATAGAATGATTGGATAGTGCCACAGCGCCCAGATGATGCCGCTCACAAAGGCGACGCGCGGGAACGGTATGACCTTGGCAAGCTGCGGGACAAGAAAGCCGCGCCAGCCCAGCTCTTCGCCGAGCGCTGAGACACACGACGACAGAACTCCCACGGTGGCGAGAATTAGAAAGAACAGAGGAAGCGCGGCCGCGTGTGGTATTCGGGGAAAGCGCAGCGCGAATCCAGTGAAGATGGGGCTCGTGGAATTGAAATAACCGGCAAACCAAACCGGCAAGTAAACCGCGGAAGCGTAGACGAGCGGGATCCAATAGCTCGCGAACTGGTATTTCGCCTTGCCCCAACTGAAGCCGTGGCCGTGCAAATTGTGCTGAAAAATGAAGCGGGTCAGCAGCCCCGAAATTCCGGGGCACCACATCAAACCGAGAGCCAGGTGCCCGATGCCCTGGCCAAGACCTGTTCGGCGGATCACCAGGACGTAAAAGATCGAACTGAGCGCGAACGTGAGGGCCAAGTAGACGACGATCGAAAGTGTTGCTTTGTTGCGGTCAGCTTCGGCCATGCGCCCTCTTGTCCGCCCCTATGGATAACGCGAGGGAATATAACTCAGTTAGCGGCGAAAAGCGCGCCGGCTTGACGCTGTGCTTGACAATCAACCGAAGGGCTGCATACGCTGAGCCCTGAACGGAGAATTTCACGTGACGCGCTTTGCGATGGTTTTCGTTGCGGCACTTGCCATCGTCCCGCCCGTGGCTTGCGCGCAAACGGGCGATGGGATGGTACGGGTTGTCCTCGAAACCGAGCGTGGCGAAATCGAGATCGCGCTCGACGCCAGGCACGCACCGGCCACGACTGCGAATTTCCTTCGCTACGTGGATCGCGGGTTCTACGATGGCGGCGTCTTTCACCGTACCGTGAAACTCGATCCTGACAACCAGCCCAAGAATAAAATCAAGATTGAAGTGATTCAGGGTGGGATCAATGCCGCGCGCGCCAAGGAAGATGGGCCGGCGATTCCTCTGGAGCGCACGAGCGTGACGGGACTCAGGCACCTTGACGACACAATCTCGATGGCACGCGATGGCCCGGACACCGCTACGTCCGACTTCTTCATCTGCGTCGGCGACCAGCCCGCGCTCGACTTCGGCGGCCAACGCAACCCGGACGGCCAGGGATTCGCTGCATTTGGGCGCGTCGTGCGTGGCATGGACGTGGTGCGCGCGATCCAGAATGCGCCCGCGGATGGCCAATCGCTGAAGCCGCCAATCAAGATCCTCAAAGCGTCGCGGAAGCAGTAGGTGGGTGAACCCTGATTGCGGGGACTACGGCCCCGTCTAAGTATTTCTTCGTCGAGCCGTCGCTTGACAGCGCTGCGACACCCTGCGTAGGCTCGCCCCCCAGGCTCCCCTTCGATGGATTCCGACCAGTACTTGGGATGGTTGGCGCTTGCATTGACGCCGGGTCTCGGCGCGCGCAATGCGGGCAAATTGCTGCGCGAGTTCGGCAGCCCCGAGGCAATCTTCAACGCGTCCCTAACAGCGCTGGAGGCACAGCGTTTGCCCGCCGCAGTGGCGCAGGCAATTCACACGCGACAGCCGCTGAGCGCCGCAGCGAAAGAGCTGGCGCAAGCGCAGACGGCCGGCTGTCGGCTGCTGACATGGGACGAACTGGAGTATCCGTCGCGGCTGCGCGAAATCTACGACCCTCCACCCATCCTGTATGTTATTGGAAACATTGAGCTTCTAAACAGAAACATGATTGCGATAGTAGGGTCGCGACGCCCGACCCCCTACGGGAATCAAATGGCTGAGCGCCTCGCAAAGGACTTGGCCGACCGAAACCTGATCATCGGAAGCGGCTTGGCGAGAGGGATTGACTCGAGCGCGCACAAAGGAGCGCTCGCTGCGGTGCAGGGAGGCACCATTGGGGTGCTGGGATGCGGGATTGACGTGGTCTACCCAAAGGAGAACAAAAAAATTTTTGGGGAAGTCGCGCGCCGCGGCGCAATTATTTCCGAGTTCCCCCTGGGGACTTTTCCCGCGCCTCAAAATTTCCCTATTCGCAACCGCGTTATCGCGGGAATGGCACTGGGGGTGGTTGTGGTCGAGGGAGCGCAGTATTCCGGGTCTTTAATTACAGCGCGCCTAGCCATGGAATTCGGACGCGAGGTGTATGGCGTGCCCGGCAACGCCACGCAACCCGCCAGCTTCGGACCGAATCAGCTCATTAAACAAGGAGCCAAGCTGGTCACGGGGTGGGAAGACGTGGTCGAGGAATTGCCGACGCCGGTCCGGGCGGAGCTGCTGCCGGTGGACGTGGCAACTTCCGAAGAGCGGGCTTCGCTGGTGGAGGAAAGTCTGGCGCCCACCGTGCGGCCTCTCTATGCGCTTCTCAGCATGGACGAAGCCAGGCATGTGGATGAGATGGTTGAGCTTTCCGGGTTAAGCTCGTCAGAGGTACTCGCTGCGCTGTTCGAACTAGAACTCAAGGGCGTCGTGCGGCAGTTGCCGGGTAAGCAATTCCTGAAAGTCCTGTTGTAATCCCCGCAGGCATTCCAGGGTTAGGATGGTAGGGCATTTCGCGAAACGCGGAATGTGATGTAGTGTTTGACAAGGAACATAAGAGGGCATGGCAAGATCACTGGTTATAGTCGAATCGCCGGCAAAGGCGAAAACGATCAACAAGTATCTCGGCCGGAACTATACGGTGAAGGCGTCGTACGGCCACGTGATGGACCTGCCGAAGAAGACGATCGGCATACTTCTGCCCGGGGAGCCGAATGGCAGGGGCAAGAAGAAAAGGAAGTCCAAGGCCAAAGGCAAGAGCGCGGAGAAGAAAGCAGCGAAGCAGGTTGTGGTCACCTCCGAGAATATCTTTGACCCGACCTATGAAGTGATCCCCAGCAAGCTAAAAGTGATCGGTGACCTGCAGCGGGCTGCGTCCACGGCCGAGGCCGTCTATCTGGCAGGCGACCCGGACCGCGAAGGCGAAGCGATCTGCGCGCATCTCGCGGAGATACTAGGCAAGCCGCGGAAGTATGTGAAGGTCGTGGAAGATGCGAAAGAGGCACAGGCCGAAGCTGAGGCGGAGGCCAAAGCCAAAACCGAGTCGAAAGCCAATGGCAACGCCGAGACGGACAAGCCCGAGAAGAAAGCTTCGAAAGCTGAAACAATCGAGCCGGCAAGAAAGGGTCCCAAGATTTATCGCGTGATGTTCAACGAAATCACGCAGAAGGCGATCCGAGAAGCCTTCGAGCATCCCACGCAAGTAAATGAGAATCTGGTGGACGCGCAGCAGGCGCGCCGCGTTCTCGACCGGTTGGTGGGTTACAAGATTTCGCCGCTCCTGTGGGACAAGGTTCGCCGGGGGCTTTCGGCGGGGCGAGTTCAAACTGTGGCACTGCGGGTGATCGTCGAGCGCGAACGCGAAATTCGCGCGTTTGTGCCGAAGGAATACTGGACGATCCACGCCCTTCTTGCCGCGGGCGATCCTCCGGTTTTCGAAGCGAAGCTCACCAAGTACAAGGGTGAAGATATTGAAGTCGCGAACGAAGCGGAAGCGCAGCGCGTTCTTGCGGCCGTTGAGCGCGCCACGTGGCAGGTGGCCAATGTCACACAGAAAGAAAAGCGCCGTTACGCGCCGCCGCCGTTCACCACATCGAAGCTTCAGCAGGCCGGCTACAACCGCCTGCGCTACACGGCCAAGCGCACGATGATGCTTGCACAACGGCTCTATGAAGGTGTTGAGCTAGGAGATGAGGGATCGGTGGCGCTGATCACCTACATGCGCACCGATTCCGTCCGCGTCTCGAACGACGCGCTCGCGCAGGTTCGCGACCACATCGGCTCGACCTACGGCCCGAACTATCTCCCGGAAAAGCCGAATTTCTTCAAGTCGAAGAAAGACGCGCAAGACGCGCACGAAGCGATACGGCCAACGGACGTGGCGCGAACGCCGGACAGCGTGAGGAAGTATCTGGACGACGACATGTTCAAGCTCTACCAGATGATCTGGCAGCGCTTCGTCGCCTCGCAGATGGTTCCCGCCGTCTTCGATCAGACCACAATCGACGTTGCGGCGAACGATTACACGTTCCGGGCCAGCGGATCGGTGATCAAGTTCGACGGCTATCTCGCCGCCTATCAAGCGGTGAAGGACGAGGAAGAAAAGGAAGACGAGGGCGACACGGAAAGCCGCGCGCTTCCGCGCGTCAGCGAAGGCGAGAAGCTACGCCTCGAGAGCATCCGCCCCGAGCAGCACTTCACGGAGCCTCCACCGCGCTACACGGAAGCGACGCTGGTGAAGGAGCTCGAGGAAAAGGGCATCGGCCGGCCGTCCACATACGCGGCGATTATTTCCACGATCGTCGAGCGCGAGTACGTGAATAAGGACCAGGGCCGCTTCACGCCCACGCTCCTGGGGGAAAGAGTGAGCGACCTGCTGGTGAAGAGCTTCGAAGACATTTTCGACGTGGGTTTCACGGCGCGCATGGAAGAAGAGCTCGACGAAATCGAAGAGGGCAAGCTCCCGTGGAAGAAAGCGGTGAAGGAATTCTGGGATCGCTTCGAAGAAGACCTGGATAAGGCCGGGGGGGAAATGCAGTCGTATAAGGCCGGCATTCCGACAGGCGAGAAGTGCGAGAAATGCGGCCAGGGAGAGCTGCTCGAGCGCATCAGCCGCCACGGATTTTTCCTCGGCTGCTCGCGTTACCCGGAGTGCGATTTTATACGCGACCTTGCGGAGACCGGCAGCGAGGAAGTGGAAAGCGAAGCCAAGACGGAATATTGCGACAATTGCGGCAAGGAAATGGCCATCAAGCGCGGCCGCTTTGGCACATTCCTTGCGTGCACCGGTTATCCGGACTGCAAGACGACGCGCCGCCTGGTCACCGGCACCAAGAAAGCGCGGCAGCCTGATGTGCCCATCGGCGAAAAGTGTCCGACGGACGGCGGCGAACTCCTGAGGCGCGAGGGACGCTTCGGCGATTTCATCGGCTGCCAAAACTATCCGAAGTGCAAATACACGCGGCCCATCACGCTTGGCATCAAGTGCCCGAAATGCGGTGAAGGGGAGTTCGTCCGCCGCGGTACATCACGCGGACGCGGGCGCGGCCGGATTTTCTACGGCTGTAGCCGTTACCCCGATTGCGACTACACTTCGCCGCACGAACCGATCAACGAACCATGCCCGAAGTGCGGCGCGCCCTTCATCGTCGAGAAGCGCACCAAGCAAGGCAGTTTCCGCGCTTGCGTCCGCGAAAACTGCGACTGGGAAATAGCGGTGCCCGAACCTGTGCCGGCCGTGCCGGTGGCGGCTCCGCCCGCCCCTGCCTCCGAACCGCAGCTTACCCGCTAAAGCCGCCGAACGTTCCCTGGGACAATCCTTCAGCCGCGATTGCGTGGTTACGTTATCCTCTTTCCCGCGTCGAACAGCTCATCGGGGCGTTGCAATGGCATTCCGCATCTGATCTCATCCGCCGCTGTGGCACGGCATCCCCGCTCATTTGAAGGAGGCTCTGATGAAGCCGGATACTCCGACAATCGCGCGACTGGTATTGGCTGCCGCCGTCGTCGTCGCCTCAGTTGCCGCGCGCGCTTACCATACAGAGCGGCCGCAAACGGCGAACGCCGTCATCGCCGAGCGCATCCATCGAATTGAGACCGGTTTCGCTCCCGTACCTCTCGGCGCAAATGAGCCGCCCCTGCAGTTCAACCTTCAGAAGTTAATGGAGCTTTACAAAGTTCCCGGGGTCAGCATCGCCGTCATTGAGAACTACAATATTGCCTGGGCGAAGGCGTACGGCGTGACGGAAGAGGGCGGGACGACTCCGGTGACGACGCACACTCTCTTTCAGGCAGGCTCGATCAGCAAGCCAGTGGCTGCCACCGGAGCGCTCTATCTCGTCGAGCACAGCAAGTTATCGCTCGATGAGGACGTCAACAAGAAACTCGTCTCCTGGAAGGTCCCGGACAACGATTTCACGAAGGACCAGAAAGTCACGCTGCGCCGCCTAATGACTCACAGCGGCGGCTTGACGGTGCACGGTTTTCCCGGTTACGCGACTGACGCGCGTGTACCCACGGTCGTGCAGGTTCTCAACGGCGAAAAGCCCGCGAACACGGCGCCCGTGCGCGTTTTTTTCGTACCCGGCACCAAGTCGGAATACTCCGGCGGCGGAGTGACGATCGAACAGTTGCTCGTGCAGGACGTCACCGGCAAGCCATTTCCCGTATTCATGCGCGAGACTGTGCTCGACAAAATCGGAATGACCGATAGCACCTACGAGCAGCCACTTCCCGCTGCGCGCGCCGCATTGGCCGCCAGCGGAACTTATGGCGACGGCAAGGTTGTGCCGGGTAGATTTCATGTGTATCCGGAAATGGCCGCCGCGGGGCTGTGGACCACACCGACGGATCTCGCAAAATTCGCTATCGAAATTGCGCTGTCGAAGCACGGCAAATCGAATCGGGTGCTGTCCGAATCCACAACGCAACAGATGCTTACGCCACAAATTGATCTAGTGGGGCTCGGATTCTTCCTGGGCGACGCGAAATCCTCCGGCGAATTCTTGCACAACGGCGCCGATGAGGGTTTTCAGGCCGTGCTGTTGATGTTTGCGGACTCGGGTCAGGGCGTCGTTGTAATGGCAGATTCCGACAACGGCATCAATTTCGCGGAATTCTTCATGGAGAACATTGCCAAGGAGTACGGCTGGCCCTCAAACCCGTTTAAGCCCTCCACTGATGGCATCCTCTCGCTCGTCCTAAGCGCAAGAGGGGGGAAGGCCGCGCTTGAAAAGTACTCGGCGTGGAAGCAATCCGGTTCGACCGAGTATCGAGTGGACGAAAACACTCTGATTGGCCTGGGTTACCAGCTTTTGCAGCGCGACCATCTCGAGGAAGCGATCCTGGTGTTCCAGCGCGAAGTCCAGGACTACCCGAAGTATTGGAACTCTTACGATAGCCTCGGCGAAGCCTACATGAAGGCAGGCCAGAGGGAAGCCGCAGTCCAGAACTACGAGAAATCCATTGAGTTGAATCCCACGAATCAGAACGGCATCGACATGCTCAAAAAGCTGAAAGCGCAACGATAGAATCTTCGATCCAGCCTCCGTGGTTTTCCCTTCTGCGAATAGGGTGAATGCCCGATTTTCCTCTTTCACCGCTTTCCGGTAGGTTTCGTAGCAGAGGCAAATACCGTGCTGCGAACGATCCTGCTCATCATTCTGGTGATAGCTCTGCTCGGTGCCTTACCGACATGGCCCTATAGCGCGGGCTGGGGGTATTACCCAAGCGGTGGATTAGGCCTCATTCTATTAATACTTATTATTTTTATCCTGATGGGCAGAAGGGTTTAGGTTGGGGACGACCGGGTGGCGCTCCCAAGCGCCGCCCGCCACCCTTTTCAGCAGTGCGGCCGGCGCAATGATTTTTCACTTGTCTTTGTTTTCTTTTATCTTTTTTAGCATCTCTTTTGCATTATCGTTTGTGGGATCGAGCCTCAGAGACTTTTCGTAGTTTTCCTGCGCTTTTTTCAGATCTCCTGCCTTCATGTAAGCTTCTGCAAGACTATCCCAGACGTTCCCCGATTGCGGGAATGTCGCGGCGTTCAACTGGAACACGGGGATTGCCGCAGCCGGATCTTTTTCCAGCACCAGGTAACCAAACGCGTTGAGCGATCCCTCGCTAAAATCATACGAGTCCCGGCCGTAGTATTTCTTTCTCAGATCGGCGTAGCGATCGAGCGCAGCTGGAACGCCCTTCGCTCTGTATTGCTCCATCAAGGCCTCCTCCAGGGTGATGGGTCTCGGCTTGCCGTGATGGCACGTATGACACCACACGTTGACCCGCTTGTCGCCGCTCGGCTGGATCTTTTGCAGATGAGCGTTGATGTCGGTGAGCATCCTCAGCATTTCACGAGCGCGGTCCTTGTTCGGGTTTTCGTCCGACGCGAAATCGTACGTGCTCAGCGGCTTGCCTTCCTCGCCCTTGTGGCAATACGAGCAGCGCACGCCAAGCGTGGTGGTGAATTGGATCATCACGGGCTGCAATCGCGTGCCCGTCCAATCCTTCGGAAAAACCTGGAGGTTCGACGGCTTTTCCGGCCATTGCCATTGGTCTTGCGCGCGGGCCGGAAGAGTCAGCAGCATGACCAGTGAAATGGCGCCCGCAATTTTTTCCCAGACCTTGGTCGGCATGATGTGCTCCTCCAATCGAAGCGCCTAGCCTGCCCGCTCGCGATGCTCACCTAGATCGGAACGCGTCGCAATGCATTTGGGGCAGGACGCGACAAAACAGGGGCAGGGCGGACTGCAAAGCGCCGGTTGGGGTACGGGGGGGGCGGAAGCCCAGCCTTGCTGGGGCTACAGAAACTGGCCGAGAGGTTCGCCCAGTTTTTCCCGGTAATTGCGGCTGAGCGTCAATTCGGTGCCGTCGCGCAACCGCACGGCGTAATCTCCGTGGAAAAGCGGATGCAGCTCCCGAATCCGGTCGAGATTCACGATGGTCGACCTATGAATCCGCAGAAACCTTGCGGGATCGAGCCGGCCCTCGAGTGATTGCAGAGTTTCGCGGACCAAATGCGCCTCTACCCCCGCGTGGATACGGACGTAATTGTCCGCTGCCTCCACCCAGTCAATTTCCTCCACGGGCAAGAAGAAAATTCGGCCGGCTGACTTGATTACCACGCGGGTTGCTCGTTGCTTTCGCGATTCGAGATCCTCGAGCAACCCTGCCAGCCGCTCGTTCAAGGCGCCTTCGCGCGACCGGCGGATTTCCTCTTTCGCGCGCGCGACAGCGCTCCGGAAGCGTTCGCGGTCAAAGGATTTCAGAAGATAATCGAGCGCGTGCACTTCAAACGCCTGCACTGCGTAACGGTCGTAGGCGGTCACAAAGATAATGGCGGGCAAATGCTTGCCGGCAATCGCATCGAGCACCGCGAAGCCATCCATCTCCGGCATCTGCACATCGAGAAACAACAAGTCCGGTTTCAGACGCTCGATTGCGGCCACAGCCTCGCGTCCGTCCGGACATTCACAGACCACCTCCACGTCGGCGTGTTCGCTTAACAGCGTGCGAATCCGTTCGCGGCCCAACGGCTCGTCATCCACGATCAGCGTCCGGATTTTCAACGCGCATCTCTCTCTTCGTTGGTACTTGCGGCGTCCGCGATCACACGGAACGGAAACGCGAGCGTTGCCACCACGCCGCCGTGCTCCGAGTTTCGCAATTCGAACCGCTGCGCGCTCCCGTACAGCTTTTCCAGGCGCGCGCGAGTGCTCGAAATCCCCACACCGCTCTTCGCCGCCGCGCCGCTTGCCATCCCCGGCCCGTCGTCGCCCACTTCGAGCACTAGCATTCCATCGTCGCGCCGCGCGCTCACAACAATGCGCCCCGCCGACGCTCGCGCCGCGATTCCGTGGCGAATGGCATTCTCGACGAGCGGCTGCAAAATCAAATAGGGCGTGCGCGCGTCAAGCGTTTCCGGCGCGATTTCCATCCGCACGACGAGCCGGTCGGCAAAGCGCGTCCGCTCGATTTCGAGATAGCGTTCCAGGAACTCCAGTTCCTTCGCCAGCGGCACTTCCTGCACGCCGACGTTCTCGAGCGTCAGACGCAGCAGCTCGCTCAACCGCGCGATCATTCGGTCGGCTGCTTCCGGGTCTTTATGGACGAGCGTCGAAATCGCGTTCAGGGTGTTGAACAGAAAATGCGGGTGGAGCTGCATCCGCAGCGCCTGCAATTGCGCTTGCGCCAGTTGCGCTCCGAGCTGCGCCGACCGCAACTCACCTTCGCGGTAGCGCCGATAGTAGAGGTATGCCTGTGTTGCTCCTACCAGAAGCCAATAGGTCACCAGGCTCTGGTGGAACACGAAAATCAGCGACGTCCCGCGTTCGAACCCCAGCACGTAGTGCCGTAGAACATTATCCAACTGCCACTTCACGAGCGCGACGCCCACGCCCGCGGCCAGATGCACGCCAATGCTGCGCCCCCAGCGTCCGCGTTCCAGAGGAAACCTCCGCGCCAGCCAGACGATTCCCGGCGCGAGCAATCCCCAGGCGTACCACTGGCACAGGTTGATCTTCAGGACGATACCCCAGTGGGCTTCCCCGCCAGAATACTTGTAGGAGAGGTATGTCTGGCTCGCGAAAAAAAATGCGACGCACGTCCAGCCAAGAAATGCGAGAGTCCACCGGAACCATCGTCGCTGCGACATGAATTTGCTTCCCTCTCTTCTACCTGATTCCATGACGCTGCACCAGCGCACACCCGGTTTCGATCCCACGCACACGGGCGATTTGTCCCTTTGGCGGCCGCATCCGGCATTTCGTTCTATAATCTCTGGCGATCAATCCTCGCACCAAGCACGGATTGAGGGGCGGCTCCATGAAGCAGGCGATCGACAGATTCATAGACTACCTTCAATACGAGCGCAACGCTTCGCCCGAAACGCTCGGCGACTACCGTGGCGATCTCATGCGTTTTCGCGAATTCCTTACTCCGCCCGGCGAAAAAACCATGCCGCTCCGCCAAGTGGACCATCGCGTCGTCCGGGAATTTGTCGCGTGGCTGTACGACCACAAGCTTCAAAAAGTCTCGGTGGCGCGGAAGCTCGCCGCGTTGCGGTCATTCTTCAAGTATTGCATGCGTGAAAGAATTACGACCCAGAACCCGGCGCGGCTGGTAAGCAGCCCGAAGCTTCCGAAGCGCGTGCCTGCCGTGCTCACCGCGGAGGAACTGAACAATTTCCTGGATACGCTGTCGAAGGAACCGGCGGCCGCGAAAGGCTCACGCACCCGCAAGAGTAGCGCAGAACAGGACTCCCATCTAATTCCGCGGCGGGACCGCGCCATGCTCGAATTGCTTTACGCGTCCGGTTTGCGCGTAAGCGAACTGGTGGGATTGAGCCTCGGCAGCCTGGACAGGAAGGGCCAGATGCTGCGCGTTCTCGGCAAGGGCCGCAAGGAGCGCGTGGTTCCCTACGGCGCAAAGGCGCAGGCGGCGCTGGAAGCGTATTGGCCTGTCCGCGGTGAAATCCTGCAACATCCCCGCACTAAGCCGGACCATGAAGCCGTGTTCGTGAATTTTCGCGGCGGGCGGTTAACGGACCGCTCGGTGCGCGTGGTGGTGAAAAAATATGCGAGGCTCGCCAACGTCAACTGGGATTTGCACCCGCATTCGCTACGGCACGCTTTTGCCACGCATCTGCTGGCCGATGGCGCCGACTTGCGCGCGATTCAGGAGCTTCTCGGACACGCCTCGCTTTCAACCACGCAGCGCTACACGCAGACCAACATCCAGCAATTGATGGCCGTGTACGACAAGGCGCATCCGCACGCCTGAAGTCAGATCGGCGCTCGCATCTTCAGCGCCTCTATTTCGCCCGCCACGCGCAGCGCGAAATCCAGCCCGAATTGGAATTCGGCCCCATCGAGAGCTGCTTCCACCCCCGCAAAAAATCGCTGAATGATCGGTTCTTTGGCGGCGAGAAAATCGATGGACGCGTTCTGTTTGTCCGGTTTCTCGACCCACACGCGCCGCTCCTCGGGCATCTCATAGCCGCAAACGATCTCGGAAACACTCGACTGCGGCACAGCGTGCTCCCGCATCGCCAGCAGATGAGAGCCGAGTTCGTCCATTGCATTGATTCCTAAATGGTCGCGGCGGCTCACCGTGAAACAGCCGCCGAAGCGGTAACCGCCGCCGCGGTTGAATTCGCGTCGCCAGTCCTGGGCTTCTTTTAGAAAGCAATATTGATAATGAATGGCGACAACTCGCTGCGTCTTCCGCGCAAGATCGAGAAGAGCGTTCGTGACGCTCGGCGAGCACAGCCACGGTTTTTCCACCACAACGTGGAGATTTGCCCCGAGAGCCGCTTCAATGATCGCCGCCGTATGCGGGCCTGGCGGCACGCAAAGCCACGCGATTCGTGCGCCGCTTGCAGCCAGGGCGCCGGAGATGCGCGACTGATAGGTGGAGGCATTCTCAGTTGAATGCTGACGTGTCTCTTCGATGTGTATCGTCCGGCGATTCTCGCCGGCGAGCACGCCGCGGATCGTGCCCGCCCAGCGCCCCCGGCCCAGAATCGCGTATGGGGGAGTCTCAGCCACTTTTTGCAATCTTCTCGCAGACGATGCGTGCTGCTTTCACCGCGCTCACTACCTTGCCCGAGAAAATGTGGAATTCTCCCGGTGCAGCTTCCTGAACGTAGAGCGTCCGGCGGTCTTGCTGGGGATTGTTCTCGACAACGCGAATGGTGAAGCGCGACCCGAGATAGACAGCGTCAATCGATGCGGGCACGGCGAGCGCCGAGTCTATTCTCATCGCGTCGAAGCGGCTGAGCGGTAACGGCAGCGGCTCGAAGGCCGGACGGTTCAAGAGGCTTGCGTAAGGCTCGGGAATGGGCTCGAAAGGATCCGTGGTGGTCCAATGATTGGTGTTCTTCGCCGAACCGAAGAGAGATCGAGCCGAGCTGCCGTACGGGTCGAATGCGGTGAAAGGGCCGTCCACGACGACCAGCGAAATGCCGCGCAGCGCGCGCGGAAGCTCGACCAGGATTTTTTCCGCCACTTGATACTTGGCGATTTTGAAGAGGCCGCGGCTCGGTCCCAGGCCATACGTAGCCCACACGACGAAATCGTAATTGGGCCGCATCTGCGGCGTGAACGCGCGCTGCTCGAACGGAATCTGGAGCGATTGAATGCGCGACGTCACAACGTCGCGCAGGATTTCCGGATCGTAGATTTGCTCGTCGACTTCGTAGCATTTATCGATGAAGCCGAAATTCATCCACTCGGGACGGCAATTACGGCAGAAGAGCGCATATTGCGCCATCACTTTCTCGAACAGGTCCGGCGATGTCTGCGAGCCTGCTTTCGGAATCGCGTAGTAGTGGCGGCTGTTTCGAACGATGGCAGCTTCGAAGGCTCTTGTGAACTCGGCGCGAGCTTCGAGCGTTTCGCTGATCGTTTCCGGGCTGCGAGGATAATGATAGCCGGAGTGGATGCGGTACTGATTGATCGCCGACGCGGCGCGCAGGATACCGAGGGGATCGAAGAGACGCACAGTATGGCCCTGCTCGGCCAGACGAATCGCGATGGTGGCTCCATAAATCCCGGCGCCGGCGACAGCGATTTTCGCGCTCATGTCAGATGGGATTCTTCAGTGCGACGCATTTTGTGGTGTGTTCGGAACCACGGGCTCAAGCATTCCGCCCCGGATAAAATAATCGATTCCGCGCCAACGAATCGTTTTGCGGCCGAAGCTCACGAGCCAGATTGAAAATGCGAGCGCGTCCCAGACCGGAATCAATGGCATCCTCGTCCACAGACCGCGCTGCTTCAATCCCCGGACGCCGATCTGCCAGGTCATTGCAATTCGAAGAACGAGATAAGCGCTCAGATAGGCAAGCGCGAGAGCCGCGGTGGGATGTATGGCGACTGCGAGAAGGGCCCACGGCAGTCCCCAGGTGAGAATCAGGCCGAAATGGCCCCAGGGACGCATCAGGCGCATCACCGTCATCCAGCGAACACGCTTGTGGAGAAGCTCGCTCAAGGACTGAAAGTCAGCCACCGTTTGCACGGGTTCGGCGATCAACTCGACTCTGAACCCCTGTTCCGCGATCAGGCGACCGATCCAGAGATCGTCGGCCGGGCGATTTTCGATCAGCTGGTACCCGCCGAAACCTTCGACAGCCTTGCGCCGGGCGGCAATCGTCTGTCCGAACATGAATTTCACGCCCTCCAATTGCCAGGCAATCACGATTCCGGCGAAAAAATCGGAAACCATTCCGATGGAATGAATCTCCTGTACGAGCGAGGTTTCCTTGGTGGAAACATACAGGCATGTAGCGCCGCCGACCTTGGGATCCCTGAACTTCGCGGCCACAGAGCGCAGATAGTCCGGCTGGACGCGAATATCGCCGTCGGTGATCACGAACAAGTCATACTTTGCCTCGCTCGTCAAACGGACAAGCCGCGCCACTTTGTCGTTGATTGCATCGCGGCCGGAACCGTAGAGTAGGCGGATGCTGCGCTGCGGGAAATCCTGGACCAGTTTTTTGAGCAGCGGCAGCGCCGGGTCATCCTCATCAACGCAAAAGATGAGCTCGTACTCCGGGTAGTCCTGGCGGCAGAAACTGGCGTAGTTCTCATACGCATCGAGATCAAGACCCTTGATCGGCTTCAGGCAGCTAATGGGAGGAGTGAAATCGACGTTCTTCGTTTCTTGCCTTCTTGCGACGGTGAAAAATCGAGCGGCGCAGAAGAAAGCCAGCAGGTAATAGATATACGGAAAAACAGCGAGACCGAGAACGATATATTCGACGGCTGTCATCAATTCGCAAAATATAACACAAAAGCGATGGTGCACGTCTTCGCGTGCGCCTGGGGATGAATTGCCGGGGGAGTGACGCCGAATGCGCGTCTGCGTAACGGGAGGAACCGGTTTTGTGGGCGGAGCGCTGGTGCGCCGCTTGCTGAGCCAGGGAGTCTCCGTGCAAGTGCTGGCGCGGCCCTCAGCGCGCGCGCAAGCGTTGCGGACTCACGGCGTTCGCGTGGTGCTTGGCGACTTGCGCGATTCCGCGTCCATCGAGCGGGCCGTGGAAGGCATGGACGTGGTCTACCACGTTGCAGCGAAGGTCGAGTCCTCCGGTACGAAAAATGATTTCATCGAGACAAACGCGCGCGGCACCGAAAGAGTTCTCACGGCGTGTCATGCCCACGGAATCGGACGCGTAATTTACGAAAGCTCTTTGGGCGTTTACGGTCTCGTCCAGCCTGGAGGGCAGATTGATGAGGACACGCCTTACGACGAACATCCTGAGTTGCGCGAGTTTTACGCCCAATCGAAGATTGTGGCGGACGGCATAGCGATCTCCTTCGCGCGGAAGTCCGGTCTTCCTCTCGTAATCTTCCGGCCGGGCCTCATCTACGGGCCGGGAAAGCCGCTACCTCTGGGACTTCTGGGATTTCGCGTCGGAAGCGCCAACTTCGTATTCGGAAATCGCGAGCATCACGTCCCATTGAATTACGTCGAGAATCTGCTCGACGCAATGCAACTGGCTGCCGAACTGAAGGGCAGCGGGCTGCGGCAATACAACCTCGTTGACGATGAAAATCTGACGCTCGGGCAATACCACGAAGTCAGGTCAGCCGAGGAAAAAACGCAGACGTTGTTCCTCCCCGGAGGCCTCGTTCTTTTCGGCGCGCCTATCGCGGATTCTTTTCTGCGCGCAGTATCATTTGGCCGCAGCGGCGGCATTGGCTTGCCGAAACATCAAATCGAGCGTGCGCTGCAGGATCGCTGGTACGTTACGCGGCGGGTCCGCGAAGAACTTGGCTGGGCGCCGCGAGTGCAGCTCGAAGAAGCGGTGCAATGCAGCGTTAAGAAACCAGCCTGACTTTTTCTATTGCGCAGGCACATCCGCATCCGCCGGCTGGTTGGTCAGGATCAGTTTGTTGCCCTGGCGCGCGAATAAAAAGACCTTTACGGGGTCGATACCTGCGAGGGCTTTCTGCTTGTTGAATTCCTTCGTGAACAGATATACGCGCTCGGGACCGTTCCACAAGCGCGCGAACGAATCCTGCGTCTCAAAAATTTGCGGCGAATCCGGGAACTGCGAACCGAACCACAAATTGTTCCTCTTGGTGTTGAGCATGTGTAGTTCAACGCCGGTGTAGTAGTTTAGCGTCGAGCCCCATGCGTACTCGCCGTTGAGGACAATCGTCTGGCCCGGCTCATAATGCTTGCGGATTTCAAGAGCGAGCGGTTTGGACGTAAGCTCTGGGGAAAAAATCGTATAGCCCTGGTGAACGCAAAACAGCACTCCAATCATCATGACGCCCAGTGCCAGATTTCCCTGGAACGATGCGCCGCGCCTTCGAAACCACCAATTCAATCCGGTACCCAGAACCAGAACCACGCCGATTTCCCACAGCGGCGCGCGAAAGACTCCCAGCGACTGGGTGGTGAGGTCGCTCAGATGGCTGAGCGAAAGTGTATAGGTGCCCGGGCGATCGATGAGCACATCAGAGATTTGTGTGCCTGCCGGAAGGGGCCGCGTCATCAGGAACAAAGTCTCGGCGACGGCAAAGCAGGCCGCGCCGATTGCGAACAGAGCGGTGGAAATTCTTCTGCCGCTGCGCTTCGCGGCGCTTTCTGCCGGCGCGGCGGATTCGCGCTCAAGCCATCCACCGAGCAGCAGCGCAAACGCAGGAAGCGCGGGCAGTGTGTAGTACTCTTGCCGGCTCGACAAACTGAAAAAGCCCACCACAACAACAGCCCAGATGACCAGCAGCAGATTCGCGCGCGCACGCGCGTCCAAGCTGCTCCGCAAAGCCTGCAATCGAATAGGGACTTGCCTGACCGCGGGAAGAAGAAAAGCGGTCCACGGAATCAGCCACGCAACGGTGAGAGCCAGGAAAAGAAGCAGCGGGACTTTGTCATAATCATGCGGGATGCGCTCGTTGATGTAGCGGAGAAACTGCTCATTGACGAAATACTCCCACAGGAACCCTTTTTCCGGGCCGCTCGGTTGCGCCG
>Ga0307478_10001094_pt1 | contig 24832 bp, 20 predicted proteins | sample atmos_gasesECM4C_2_FD_203713 | JGI IMG/M metagenome (GOLD analysis project Ga0307478, IMG submission 203713) | Hardwood forest soil microbial communities from Morgan-Monroe State Forest, Indiana, United States - atmos_gasesECM4C_05 | ecosystem: Environmental > Terrestrial > Soil > Temperate...
GCAAATCATTTCTGAATGCGAAAATAGGACACGCTTTCTCTACTGCCTCAGCTTGCGGAGAAAAGGCCACCCATCAGGAGGGATTCAAGCTCCCTGGTACCTAGCTTCCGAGATAGCTGGCGAGGGACTGCTCGAAGCCGCTCGCGTAAATACGACGAGACGCTCGAAGCACCGTAGCGAAACGCAAACTGAGCGCGGCGCGTCTGTCTGAACACGGGTTGGTTTGCCATTCCTGAAACAATTGATGCGCTCCGAGGCATGGAGGAGGTATGATGCCCGGCCTTGCAAACTAGGGGGGAAGAAAATGGATCGTGCTTCGTCTGCATTGAAAATGAGTTTGGCCGCGGTGATGTTTTGTTTTGTGTCGGCGATGATTGCGCCGGGTGGGGCGGCGGGCCAGTCAAATCCCACCGACAAGCTGAAGAATTTGGAGTTTCGAGAGATCGGGCCCGCGGTGATGGGCGGGCGGATAGATGATTTTGGCGTCGTCGAAAGCAATCCGAATATCGTGTATGTGGGCACGGCGGCGGGCGGGGTGTGGAAGACGACGAATAACGGGACGACGTGGGAGCCGGTGTTTGACAAGGAAGCCGTGCCGACGATCGGCGATATTGCGATCGCTCCGTCTGATCCGGCCGTCGTGTGGGTCGGGACGGGAGAGCCAAACAATCGGCAGAGTTCGTCGTGGGGGGATGGGATTTATAAGTCGCTGGATGCCGGGAAGACTTGGCAGAAGATGGGTTTGGCGGCAACCCATCACATCGGGCGCATCGTGATTCATCCGAAAAATCCGGAAGTTGTTTACGCGGCGGCGCTGGGCCATTTGTGGGGGCCGAACCCGGAGCGCGGAGTTTACAAGACGGCGGATGGCGGGAAGACGTGGAATCAAGTGTTGAAAATTAATGACGACACGGGCGTGAGCGATATTTCCATGGATCCCGAGAGTCCTGACACGCTATATGCCGCGGCGTATGAGCGGCGGCGGACGCCGTTTGGATTCAACGGTGGCGGACCGGATGGCGCGATTTACAAGACGACAGACGGCGGAGCGACTTGGAAAAAATTGGTGAAGGGGTTGCCGTATGAAAACGGCGGCGACGTCGGGCGAATCGGGCTGGATATTTACCGCAAGGATTCGAACATCGTTTATGCCATCGTGCAACACGAAAAGGGCGGGACGTACCGCAGCGAAGACAAGGGCGAGACTTGGAAGAAGATGGGCGACACGAACCCGCGTCCTTCGTATTACAGCCAGATCCGAATCGACCCGAACAATGACCTGCGAATCTGGGAACTGGGCGCGCAGATGTTTTATTCGGAGGATGGGGGCAAGACGTTTTCGACGCAGCGGGTAAAGGGCATACACGGAGATTTCCACGCAATGTGGATTGATCCGGCGGATTCGAATCACGTTATCACAGGCTCCGACGGAGGGATTCACTGGAGCTACGACAACGGGCGGACGTGGGACTTTATCAACACGATTGCGATTGGGCAGTTTTATGAAGTGGGGTTGGACAACGAAAAACCTTACAAAATTTGCGGAGGCTTGCAAGACAACGGAAGTTGGTGCGGGCCGAGCATGTCGTTGACGCGGGACGGAATTATTAACAGCGATTGGACGCTGATGCCGGGCGGCGACGGTTTTTATGCGCGAATCGACTATGCGGAGCCGTGGATTGTCTATACGGAATCACAGGATGGGCATATTTCGCGGCGCAATGAGCACACCGGGCAGCAGCGCGAGATTATGCCCTCGGCTAAGGCAGGTGAACCGCACTACCGTTTTCAGTGGAACTCCCCGGTGGAAGTATCCGCCCACGATCACAATACGATTTATTACGGCGGGAATTATTTGTTTAAGTCGACGGACCGGGGAGATTCGTGGACGCGTTTGGGAGGCGATTTGACGACCGGCGCGGACCGCAACAAGCTGCAGATTTTTGGCAAGACGCCGGACAAGAATACTTTGTCGCGGCACGATGGCGTCGAGGAATACCCGACGATAACGACTCTCGCGGAATCGCCGCTGACGGCGAACGTGCTGTGGGTGGGAACGGACGACGGCAATTTGCAAGTATCGCGCGACGCCGGAAAAACTTGGAAGAACGTCGCGTCGCGCGTGCCTGGAGTGCCCAAGGGGACGTATGTGTCCCGCGTGGTGGCGTCGAAGTATGCAGAAGGCGCGGCGTTCGTGACTTTCGATGGCCACCGGACGGATGATTACAGCGTTTACCTGTTTCAGACTTCGGATTATGGGGAGACTTGGAAAGCGATTCGCAATGGAATTCCGGATTCGGCGGGGACCTTGCACGTTGTGCGCGAGCACCCGAGGAGCGCGAATCTGCTTTTTGCGGGAACGGAGTTTGGCTTGTGGGTGTCCTGGGACCACGGCGCCAATTGGACGGCGCTGAAGAATAATTTTCCGACGGTGCCGGTGGATGACATCGAAATCCAGGCGCAGCAGAACGATTTGGTGCTGGCGACGCATGGGCGGTCCATTTGGATTTTCGACGATCTGACGCCCATCGAGAAATTTGACGCCAGTGTGGCGAATTCCGATCTGACGTTTTTCAGTCCGCGCACGGCGACGTTGTGGGATTTGCGCGAGCGGCGGTGGAGCGCGGGGCAGAAGATGTTCACGGGAAAGAATCCGCCGTACGGCGCGATTTTGAATTACTACCTCAAGGCGGCGCTGCCGCCGGAAGCGCCGAAGACGGGCAAGGACGAAAAAGCGAAGGAAGAAAAAACCAAGGACGAAAAAAACAAAGCCCAGGAACAGAAAGAAACTACGGTCGTAGACGAAAAAGCCAAAGCGCAGGAAAAGAAGGAGGCGCCCGCAGCCGCCACGGCGGCAGCTGGCAAAGCAACCAACGAGGAGGCGGCGAGTAAAGAAGGCAAGGTGAAGATCAGCGTGTACGACAAGGACGGCAAGCTAGTGCGGGAGCTCGACGGACCCGGGAAGGCCGGTGTAAACCGCGCGAACTGGGATTTGCGGTGGAATTCGCCCGCCGTGCCCACACCGGAACAACTCGAGGCGGCGGCAGCGGGGTTTGATTTTGGGCCGCGCGGACCGCTCGTCGAACCAGGCGAGTACACCATCAAGATCAAGGCGGGGAGCAAGGAAGAGTCGCAGAAGGTTGTTGTTGAAGACGATCCGCGGATGCAAATGGCGCCTGCGGACCGGGCGGCGCGGCGGGAAGCCATCGAACAGCTCTACGCGATGGCGAAGACCTTGGACAAAGACCGCAAAACAATCGAAGGGATCAAGGAAGGCCTGAAGGTAGGGAGGGAGCAATGGAAGAAGGATGCCGACAAGCCAGACGCACCGAAGATTCCTGCGGAAATACAAAAGGCAGCCGAGGAGCTGCAGAAAAAGGTGGATGCGGTCGCGGATAAGTACGCGCGCGAACGCGAAGGACTGGGAAATGCAGGGCCGGCGTTTGAATGGAAGCCCGAGCCGTTGCCTCAGCAGGTGCAAAGTCTATTGAGAGATCTGGACGGGTTCTGGGCGGCGCCGGGAGGGCAACAAAAAGACAAGCTGGCGGAATTGCCGCCGCTCGTCAACGATGCCTCGGCGCAAGTGAAGAAAATTGCCGACGAAGATCTGCCGGCGCTGAACAAGAGAATGAACGATGCAGGGATACCGCACATCGTCCCCGTTCAGCCGCAGCGGCCGGGAGGCCGCGGTGGAGAGGCGGACGAGGACGAACCGTAGGCTGGACGAAACTTGCAATTTGTTTTTCGCTTTGTTTTTTTGAGGATTTAAACAGCAAAACGCAAGAGCTCTTTCCTGGCAAGTCGGCTCTTCCGTCTCCGGAGTTACGGGGAGCCGCTTCTCTTCTGTGGGGGAGAGGAGAGAATTCTCTCCCCTTTCCTTCATGGAGGAGTGTATGTCCATCGTTAAAGGAATTTTTCTGGGAGTCGGAATTTTTGTGGTGGGATTCATTTTGTACGTCATTCGCATGTCCTTGAAGTTGCCTATGGGCACCGCTTGGGACATCCGAGGTCACTCTTACGGGCTGCGTCAACCATAACCCTTTGTTTGCCACTCTTACAGAAACACCGGGGGGTGGGTATCCCCCGGTTCCGCCTAGCCGCACCAGTCACGCCTGCGCACTCCGTGGATCGCGACGTCCACGAAGGCCGCGGCACTCTTTTCAGCGACCCTTCACTCTTTGGCTTTTGCTTCGGCTTTGGTTTGTGCCGAGCGGTACCACTCAAAGGTGCGGCTGAGGCCTTCTTCAAAACTGACTTGTGGATCGAAGGCGAGGAATTCGCGCGCTTGGGTGATGTCGGCTTGCGAATCGCGAATGTCGCCGTCGCGGGGCGGTTCGTACTTCGCTTCGAGTTTTTTGCCGGATATTTTCGCAAGGAGCTCAAGTGTCTGGTTCAGCGTAAAGCGGCCGCCAGTCCCGACGTTAAACGTTTTGCCGGAAACATTCGGGGCTTCGCAAGCAAGAAGATTGGCCTGCACGGCGTTTTCGACGTACGTGAAATCGCGGGATTGTTCGCCATCGCCAAAAATCACGGGCTGCGTTTCTTCGAGAAAGGACTGGCAGAACTTTGCCAACACGCCGGAGTAAGGCGAGCCGGGATCCTGGCGAGGGCCAAAAATGTTGAAGTAGCGGAGCGACACATTCTCCAGGCCGTAGCAGCGGCCAAACGTTTGGGCGTAGAGTTCGCCGACGAATTTAGTGACGCCGTAGGGCGAGATGGGCGCCGGATCCATGGTTTCGACTTTGGGCAGCGTCGGCGTCTCGCCGTAAGCGGAAGAGGATGCGGCGAAAACCACGCGTTTCACTTTGGCGTCGCGCGCAGCGACGAGGACGTTTAGAGTTCCATCGATATTTATTTTGTTTGTTTCGATGGGATCTTTGACGGAGCGCGGAACGGACGTGCGAGCCGCGAGGTGGAGCACGTATTCGGCTTCGTGCACGGCCTTCCGGACAACTTCGATGTCCGTGATACTGCCCTTTATGAGCGTGATTTTGTTGCGAACTTCGGCGAGATTATCCTCTTTGCCGGACGAGAGGTCGTCGAGCACCACTACGCTGTGGCCGCGCCGCACGAGCTCGTCCACGGTGTTCGAGCCGATAAAACCGGCGCCCCCTGTGACGAGGTAGCGCATTCAGAAAGTCCTCCTCGATCGAGGTCCGCGCGAGGCGGAGTGCCCTCTCGGTGATTGACGCGGCGCCGGCGAAGACGCCGGCCTCGCGTTTTGATAACCTCAGAGTTCGCGGCCAGTGTCCGGCGGACTCTGCCGGGCTGCCGCGGACGAATTCGTATTGTACGACGGAAGACCAAAAGGCAGGGCACTGTTTCCGATGCGGGTCACACAAAGAGCATGAGCTACCGGAAAGTCATTGGCATCGCGGCCCTCGTGGCGCTTGGTGGAGCAGCGGGCGGCTACTACTGGATGCGGGAAAACAGCGAGCGGTCGGCGCGGGCAGCGGCGTCCGCTCGCGATGCCGAACCGATGAACGCCCCAGCGACGGAACTGCCTGCGGCTGTGCCGAATGGCCCTTCGGCAGACTCGGCATCGAACAAGAACGTCGAGCCTCTGGCAGATCCCGGTTTGCCGCTGCGAGCGGGTGAAGTGCTGGAGTACACGGCGAATGTCGCGAACCTGAGCGATGTAGCCAATCTGAAATTACAGGTGCGTGAGCACAAGGATTTTTTTGGAAAGAACGCATGGCATCTGCAAGCATTCGCGCATACCGAGAATCCGCTGCGGATGGTCTTTGAGTTGGACGATCAATTTGATTCGTACAGCGACGCCAGTACAATGACCAGTCTCCAGTACGAAATGCACTTGAATGAACGGGGGCAGAAAGTTGATTCCGTCCAGCGCATGACAGCCACGGGAAAAGAGCCGGCCCCTCCGGACGCCACCGAGACGCGCGTCCTTCCCGGAACGCGCGACCCGCTCGGGATGCTGCAGTATTTGCGGAACGTGGATTGGACGAAGACAGCCGAATTGCGATGCCCGGTCTATGACGGACATAAACTGTATGACGTCAGAGCGAAGCTCGTTGGCGCGGGCGAGGCGGTCACCGTTCCCGCAGGAAGCTATAAAACCTCGAAGATCGAGATTCGTGTGTTTGAAAACGGGCAAGAGATGAAGGACACCCATTTCACCATGTACTTCGCAAACAACGTCGCGCGCACGCCGGTGCTGCTGGAAGCGATCATGCCGTTCGCGACGGCGCAGGTGCAGTTGCTGCGCGCGAAGTAGGAGTGCCGTCTTCGTTTGAAGGTTTCAGCGTCTAGCAGAGAACGATTTTGTCGCGATGGCGCATGACACGGCGCGTGGCGTTGCGCGTGTCAACAACAAGCTTGGCGGCGTCCACAATGGCAACGTAATCGTAGCTGGAGTGATCCGTCGCAATGATGACTGCGTCACAGCTTCCCAGTGTTTGCGCGCTTAGCGGGACGGATTTCATGTTTTCGTAGTTGTAGTGCCGCATTTTGTGGAGCTGCGGAAAGTAAGGGTCGTTATATTCCAGGTTCGCGCCGCGTTGCTGGAGGATCTGCATGATTTTCAGCGTTGGCGATTCGCGAAGGTCGTCGACGTCCTTCTTGTAAGCCACGCCGAGAATCAGCAGCTTCGCTCCCTTGAGGCTTTTTTTGTGCTCGTTGAGAGCTGCTGCGATCGCGTCGACCACGTGGTAAGGCATTGCGGTATTGACTTCGCCGGCCAGCTCGATGAAGCGCGTGGAGAAGTCGAACTCGCGAGCTTTCCACGAAAGATAATATGGATCGACCGGAATGCAGTGTCCCCCGAGGCCGGGGCCAGGGTAGAAGGGCATAAAGCCGAACGGCTTGGTGGCGGCTGCGTCGATCACTTCCCAGATATCTATGCCCATGCGCAGGCTGAGCATCTTCAGTTCGTTGACCAAGGCGATGTTAACGCAACGAAAGATGTTTTCGAGCAGCTTGGCCATTTCGGCGGCTCGCGTGGAGCTAACTGGCACGACGCGCGCCACAACCTGCGCGTAGATTGCTTGCGCGGCGCGCCCGCTCGGCGGATTCACCCCGCCGACGACTTTGGGGATTTGCGCCAGCCCAAACTGTTTGTTGCCGGGATCTTCGCGTTCAGGCGAAAACGCAAGAAAGAAATCGCACGCGATATTTTCGTTTTCCGGTCCGGCAGCGATGGGGCAATGCAGGCCGCTCTTCTCGAGAATCGGAAGGACAAGCTCCTCGGTAGTGCCTGGATAGGTCGTCGACTCCAGAACAACCAGCTGCCCCTTCTGGAGGTGAGGCTGAATGGAAATAGCGGTCTGCTCGACGTAGCTGAGGTCGGGTTCGCGGCGTTCGTCCAAAGGAGTTGGCACGCAGATAATGACGGCGTCAGCTTCCTTGAGGCGCGCGAAATCCGTGGTCGCGCTGAAGTGCCTCGAGTTGACGAACTGCTGAATCTTATTCTGCGGAATGTGCTCGATGTAGGACTTGCCGTTGTTGAGCATCGTCACTTTATTCGGATCGGTGTCAAATCCCGTGACTTTATGGCCCGCTTCCGCGAAACGAAGGGCGAGCGGCAACCCCACGTATCCGCAGCCAATGATCGCGACCTTCAGCTGAAAGCCTTTGAAGAATTCGGGTTTCCGGTCTGTTGGCATGAGTTACGTCGCTCTCCTCGTCATTTTTTGGGGATAATACGGGCCATCTGGCCGCCTCGAAAAAGACACATCAATATAACAGGTTCTTCGCGAACAAAAAAACTGGTCTTTCCCGGAGCGGAACCGCTATTTCAAGAATTGTTGCGGCCTGTGGCGAGACGCGGGAAGATAGAATCGATGCATCTGGCGACGAGAAAGAAAACGCGGAGCGCAGCCGCCATTCCACGATGACTCTCATGGTCCTGCTTCTCGGGCTCGCTGTAGGTGTGCTCGTGGGGCTACTGGGAATTGGCGGTGGCGTTGTCCTGGTGCCGGCGATGGTGTATCTGCTGCACCTGGACCAGCATATGGCTCAGGGGACTTCGCTTCTCATTCTCTTGCCGCCCGTGGGGCTTGGCGCGCTGCGCGAATACTGGAAGCAAGGCCAGGTAGACGTGCGAGTGGGAATTCTGTGCGCGTTGGGAATGCTCGTGGGTGGCTACGGCGGTGGGTTAATTGCTGTTCCGCTCAGCTCGCGCCATCTCAGGGGACTTTTTGGCTGCTTCCTGATCTTAGCTGCGTTCTTGCTCTGGCGGAAACCGCAGCCGAAGAGCCCACTCGGGGACTCCGTAGGCGAGGAGTCATCCCGTGGCTGATGGCCTAGCGCGCGACGCAAGTATTTTTGTTGCGGCTTGCGTCTGCGGCGTCGCTTCCGGTTTATTCGGGATCGGAGGCGGGGTGCTGCTGGTCCCGTTCCTGGCGCTGTTTTTTGCGTTTGGGCAACATCGCGCGCAGGGCACCAGCCTGGTTGCGCTGATACCGCCGACCGGTCTGCTGGCGTTTCTCGCCTATGCCAGGGCGGGCTACGTCTCCTGGAAAATCGGGCTGCTCTTGATCCCGGGAGTTATTGTCGGAGGCATTCTGGGCGGATTGCTGGCTAAACGCCTCCAGCCGCAGCGTATGCGACAAGTTTTTGCTGGAGTGATGCTTGTGTTAGGAATATGGCAGGCCGCCGCTGTGTGGTGGCGCTAGGGAGTTTGTAGAGTTTATGGTCGACGTACATTGTCATATCTTGCCGGGTCTAGACGATGGCCCCGACAATATTGAGCTTTCGCTGGCGATGGCCGAATCCGCGATTGCGGATGGGATTACCCATGTTGTGGCCACTCCGCACTCCAACAGTGAATATGTTTTTGACTACTCGCGGGTGCGGGAACTGCGAGAGGAACTTCAGGCGAAAATTGGCGGCCGTCTAATTCTGGCTACCGGCTGCGATTTTCATCTAAATCCCGAGAATCTGCACGCGCTTCAGGCCGACGCGCCGCGCTTTTGCATTAACCAGCGGGACTACTTGCTCGTGGAATTCAACGAATATTCGATCCCGCCTGCCATGGACCAAACGTTGCACGAGATTCAGCTGCTGGGACTAAGGCCGGTGATCACTCACCCGGAGCGCAATGCCATCCTGCGCTTGCAGACGGAGCGGCTTACGAAATGGGTTCGGCTCGGCTGCTTCATGCAAGTGACGGCGGGTTCCCTCACGGGAGTCTTTGGCCGCGGAGCGCAAAAGGATGCCTGGCGATGGATGGCCGACGGATTAGTCCATTTCGTGGCCAGCGACGCTCACAACATGCGCGGACGGCCGCTTAAACTGCAAGCCGCATTCGACCTTGTCCGGGAACAGTTCGGAGAAGAAAAGGCTCGAGCTCTTTTCGTCGGGAATCCGATGGCTGCCTTCGAGGGACGCGACCTGCCGTATGTTCCTGAACTGCGGGATGAAATGGATCCTCCCCGCCGCAAACGCTTTTTCTTTTTCTAGAATTCTAGTTTGCTGGATGCAGCGGCATTCCGGCCCAGGCATTTAAGATACCCAGGAGTTCGCGAACTACATCAAGCGCGTCACCGGTGGTACGCCACCATCGTCTGGGATCAAAGGGATCGTCCGAAGCAGCCCGTACAATGGCGTGCCCACGGCGGGCGGCGAGCCGGCGCCATAGGATTCGCACGCGGCGCGTATGCACTTTGCTAGTCACGATGATTACGGTACTGCTTTTTTCTTCTTCGAGCGCTGCAGAAACGGCCGCGATTTCATCCGCCGTGTTGATGATAGGAGGCTGAAGCAAGTGGATGGCGGCTGGAGGAACGCCTTCGTGCACCAACACTTGCACACTGTAAACATCTTCACCGACGAAAGAAATTCCCATTGCACCGAGTGTGGCGCCGGGTTCCGTGGAATGTGTCAACCACACTTTCGGCGCGTAACCCTCACGATACAGCTTGGCAGCTTCCATGGCTCGCAGAGGCATGCGCCCGCTAAGGACGACAATGGCGTTAGCCTTTTCGAGGGGGTCTTCCGCTACCAGCCAGCGGCCTACGGAAAGAAGAAATACCACCGCGACCAGTAGCAATATCCCGGCAAGCCCAAACAATAGTCCGCGTGTGCGCCGATGCTTCGGGGGGATGCTTTCCGAATTTTTCTCGATCGCCATAACACCTGCGATTCCACGCTGGGTGGGGCATCGTATCCCTGGTGAGAAATATGGTCAATTGGGTAATCGCAGGCTACACTAGCGGACTGCCATTTTTGGGAGGATGCATGAGAGCGGTTGTAACAGGAGGGGCTGGATTTTTGGGGTCGCATTTATGCGACCGGCTGATTGCCGAGGGTTGGGAGGTGTTGGTTGTCGACAATCTCGTCACCGGGGTTGATTCCAACGTTGCGCATCTCCTCAGTCATCCGAATTTTCGGATCGCACGGTGCGACGTCTCCAAATACATTGATGTGCCGGGGCCGGTGGACTACGTTTTGCATTTTGCCTCTCCGGCGAGTCCGGTGGACTACCTCAAGCTCCCCATCCAGACCCTCAAAGTTGGGGCACTTGGAACGCACAATGCCCTTGGGCTGGCACTTGCGAAGAAGGCAAAATTTTTCCTGGCTTCGACCAGTGAATGCTACGGCGATCCAGAAATCTCGCCGCAGCACGAAGAGTATTGGGGCCATGTGAACCCCATCGGGCCGCGCGGCGTTTACGACGAAGCCAAGCGCTTTGCCGAAGCCATGACCATGGCTTACCACCGGTATCATGATGTGGACACACACATCGTGCGCATCTTCAATACCTACGGTCCGCGGATGCGCCTCAAAGATGGCCGCGCACTGCCAAACTTCGTGCACCAGGCGTTAACCGGAAAAGTGCTTACCGTCTATGGAGACGGCAAACAGACGCGGAGTTTTTGCTACGTGTCGGACCTGATCGAAGGAATTTATCGCTTGATGCATTCGGACGAACACTTGCCGGTAAACATCGGCAATCCGCAGGAGATCACTATTCTTGAATTTGCCGAACGGGTTCGTTCGCATTTCGCAAACGCTCCTGCAATTGTTCTTGAGCCGCTTCCGCAAGATGACCCGAAGCGCCGCTGCCCGGACATTACCAAAGCAAAGCGGATTCTAAAGTGGGAGCCCAAGGTTGGGTTGGAAGAGGGCTTGCGATTGACGCTCGATTATTTCAAGCAAGGATTCGCGGCCAGCAGAACCGCTTAGCGCATAGAACGAAACGAATTTAGCTTTTGCGAAAATCAGTTCGTGGCGACGACCTCTCGCTATGGCTTCAAATCGCCTACGCCCTGCCGAACGAGTAATACTCAAATCCAAGGTCCCGCATGAGCTTGGGAGAATAGAGATTCCTGCCGTCCACGACGAGGCCTCGCGCCATGAGCGGCTTGGCGCGCTTCCAGTCCAGGTTGCGGAAAACGTCCCACTCGGTGCAAACAAGCGCGGCATCCGCACCGCGAAGGGCGTCGTAGGGGTCTTCGTGATAGGTAACTTTCGGAAAGAGGGCCTTCGCCCTCGATATGGCTTCCGGATCGGAGGCATGCACAATGGCGCCTTCCTCGAGCAGGCGTTTGACCACTTCGAGCGCCGGAGCAAAACGAATGTCGTCCGTATTGGCTTTGAACGCCAGGCCCAAAACGGCTACGTGCTTGCCCTTGACCACCCAGAGGGCTTTGTGCACTTTTTCCAGAAAGCGGTCGATGCGCTGCTTATTGACGCGCTCCGTGGCTTTCAATAGATCGAAATCGACTCCAACGGAAGCCGCGAGATGAATGAAAGCTTGCACATCTTTCGGAAAACAGAAGCCGCCAAACCCGAGTCCAGCGCTAAGGAACTGTCCGCCAATCCGGGGATCCAATCCCATCGCGTGAGTAACCTCCTTGACGTCCGCGCCGATTCTTTCGCACAGATCGGCGATGACATTGGCGTAGCTGATCTTCAGAGCGAGAAACGAGTTCGATGCGTGCTTGATCAGCTCGGCGCTGTTGATGGTGGTGACCAGAAATGCCACTTCGTGCTGGGATGGGCAAGAGCCTTTGTGCACCGGGCAATGAAATTTGCGTTCGAGAATCGGCCGGTAGATTTCGCGCAAGTCGGCCGCGGCGGATTCGTCCTCTACACCGACCACGATGCGGTCGGGATGAAAGAAATCTCCAACCGCTGTGCCTTCGCGCAGAAATTCAGGATTTGAAGCCACGCGAAAGTTGGACTTGCCGCCGCTGCTGTAAGCGGCCAGCGCTCTTTGCAGCTCGAGCCCCGTGCGCGCCGGCACAGTGCTTTTTTCGATTACTAGCTTGGGTGAGCGGGCTTGTTCGGCAATTTGCCGCGCGACCTGATCAATCGCGGAAAGATCGGCCTCGCCGCTCTCTTTCGGCGGTGTGCCCACGCAGATGAAAATGGCATCGCCTGCGCGGATCGCTTCGCCGGCATCGGCAGTATAGGAAATGCGCCCGGCTTTGTGCGCAGACGCCAGTATTTCTTCCAGGTGGTGCTCATAGATAGGCACCTCGCCGGCCTGCAGGCGCCCGATGCGTTCCCCGTCGATATCCGTGCACGTTACTTCATGCCCTGCTGCAGCGAGGCAGGCACCTGTCACCAATCCGACGTAGCCACATCCAATCACAGAAAGACGCAAGTAAGAATCTCCTTGGCAGCGCCTGCAACAATCGTCAAGGGCAGCTGTGAATTCACCGCAAACAGTTTATTTTTACCGAGCCGTAGCGCGGAAGACTGCAAATCATTGCTGGCACTGCGCTGCCCATACTATGGGTTCCAAGCTTCCTGAAAACGCTAACCGCGTTCCCGCCCGGCCCACGAACACGTTTAGCTCTTCAATCCTCTTCCCATCAGCAAACCGCGCAAACCCAGCAGCACAAGCCGCGGCTGACGCTTCACGACGTTCCACAGCAGGCGCGTGGATTCGTCGCGGTTGATCTCGCCGAGTGACTCGCGCGTGGAAGCGTCGAGGAGGTCAACAAGTTGCGAATAGTCTTCTTGCTGGAAATGATGCAGCGCCCGCCTGATCAGCCAGTGCGTCCCCAGCTCGCGGCGTAGCGCCGTCAGCTCTTTGTTCCGCCCTCTCCGCAAGATCGATTGCCCGACTCCGAGCGCTCCGCGCAGGCCGGTCACGATCCCGCCCACGGTCGACACTTTCACTTGCGCTGCCGCATCGCCTACCAGGTACACGTCGCCATTCCCCACGCGCCGACGCACCGGCACCCAACCTCGATAGACCGGGATGCGCGCTCCTTGCCATTCCAGAGGCTCCAAGTGTTTTTTCTCGAGGAACCGCGAAAGGCACTTCTTCGTGTCCCGGCCGTCTTCGCCGATGATTCCCAAGGCGCCTCGTTCCGAGGACTCAGGGATCAACCAATAAAAATACGGGGTATCGTCGGGGACGAACCAAACTCGCGTGGTGTCCGGCGGATGATCCTTCGGCAAGCGCACAATGGCTTGCATCAGAGGGACCGTCTCAATGGGCGGCCAGCCGGCGCTGCGAGCCACTCGACTGGAAGCACCGTCCGCCCCCACCACGCTCTCCGCATGCAACTCCTCGCGATGGCCTGCGGAATCCACTTCCACACGCAGTCCCCTGCCGTTTGGAGCAAGTCCAAGAAAGCGGGTATCAAATGAGAGTTTAGCTCCTGCTCGCTGCGCGCTTCGCGCCAGTGCCGGGATCAGACGCGAGCGTTCGATGATGAGATCAGGCCGAGTCAATGCAACTTGCGCGGAGCGCCCATCGGTAAATAGTTCGAATCGGCGGATTTCGTTGACAATGCTTTCGGAAGCGGCGGCACCCAGCTGGCTGCGGAATTGATCTGTAACGATCAGCGAGCGCGGCTCCGGTTCGAAGCCGGGCCTTGATTCCAGGACGCGCACGCGGCGCCCTCCGCTGGCAACCATGGAAGCTGTATAAAGGCCCGCTGCGGAAGCTCCGACAACGATGATCTCGCCGCTCTCCCCTCCCTGGGGGGGACTCTGTTCAGTGCTTTGCACGATTTCTCTTTCTCAAGTCTCGCATACACCACGGACGGTCAATCGCCCGGGTACCCGCGCTCAAAAGTCTCAAGAATATGGACTGCTTTCCGCCCGGTCCGGCGAGGTCTGCGACGAAAATGGGCGAGCGGACATCCCGCTAAGTATAGCGAATCCACTTGTGAGGGCAAACCCGCAGAGCACGTTCTGTGAGAGGGATCTGCATTTCTTGAATAGTGAACACTTTAGGAAAATGCGGCTGGCTTCTGCGCTTGGCGTTCATACGGAGCACGTTCGAGAGACATCACGCCACACAGTAGCGTGGCGAACGCAACGACTGCCAGCAGAACTGCGGCAAGCGGTTGCAGGTAGCTCACGAGCACGGCGGCTCCGCCACTCAGCAGTCCTAAAATATACATGCTGACGACAGCGCCGCGTTGGCCCAACCCCAGATTCGCCAGGCGGTGAGCGGCGTGGTCCTTGCCGGGCGTAGTAAAAGGCAGCAGGCCGCGCCGCGAGCGCGAGATGGTTACCAGCGTCGTGTCGAAAATGGTCACTCCCAGAATCAGCAGCGGAGCCAGCCAGGCGGAAATATGGTTGGCTTGCTCGAGCCTCAGCTTCAAGCCCAGTGTGGCCATCAGGAAACCCAGGAACATGGCCCCGCCATCGCCCATGAAGATTTTGGCCGGCTTGAAATTCCAGCGCAGAAAACCCGTTGCGGCTCCAAGGACCGCGGCGGCAAGCGTGGTGACGAGCGTCTGGCCGTTCAAATAGGCAAGCAGGGCGAAGAAGATGGAAGCTGTAGCGGCCACGCCGGCGCAAAGGCCGTCCATGTGGTCCAGGATGCTGAAGGAGGCAGTGATGCCAACGACAAAAAAAACCGTCAGGATTGCGTCCAAAAGGTAGCCGGCTCGTCCGCTCAAGAGAACCTCAAAAACTTGTGCGTGAATGCCAGTAGCCAGTAAAACGCACGCCGCAAGCGGCATACCTAGAAATAACTTGATCTGATGGTGCAGCAAACCCCGGTCATCGAGAATACCAACAGCCACGACGACTGTCGCCCCCGTCAAGATACCAACAATCTGCGCTCGTGCTGGACCACTGAAGGTAAAGAGTACGGCCAGCATCACAGCACCGTACATGGCCAGGCCCCCGAGAAGCGGGATCGGGCGGAGGTGGACTTTGCGCGGTCCGGGAAGATCGACCATTCCCACGCGAAGTGCCAGCGCGCGCACGGGAACGGTAAGCATCAGCGATGCAAGTAGCGCTATCAGAAACGCCAGCAGACCTGCGGGCATCTTCCCTCGTTTTGTTTGAAAGTACTGACCGGGGATGGTGCGGCCAGCGCCTCAATCGTGTTCTGCCGGGTTGGGGACCCGGCTCCCAAGAAAAAAAACGGCTGCCCCACGCAGCATTAACACAATACTTCGAAAATTGTTTCGCTTCAATCAGGATTCTCTGCTGGGTAATAAGAAAGGCAGGTAATCGTCTATTTCGATGCAGACTGTGCAAGAATGCTCAGCACTGGGGTTGCGTGCCCGTGGATCCTGTCACTATCTTTCGGTCAACATGCGGCCGAACGTGCGCTTCACTTCTTCGCGATTCTTCGTTGCGTAATACCAGTCGATGGTGCGCTTCAGGCCATCGCGGAAGAGCACTTTGGGCTCCCACCCGAGCAGTTTCTTCGCCAGAGAGTTGTCCGCGACGCGATTGAGCGGGCCGGTTGGCATGTCGGGCCGCAACTTTATTTCCGCTTTATGCCCGGTGAAGTCGCAAACCATTTTCACGGCGTCGATGACCTTGATGCGCTCCATGGTTCCCAGATTGATGGCCGTGCCGTCGTTGATTTTCTCGCCGGCGAGGATCGTGCCTTCGACAATATCTTCAATGTAGGTCCAATTGCGGATTTGCGTTCCGTCGCCCCAAACTTCGAAAGGATTCTGGCCGAGAAAAGCGCGCGCAATCATGGCGATGACGGCGTGATTCTCGACCCCCCGCGGTCCGTAGACCGTGAAGTAGCGGCAGGAGGCTGCGCCCATGCCGTGTTCCTTTGCATAGGCGCTGAGCGTAAATTCGCCCATCAACTTGGCCCAGCCATACGTGTTATCGGCGTCGTTCGGACCTTTGGTGAGATCTTCGGTGAGATAGATCTCCTTCTTGACGTCCGACTGCAGGAAGTTCGGATACACGCAGCCTGAGGATGCGAACACCACTTTTTTTACTTTCGCGCGCAGCGCTTCCGCGAACACAAGGCCGTCGAGGAAGAAATTGGAGGCCGGGCCCGCTTGATGGAGGTCCACATAGCCGCGGCCGCCGTGATCCGCGGCCAGATGAAAAACCGTGTCCACCCCTTGCATCGCCGAGCGGGTGACGCCGGGTTCCCGCAAGTCTGCATGGATGAAATCAATCTTTCCGCCAGCGGAATGTTCCTTGATGTTGTCGAGATGTCCGCTCGTCAAATCGTCGACGATGCGGATTTTCGCGCCACGTGCGAGCAGGTGATCCGTCAGCGTCGAGCCGATGAAGGAGGCCCCTCCCGTCACCAGCACAAGTTTTCCGCTCCAAAAAGTCTCCGAAGATGTCACGCTTTCACGGCCCCCTCGATAATTTTCACAAATTTTTGTAGTTCTTTGACTCTATCATATTCGGGGGCAACAGCCCGGGCCGCGCGCCCCATGTTTTGTAGTTTTTTGGCATCCGTCACAAGTAATCGAATCGCCGCGGCTACGTTCTCCGGCTTGTCGGGATCAGCGGAAACCGCAAACCCAAATTTCGCACCGAGCGACACCGCGTCCGTCTCTTCGGGAGCAACAGCTACAATCGGTTTTCCAGCGGCGAGGATTCCGTACATTTTGCTGGGCACCACCACGCCTTCGAGACCTCGCTTCACCGTGATAACGTGCGCATCGGGGGCGGCCAGCACGGAAGGAATTTTGCCCGCCGGAAAAAAGGGAAGAAACCGCACGTTTTTGGCCTCTCTTGAGAGGTTTTCCACGTGCGTGCGCTGCGCTCCTTCGCCGACGAAAACAAGACCTACGTCCGGCCCTAAATTTCTTGCCGCAGTGACCAAAGTCTCCCACGCACCATAAAATCCGAGATTTCCGGCGTGAAGCAGTACGAATTTGAAGTCGCCCCGAATCGTTCGAATGACTTCGCCATCTAGCGCCGGTTGCGGCGCGTCGGGCGGGAGAATATCCACACCATCTCGGACGATTTCGATGCCCGCCGGATCCACTCCTTTGGAGGTGATGCGGGCGCGCATATCTTGGCCGAGCACGATCACGCGCGTAGCACGGCGCAATGCCCAGCGATGCAATCTTTCCCAAACGCGCGCAAGCAAGCCGGGCTCGACAATCGCTCCGCCCACGGCCATGTCCGGGTACATGTCGCGAATATTGTAGACATACGGTTTGCTTTTCAGCAGCGCAACGATGGCCCCCACGATTCCTTCGAACGGAGGGTCGGTCATCGCCAGCACGACGTCGCAAGGAAGGAAAATCGCCCGAGGAATGGACAGCGCAACATAGCTCAAATAATTCAACAAGCGCCGCTTCATCGTGAAACGCGGGTAGTCCGTCGAACCTACGCGCAAGATTCTCGCACGCCCGACCTGTTCCATTTGCCAGAGTCGCCAAGGCCGTCGTTCCCATGGGTCATACGAGGGCCGGCCGCAGAGAACCGTAACGGCATGCCGCGCGGAGAGTGCTTCTACTACAGTCGCTGCCATCTTCGCCGTCGCGGAAGTGTCCGGCGGATAGTAGAGATTCAGGAGCAGGATTCTCATTCGAACGGTGCTCGCGGCATGCGTTTCACGATCGGGTGATCAGGAAGTCGCCGAGGACCAGCGCATCCATCTGCGTGCGCTGGAAGCAATCCAGCGCTTCTTCAGGGCGGCAGACAATCGGCTCGTTGTCGTTGAAGGAAGTGTTCAGCACCACCGGCACTCCCGTAAGCTTTTCAAACGCTTTGATCAGGCTCCAGTAGCGCGGGTTGGCCTCGCGCGTCACTGTCTGCAACCGGCCCGTTCCGTCGACGTGCGTGGGGGCAGGGATTTTGTCGCGCTTCCCGGGCCGCACCGCATACGCCAAAGTCATAAACGGTGAAGGATGCGATTTCTCGAACCACTCGCCAGTGGATTCCGCGAGAATCGATGGCGCGAAGGGCCGGAATATTTCGCGATGTTTGATGCGCTGGTTCAGGATCTCTTTCATGTCGGGACGCCTAGGGTCCGCGACGATACTTCGGTTGCCGAGCGCGCGCGGCCCCCATTCGGCGCGGCCTTGAAACCACCCCAGAATTTTCCCATCAGCCACAATCGCGGCAGTACGTGCCATCAGTCTGTCTTCCGACAGTTCTTCGACGCAGCAACCGTTCTTCCCCAACCCGTTTGCATCGATGGCGCGGCGAATCTCCTCGCGCGCATATCCCGGCCCCCAGTAAGCGTGATCCATGACGAAGGTGCGTGGCTTTCTGAGAATCTGGTGCCATACAAAAAATGCAGCTCCTACAGCCAGACCGCCATCTCCAGCCGCAGGATGAACGTACACCTGCTCGAAACCCGTCGTATCGAAGATTTTGCCATTGGCGACGCAATTGAATGCGACTCCGCCCGCGAGGCACACCGCCTTCAACCCAGTTCGCTCGGCAAGCTTCTTCAGCATGCCAAGATAGATTTCCTCAAGCCGCGCTTGCAGTGCGGATGCCAGATTCCGGTGCCCTTGTTCGAGCGGTTCTTCGGGATTGCGCTTGGGTCCCAGGCGCCGTTCCATTGCTTCCGAAAACATTATGCTCATCGTCGGTGTCTTGTCAGCGTCTGCCCAGCTCATTTCCGGTCCGCTACGATGATGTGTGAAGTAATCGAGGCCCAGGCGGAATCCGTCCCCATTCGCTCGAACGATATCGCGGAAGGCTTCGAGCTGCTCTGCTTCGCCATACGCAGCCAGGCCCATCACCTTGTACTCATCACCGAATTTTAGAAAGCCAAGATACTGCGTGACAGCGCTGTAAAAGAGGCCCAGTGAATGTGGGAACGCGATTGCGCCATCGATCTTCATGTGGCTGCCATTGCCGGTTGCCCACATCGTGCTCGCGAAGTCCCCAAGGCCGTCCGCGGAAAGCAACGCCGCTCGATCATATGGTGAAACGAAGAAAGCGCTGGCGAGATGCGCCTGGTGGTGTTCAATGCGATGAAACTTTGCAGCAATCTTTGCGGGATCCGTATCGAAGGCCTGCGCCAGCGCATCGGGTATTCCCGTGAACTTCACTAAGACTTTCATTCGCTCGCGTGCGAAGGACGGCATGTGTATGGCGTAGAAAAGCTTCGTCCCCAGCCGTGCGTAGGGATTTCGAGGCACGGCCACGTGATCGATGTCCTTAAGTTCAAGCCCCGCTTCTTTCAAGCAATAGCGAATCGCCTGCACCGGAAAACCCGCAGCATACTTCACGCGATTGAAACGCTCTTCTTCCACCGCGGCTACAAGCCGGCCTTCGCAGACAATGGCTGCCGACGCGTTGCCATGATAGGCATTTATGCCAAGAATGTTCATCGCGAATGGATTCAGTCTACCTCAGGAGCGCGGATCATGCCGCGAGGTGGCGTCTGCACCACTCGTTGAGGACGTACAACGCCCATGGGCGCGACCACGAAGTCTTGCCTTCGAGAAACGTAGCCCAAACGCTGCGCACGCCTTCTACTCGAAGGTGCGGCACGAGCGCAGGATTGATGTCGGCAAGGCTGGCTTCCAGGCGCGGGCGGAGCGGTCCGCGAAGCCATTCTTCCCAGGGCAGCGTGAAAGTTTTTTTCCGCTGGCCGAGAATTTCTTGCGGCAAGAGCCCAGCTAGCGCTTCCACCAGTAGCGCCTTCTGCACGCCAGCGCGGTGTCGTGCTGCGTCGGGAAGGGAACTAACGAACTCAACCAGCGGCGTATCCAGCAAAGGCACGCGCACTTCCAGCGAGCGCGCCATGCTCACTGAATCGGTATCTCGCAACAACGTGCTCGCCATGTAGCAGCGCATTTCGAGCCAGGCGGTGGCCGCCACGGGCTGGAGTTTTCGAGCTTCGCTAGCGGTACGATCCAGCCAACCCAGCCAGGTCGGCTCGAGAGTCACGCCGTCCGCACCGACCGTGCTCGGACGGAAACGCGGTTCCATCAACCGCGCAAGCTGGTCTGGCGGAAAAAGTGCACGCGCATAAAAGTACGCATGCGGGAGCGTATCGGGATCGGTCCACGCGGCAACGGCTTTGCCTGCGGCGTCGCGCGACATGCGCGCCGCGAGAATACTCGCGATCAGCGGTGCTGTAGCCCGGCGGAGAGGCCGCGGTACAAACCAAGCCAGCCGAGTGAGACGCTGAAGGAGCGCGGTGTTGGCGAAGCTTGCGTAACCCGCGAAAAGCTCATCGCCTCCCAACCCCGAGAGCGCCACTTTCAGCCCGACCTCGCGGGCCGCCCACGACACGAAGTACGTATTGATTCCGTCCATGGTCGGCTGGTCGAGACCGGCCACGGCTTCGTCGATGCGCGCAAGGATGGCGGCGCCATTGAGGGGAACCTCCGTATGGTGCGTCCCGCATCGTTCCGCGACTTTGCGCGCCAAGGGGGCTTCGTCGTACGCGGTTCCCGGAAACGACAGCGTGAAGCTCCGAATGCCCGCCTGAACGCGGGCAGCAAGCGCGGCGATCGCGCCCGAATCCAGACCGCTGGAAAGGAAGAGACCCACGGGGACGTCAGCGATCAGGTGCGCACGCACGGCATCTTCAAGCAGCGTTCGCAGCCTCTTGGCCGCCGAATCCATATCCTTAGGTTTGCGCGGGTCGCGCGCCGCGGGACTCGTTTGCAGATCCCACCACGGCCGCGCTCTTGGCGCGCGCCGCCGTTCCGGAACATAGAGCAGCATGCGATGGCCAGGCGGAAGAGAAAATACTCCCTCCACCAAACTTACGGGTTCTGATGCGCTGCCGAAGAGCAGGTAGGAAGTAAGCGCATCCTGAGAAATCTGCTTCGGGACGAGGCCGCTGGCCAGCAGAGCGCGCACTTCAGAGGCAAACGCAAAGCCTTCCGCGGTCTGCGTGTAGTAGAGAGGTTTGATGCCCAGCGGATCGCGCGCCAGGAAAAGCAAAGGCGCCGTGGCAAATCGCCCGCGCAGATCGAGCAAAGCAAACGCAAACATGCCGCGGAGCTCCGTCAAACACTCTTCGCCCCACTCTTCCCACGCATGCACCAGAATTTCTGTATCGGATTGCGTTGCGAAGCGGTGTCCCAGAAGCGCCAGGCGCTCCCGCAGTTCGCGATAGTTATACAGCTCACCGTTGTAGATGACCGCGACATCCCGCGTCTCGTTCCAAACGGGCTGCTGGCCTCCGGCAAGGTCAATGATGCTCAAACGCCGCATGCCGAGCGCCAGTCCGGGCGCACGCGCATCTCCGGCCAGGAATCCTTCTTCGTCCGGACCGCGATGGAGCATCGCGGCAGCCATTGCGCGTACGCGTGACGCTGCCTCTTTGCTGCCCGAAGCAAAGGCGACACCGCAAATTCCGCACACGCTATTGCTTGATCTCCGGAGCGGAAAAGAAGGCCACCCCTGCGCGCAAGGCGTGCTCGCGCAGGTGGAAGCGGGGAATTCTCAGACGGCTGTCAGCGTACCACGCCAGCACTGCACGCAGCAGGAGGAAGAAAAGCATCGCCGCCACGCTCAGCACCAGATAAAAAAAAGACTCACGCTCGAGGAGCAAGCTCCAATCGACAGCTTCCTCCCAGCCGGGAAAGACGGCGACAAACAGTTTCCTCAGCCCGGATCCGATGTACGGCAAGCGCGCCAGCCGCACATGCGCAAAATGATCGTAGCCGTATTCGCGCGGATAATTCGGGATGACGCTGACCGCCTGTTCAAATACTGCAGGGTCCTGCAAGTCTTTGCGGGTCAAATAGTGGCCCGCGGCATCCCTCATGATGACGCGATACGTTGGATCCACGATGATCCACCGGTCGCCTATCAAGACTTCGGCTACTACGTGCTTCGTAGTGTTATCGGCATTCAGCAGAAGCAGGCGTCGCGCTCGCAAGTCGGAACTGCGCGCGAGATTCAGGAAGGCATTGGTCGCCGTGCCACAGACATTCAACAGTTGGCTGTAAGTGAGGGTCGTTTCCGGATCACGCTTCGCGAGTGCTCCCGGATTGGCAGACACGGCTCGCGATGGTTCGGCGCGCATCCAGGCCAAGATGGCATTTAGCTTTTGTTCTTCTGGCAGGGCGTTTGGCACAATCGCATCCGAGAAACCGTCGAGATACCGGCGCACCGAGTATTCCCGGACCCCCGCGTACACCGAACACACCATAACCGCGACGAGCAGCAGGTTCACGCCTCGCCACACTACGCGGAAGATGAGGTGTTTCTTCGTCGGCAATGCAATTACTCCGATGCTTCGAATTCTGCACTGGGCGCAGTCTTAATTGCAAGCTTGTTATAGAGTACTTCCATTTCAAGAACCGGCTCTTCCCACCCCAACCGCGCCGTCGCTTCGCGGCACCCCGCCGCCAGCCGTGCATGCAATTTCGGGTCGCGAATCACAGCTTCCATTGCGCGAACGAGCGCCCTGGCGTCGTGCGGCACGACCAGTCCTGCCACGTCCGCCAACAGCGGAGCGATGCCACACTGCTCCGTGACGATCACGGGAGTGCCCGCCGCAGCCGACTCCGCCGCGGTATTCCCAAAGTTCTCATTTTGTGAGGGCAGCACAAACACATCCGCATCACGGTACGCCGCCCATTTCGCCTCGCCGAAAATCGCCCCGGTGAATCGCACTCGCGAGCCCACCCCAAGCTGCGCTGCCGTCTCCGTAAGCCGCGCCTTCATTCCACCTTCGTCGGGTCCCGCAAATACAAGATGCAGATCCTTTTCCTCGACTTCCTCGGCCGCATTCGAAAGAGAGGCGAACGCTTCCAGCAGCAGGTCCGGGCTTTTCTTTGCCGATAGCCGTCCGAGAAAAAGAATGACTTTTGCCTCATTAGAGATTCCCAGTCCCTGGCGAAAAGTTCCCCGCTCCGGCCACGAAGAAGGTGTTTCCACGCCATTGCGTCGCAGCACGATTTTGTCTCGTGCCACGCCTCCCTTTGCCAACTCCTCCGCTTCCTGCTCCGATGTTGCGATGATTGCGCTTGCCCCCTCGAACAATCGTCTCCCAAACAAGGCATGATAAATTCGTTTCAATCGCAAGCTTCGCACGATGGGCACAAACATCCCGATCGGCTCCAAAAGATATGGAATCTTACGTTTCACGCAAGCTGCCGCGATAGCCGGTCCGAGAAAATCATACAGACCGTAGACGTGCGCCAAATCAAAATTCTGAATCTGTGACCGGCAAAAACGATTCACAGCCGGATTCCAGCTCAGCGACCGGTACCGCAACCAGGTCGGCAGATATATTGCCGTGACGCCCTTCTCCACACCACTCCATCCGAACGGACCCCGCTGAGCCCCGGACGTCTCCTCCGCGCTCATGCGTTCTTCGAGGCCCCAGTCCGCCGTCAGCACCGTCACCTGATTCCCATGTTCCGCAAGTCCTCGCGCCAGCGCCTGCACCTTCACCGGCGGTCCGCCAAACTCCAGGAAGGGCGCGTAAGTCTCTGTGACACTCAGGATTCGCATTGTTCGCGAAGGATTTTCTTGAGCGACTTGGCAAAAACGCTGAACCGGAATTCCCGCTCCACGCGCTGCCGGCCCCGTCCGCCCATTTTTTGCGCCAGAGCCGGATCCGAGAGCAGCGTCTCGATCGAGGTCGCCAGTTGCGCCGCGTCGCCGTGAGGCACCAGAAAACCCGTCACGCCATCTTCTATTACTTCCGGTGCTCCGCCATGCGCTCCACCGATCACCGGTTTTCCGCGCGCCATCGCCTCAAGATAAACGAGCCCGAATCCCTCGCCACGGCTCGGCAGAGCAAACATCTCGCAAGCCTCATAGCACGCCGAAAGCTCCGCGAAACTCAAACCGCTCAGAAAGTGTACATGCAGATTTACGCCATTTTGCTCGGCCAAGTCCTCCAGCCAAGCCCGGTCATCACCTTTGCCAACTGCGACAAGCTGCAGCTCCGGCCAACGCGTCAGAAGCCGCGGCAGCGCCGTTATCAGCGTGTCCATTCCCTTGTACCGTTCGTTGGCCAGCCAGCGGCCCACGGTAAGTATTACGCGCCCTGCAGGATACCCGTGCGGCAGCTTTCCCGGCGGCGAGTTCGCCGGAATCGTCTCAAACTCTGGATCAAGCGCCCACGGCAGCACGCGAATTCTTCCCCGCTGTACGTCCTGCTCGGCCACATGATTCGCCGTATCCTGGCTTGGCGCGAGCACCACATTCGCCCGCCGCAGCGCCAGCCGCCGCAGCGCTGGAAGTGGCTCCCACACTTCCACCCCGTGCGTGCAAATTATCGTCCTGAGCCGTGGCGCCCCGATCTTCATCGCCAACGCAACCGGCCCCAGGTTCGGATGCGCCGCCAAGACCACCTTCCCGTGGCGTCCTGCCGCGCGTATCGCTGTTATGGTGTACCGTGCCTTGCTTCGCTCGCATCCCGTAAACACGAATTCCTTGCCACCCACCGACATCCGGTGCAGTTCGGGTGTGTCGTTCAGGCTCAACAGCCGACAGTCCATGTGCCGGCTCGCGGCGAACTCGCTTAGCACCGCCGCCATGTGCCGGCTCGCCCGCTGCACCCCGCCCGTCCCCTCTAGTTCACTAAACAGTCCAATCAGCACGCGCCGAGTCTGCCTTGTGTCGGAACGTAAGGCAAGTGCTCTCGAATGGCTTTGAATAAATTTGTGTCTAGAATTGCCGCCTCCCGTCGCCGGTGTTAGACTCGCGGCGCTTATCCAACTGTGAAAAAAATTGTCCGGTTTTCGCTTCCGCGTCTGTGGCCGCTCCTAAGATCCCCCGC
>Ga0307478_10001095_pt1 | contig 24818 bp, 26 predicted proteins | sample atmos_gasesECM4C_2_FD_203713 | JGI IMG/M metagenome (GOLD analysis project Ga0307478, IMG submission 203713) | Hardwood forest soil microbial communities from Morgan-Monroe State Forest, Indiana, United States - atmos_gasesECM4C_05 | ecosystem: Environmental > Terrestrial > Soil > Temperate...
GATGTCCAACAAGGGCGAGAAGGCGCGCAGCGCTCTCTATCACAATAATCACGATGGCACGTTCACCGACGTCACCGACAAAGCCGGCGTCGCGACTCCCTGCTTCGCCAACGGGGGCGCAGTCGGCGATTACAACAACGACGGTTGGCCCGACATCTACGTCACCTGCCTCGGCGGCAACGTTCTATATCGTAATAACGGAGACGGCACCTTCACCGACGTGACTGCAAAGGCCGGTGTCGCCGACGGCCGCTGGTCGACCGGAGCCGCTTTCGGAGACTACGACGGCGACGGCTTTCTCGATCTGATGGTCGCCAATTATGTCGAGTTCAACCTTGCCAGTCCGCCTCCATTCGGCAAGGGTATCAATTGCAGGTACAAGGGCATCGATGTGCAATGCGGGCCACGCGGGCTCAAGGGCTCCGGCGATTCCCTCTTCCACAACAACGGCGATGGCACCTTTACGAATGTCTCGAAAGCCGCTGGCGTGGACGATCCCGGCGGATACTACGGCCTCGGCGTTGTGTGGAGTGATTTCAACAACACCGGCAAGCCTGACATTTACGTTGCCAACGATTCCACGCCCAGTTATCTGTACCGAAACCAGGGCAAGGGCAAGTTTGAGGAAATCGGTTTGGAGTCCGGCACGGCGCTCAGCGAAGATGGCAACGAGCAGGCCTCCATGGGGATCGCCATCGGAGATTATCTGCACAATGGGCGGCCGTCACTGTACATCACCCACTTTGCCGACGATTACGACACGCTCTATCGCAACGATGGCAAATGGGAGTTCCACGACGTCTCCTATCAGTGCGGTGTAGCGCTGCCTTCGATTCGCTGGGTGAAATGGGGAGATGCCTTTGTCGATCTCGACAACGACGGCTGGCTCGACCTCATCGTGGCCAGTGGTCACGTCTATCCGCAGGTCGATACCCTGCCCTCAGGCGACCGTTATCGTGAACCCAAGCTGGTCGACATGAATCTGGGCAACGGCACCTTTTGCGACGCGCACGATCAAGCCGGGCCGGCCATCGAAGAAGCACGCGTGTCCCGCGGACTTGCGGTGGGCGATCTCTTTAATGATGGCAATATGGATGTCGTGATCGAGAACCTGGACGGTTCTCCGACCATCCTGAAAAATCCGGGGATTCCGAGCCGTCATTGGATCAGCTTCGAACTGGCCGGTACGAAGAGCAATCGCCTGGCGATCGGTGCGCGGGTGAAAATTGTCGCGGGAGGCGTGGCGCAGACCGAGGAGATACACAGCGGCGGCAGCTATCTTTCGCAGAATGATCTGCGCGTTCATTTTGGCCTGGGCTCAGCCACTAAGGTGGACAGCATCGAGATTCATTGGCCTTCGGGTGCCACCGAAATCCTGCACGATGTTCCGGCAGATAAGTTTTATTCCGTGCTTGAAGGAAAGGGAATTGTGCCGTTCGAACAGATCCGGCCTTCGGAAGCTAAGATGGCATCTCACCCGTAGGATGTTCCCTTCCCTCTGCGGCATTAACTGAAAGATACAATTTGCGTCTGGATGACTTATACGAGCACTTCAGGAGCCTGGGTGAGCCAGAAGTATATTGCCATCCGAGACTCTGCCCTGCGGGGCTCTAGGCATAATTGACGGGTATTCTCGCGACGGTCATGGGGTATTTTTCACGCCGGGACTCGCGTCAATCACTTTTCAACAATTTAGTTAGAAGTGAATCAATACGAGATATTCGGTTGGGTGCACCTTCTGCGGCGGTCATGCGGCTTTCTGTTCGACACTACGCCGTTCGCTCAGGTGCCGCTGCAGTCGGTCTCGATCCCCTGAACGCGTAGTACATGATGTATAGATAACAAATCGCTGGCAGGATAAAGGCGTGATGCAATCCGATGTGATCCGCCAAAAATCCCATCGCAAGTGGAATGACCGCTCCTCCAACAATTGCCATAACCAGCAAACCCGACCCATCGCCCGTGAGCGGCCCCAATCCCGCAATTCCCAGAGTGAAAATACTCGGGAACATCACTGAATTGAATAGGCCCACTAGGATGATGCTCCCCATCGCCAGATGGCCCATGCTGAGAAGAGATGTGCACACCAGCACGAAGGCCACGATTGCCGCAATTCCCAGGACTGTTCCGGTACGCACCTTCTGCAAGACCGCCGAGCCGATAAACCTCCCGATCATCGCTCCCAGCCAGTAAAGCGAAACGTATTTCGCCGCGGCCTGTTCGGTAATATTGCCGATGTTTGCCTGGCTGAAGTAGTTGATCAGGAAACTTCCAATCGAGACTTCCGCGCCCACGTATACAAAAATTCCAACCGTGCCGAGCACCAGTTGCCGAAATCGCCATAGATTCTTGATCGCGCTCCCATCATGCTCGTGGAGTTCCGCTTGTGGCGTGGGCGGAAGCTTGAACATCGAGATTGCTGCGCCAAGAAGAATCAGCGCCAATCCGATGATCAGGTATGGCAGCTTCACCGAAGAGGCTTCCTGGACACGGTACGCCTGGAGTACCTCGGGCGACATCTGCCGCACGGTATCTATGCTTTTTGAGGTCGCGCTCAGGATGAGATATCCCCCGAGATAAGGCGCAATCGCGGTTCCCAGCGAATTGAAAGCCTGCGCCAGATTCAGCCGGCTGGAAGCCGTTTCTGGAGGGCCGAGCACCGCGACATAAGGATTCGCAGCCACTTGCAGCGCCGTAATACCGCCCGCCAACACCATCAGTGCGCCCAGAAAGAGCGCGTACGACGGCACCGCCGCCGCCGGAATGAACAGCAGGGCGCCAATGCCCATGACCACCACGCCGATCACCATCGTGCGCTTGTATCCCACGCGGTCAATCAGCTTCGCGGCCGGAAGCGAAAACAGGAAGTAGGCGAGAAAGAATGCAAACTGAATCAGGCTCGCCTTGGCATATTGCAGATCGAAAATCGACTTCAGGTGTGGGACCAGGACGTCGTTGAGCACCGTGACGAATCCCCACATGAAGAACAAAGAGGTCACAACCGCGAGCGCAGCCTTCCGCGAAGAGGCTGGCGTAGCCACGGCTGCCGCGGAACGGTTCACATTGAGGTTTGCCATAACGGGTCAAGACCGGCGCAGCCAGACGTTCGTCGGAGGGACACAAACGGCGCCGTCGCGCCTACGCATCATAGCATCGTTGCGGCGGAAAATGAGACGCGCCTCTCAAGAGGTAATCGATAATCTGCAAGGGTAAAACGTTTACTTAAGAGTTGACAGTCGAGAGCCCTTTCAGCCAAACTTTCGCGGGTTTTCGTCCCACAGAAGCATCTGCATTTTGACCGCATTGATCCAGGCGCTGGAATGCGGAGTGCTCGTAGGCTAGTTGTTCGGACATGCGACAATTTCAACTTCCACCCATCTCTGGCAGTCTCGAAGCTTAAATGAGCAAGCGATTCATCCTGCCTCTCGGTATCGTCGCCTTGCTCGGAATGACGTCGCCCTTATTCGCACAAAGTTTTTCGGGTGTGGTTGCATTCATCGAGTCCGGCTTCCCTTCAGCCGATTCCGCAGGCCCATCTTCGAGTCAAATCTCGATGGCACTCCCGGAAGTACGATTGGCACGAGCAGACCAGTTACCCGAACTGCTTCGCTCCGCGGAAACGCATCTTCTCATCCTTCCCTGCGGTTCGGCGTTCCCTGAGGCCGCGTGGCCTGACATTGAGTCATTCCTGCAGCGTGGCGGAAACCTGCTCGTGCTTGGCGGCAGGCCTTTTACGCGGTCTGCCTACCGCGACGCTGGCGGCTGGCATTTGCGCGACTACAGCGTGCGCTTCACACGCGCCTTGATGATTGACCAATACCAATGCACGCCAGCCTCGCAGGGTCTGACCTTTCAGGCAAACCCCGATCTTGCACTCGACATTCCACGTTTCGATTGGACCGAAGCTTTCAGTCCCATCGCTCGGCTGAGTGCTGTCGACCTCGATCATCGGGGCGGAGCCGCTGGTTCGCTCGATGCTCGCCTGCATGCAATCGCATGGGGTACCAAGGACGGACGCAAGCTCGCCGCTCCGGTCATCGAAATCGACCACCTGCGTAATGGCTTCGATGGTGGCCGCTGGATTTTCCTCTGCGCTGATCTGGCGCCTGAGTTCTGGTCGCTTCCCGCCTCGGCTCAGCTGCTTCGCACTTTGTCCTCACGCGCACTGTTGGGAAGCGAAGAGTTCACGGTGCGGCCAGTTTTGCCACTGTACTTGGCGGGTGAGCCTGTGGAAGTGAAGTTTACGTGGCACTCGGTTCACCCATCCTCTTCTCGACTTCGCGTCAAGATCGCTACCTTTCCGGAAGACCAGCCAACCCAGCGCTCCGAGATCATTTCAGATATCCCCGCGATCGAACCTCTCGTGCTGCCCGCGCCAAGCGGAAAAGGTCTGTACGTCATTGAGGCGCAACTCCTCGAAGGCGACCGGGTTCGCGCCCGATATCATTCCGGCTTCTGGGTCCGCGACGAAGCCTATCTCCGCTCCGGTCCTCGTCTCACTGTAAACAAGGACTATTTCGAGCGCGATGGCAAGCCCTTCGCCGTGGTGGGCACCACCTATATGTCGAGCGAAGCCCAGCGACTGTACTTCGAATACCCGAACGTCTATCTCTGGAATCGAGAGATGGGGGAAATCCATTCAGCCGGCCTGAATATGATTCGCACCGGTTGGTGGACGGGTTGGGACAAGTTCTGCAACGAAAATGGTGAGCCTTATGAGTGGACCTTGCGCACACTCGAAGCCTACCTGATGACGGCGCGCAAGCACGACCTGCCCGTGCAATTCAACTTCTTCGCGTTTCTGCCGGAAGTTCTCGGGGGCGTGAATCCCTATCTCGATCCGGAAGCCGTTCGCCGGCAGAGCACGCTCGTCACCTCCGTCGTTGCGCGGTTTCATGACGTCCCTTTCCTCGCATGGGACTTCATTAACGAGCCCAGCATCTCCCAGCATCTGTGGACGATGCGTCCAAACGGCGACCCTATCGAACTTGCAAACTGGAATGAGTGGCTGAACAAGCGCTATCCCGATCGGGCCGCGCTGGCTGCAGCCTGGAATCTTCCCGTCAGCGCAGTACAGGGAACCATCCCGCTCCCCGAGGACATCGAATTCCAACAGCGTGGCGTGTATGTTGGCCACAATTCGCTCAAGGTTTACGACTTCTATCTCTTCGCGCAGGAGGTCTTCGCGAGTTGGGTACGCGGCATGCAAGATGCCGTCCGCGCTGCCGGATCAAAGCAACTCATCACCATTGGCCAGGATGAGGGCGGCATCCAGGACCGTCTCTCGCCCGCTTATTGGGGCCAGTACGTTGACTTCACCACCAATCACACGTGGTGGCAGAACGACTACATCCTGTGGGACTCGCTATTCGCCAAACAACCGGGACAGGCCATGCTGATCCAGGAGACAGGTCTGCAGCGAGAGCTTGATCTGGACGAAGTCGCCCGTCGCGATCCCGAGCACGAAGCTTCCCTGCTCGAGCGCAAGGTGGCAATTGCATTCGCGGAGGGCGCAGGCGCGATCGAGTGGCTCTGGAATACGAATTCCTACATGACCGAAAGCAACGAGACTCCCATCGGACTTATTCGGCCGGATGGCACCGAAAAGCCCGAGGCCACGGTTATGCGCGCCTATGCGGCTTTCGCGCGCTCGCTTGGTGACCATCTCCGCTCGCCGGAGCAGCCGACTATCGCGCTGGTGACATCGCAGGCAGCGCAGTTCTCCGTGCTGGCGGACTTGCAGTTGGAGGCGCAGCGCAAGGCAGTTCGCGCGTTGGCATATCACGACCACCTCACCCTCTACGGCATTGCTGAAAATCAACTCGCAAAACTGGGCTCGCCCAGGCTGGCCATCTTGCCTTCACCGCAATCACTCACGGAAATCGCGTGGCAAGCGCTCTTAAAATACGTGCAGGATGGTGGCAACTTGCTTATCACGGGCCCTGTCGATCGCGATGAGCACTGGCATAGGGTGCGGCGCGCCACGGAGTTGAAGTTGGGCGCCGAAGTTGAGCCGCTCATGTTTCATCATTCCGTGGTCACTGCGGGGGGGCGCGCCATCCCACTTTCTTTCGATCAGGAGAAACAGAATCTGGTCGAGTCCTTGCGCTTCACGGATGGCTCAACATTGAAGGAATTGCCCTACGGCAAAGGCCGCATTTTCTGGGCTGCCTATCCCGTGGAACTCGCCGACGGAACCGACGCGGCTGCGGCCCTCTACAGCTATGTCACGGCTCGAATCGGCATTGCCCCGATGTTCGATCTGCAGTCGCCTTCCTCGCCCGGCGGGCTCGTTTTTCCGATGGTACTGGAAGACTCCGTCCTGTACATCATGGTCTCTGAAAGCGCCGAAGACTCGAGAATCGACCTGCGTGACAAGCTCACTGGTGTGCGCCTGAGCCTGCAACTATCGCGTCAGCATGCGGCGATTGCACTGATCGGCAAGAAAGAGAAGGCCGTCGTTGCCAGGTACGGATTCTAGTCGTCCGTCTTCAGTCGTCAGCGAAGGACCTGCTGAAGACTGGAGATTGAGAAGCTAAATCACCATGGAACAAACGTCTAAAGTGCGATCTCGTCAGGGGCTAAAGCCCCCAGGTTTTGCGCGGCTCTAGACGGCGCGGCTGAAGCCGCGCCCTTTCAAAACCGATTTCTTTCAAAACCCGATTTCTTTCAAAACCGATTACTTTCAAAACCCGTTTCTTTCAAAACCGATTCAAGGTCGCTCTTGACGACTCGGCCCGATTCCAGAGGGCCTCACAGTTGATTCCGCACGCGGAACCTCATCGCTCCTGCTTACACCAGCACCGGCACGTTCTTCACCCCTGCCGTCCCGAAGATCTCTCGATAGTGCTCGATTTCGGACTCCGGGCCCAATGCCTTGGCATAGTTGTCTGAGAGCTTCACGGCGGGACGACCGTCAGCATCCGATACCTTGCAAATGAGGCTGAGCGGATCGAATCCAGTTCCGCCCTCGGGATCGCAGCCCCGGAAGTCATTGGTCAGCAGTGTGCCCCAGCCCGCGCTGAAGCGAATCCGTCGGCCCGGAATCCATTTTCGTCGGTCCCCGAAGTCAGCCGCAGTTCGGAAATCCTTGATGGTCGTGGCTCCTTGGAGGGTGCCTCCGAAATACGCATGCAGCCCAAGAATGTCGTCGACATCGAGCCCATCGGAGGCAATGAGGAGTTTCGTCTTTGGGTCGCGTCCGCGCGTCTTCAGCCATTCGATATATTCATCGCCCGCGACGTAAGGGTCCTTGCTGTCGACGCGCTGCCCTGTCCAGTCGGCGCACCAATCGGGCGCACTCCGTAGAAACTGCGTTGTGCCAAACGTGTCCGGCAACATGATCAACAACGCGCCGTCGTACGTGCCTTGCCATAATTCGAGAACGCGATATTGCGAAGCTTTGCGCGCGGCATCGTCCGGCGCCAGCGCCGCCAGCACCATGGGAATCTCGTGCGCGTTGGTGCCAATCGCTTCAAGGTCGTGTTTGTGCGCTAGAAAGGCATTCGACGTCCCGATGAAGGCGCTTCCCAGATTATCGGCCAGCGCGCCCACCACATATTCCTGCCATAAAAAACTATGGCGGCGGCGCGTGCCGAAATCGCCCAACTTCAGCCCGGGCACACCGCACAATCTTTCGATTTTGCTCCACAGCTTTGTCTTCGCGCGCGCATACAGAATGTCGAGGCCAAATTCACTCAATTTCTTCAGACTCGCCCGCGTTTTCAGTTCATTGACAATGGAGAGGGAGTACAGTTCCCACATGGTTGTTTCCGGCCAGTACCCGGTAAAGTTCATGTGAAACTGGCCATCCTGGACCGACAGCTCGTAATCGGACAACCGGAAATCGTTCTCCAGCCAGGTCAGGAACTCGGGCTGAAAAATTCCCCGACGGCCATAAAACGTATTCCCCGCCAGCCAAACCAGCTCCGATCTTCGAAACCGCAGCTTGCGCGCGTGCTCCATCTGCGCCTCGAGTTCTTCGATGGGAAACATATCCGCCAGTCGCACCGAAGATGCGCGGTTGCCGAGCGAGAACGTCACCCGTGTTTTCGAATAATGCTTCCAGACGAACTGCAGCATGAGCAGCTTGTAAAAATCAGTATCGAGCAGGGACCGGGTAACCGGGTCCAGTTCCCAGTTGTGATTGTGCGCGCGGCGAGCGAAGTTTACGATCATTCGCAAATATCCTCTCCTTCGTGCTTCCCGAAGTCAAACGGCTGGGCCACAACCTTGTTGCTTTGTCGAAACGTGTGAGAGAATCGCCCGCGGCGTTTTGCCCTCCAGTTCATGAGAATGCCGGCTTTTCAGCCGTCTCCGGCGACAGGTGCAAACCCAACTGCCACGTGTACCCGGACTCTTGGGAGAACAGATGACCAAATTGCGTGTCGGTAACGCTCCGTGTTCCTGGGGTACGCTGGAGTTCGAAGGAATGAAGTCGGAGCAGATCGATTTTCATCGCATGCTCGACGAACTCGTCGAAACCGGCTATACCGGCACGGAATTGGGAGACTGGGGCTACATGCCCACCGACGCACCCACGCTAACCCAGGAGCTTACCCGTCGCGGAGTAGTCATGCTGGGCGCGTTCGTACCGGTCGCTCTGAAGGATGCGTCTGCGCACGCGGCCGGAATCGAAACCGCCCTCAGGACGGCGCGTCTCATTGGAGAAGTCGCGCACGATCCGGCTCCCTTCCTCGTGCTTGCTGATCAGAACGGCACGGTGCCCGAGCGGACTCTGAATGCCGGACGCATCCGCCCAAACCTTTCCCTCTCGCCTGAGGAGTGGAGAGTTTTTGCCAGAGGCGCCAATGCTGTCGCCAGTGCCGTCTCGAAAGCTACCGGACTGCGCACCGTGTTTCATCACCATTGCGCCGGTTACGTCGAAACTCCCGATGAAATCTCGCAATTTCTAAAACTCACCGACCCCGAAACGGTTGGGCTGGTTTTTGACACCGGCCATTATGTGTTTGGTTCCGGCGACTGCGACGTCATTGCAGGCCTCGAGAGATTCAAGGATCGCATCTGGTACATCCACTTGAAGGATTGCCGTCGGGATATCGCAGAAAAGTCGCGCATGGAAGGCTGGGATTATTTCCAATCCCTGCGGCACGGCATCTTTTGTGAGCTGGGTAAGGGATGTGTGGATTTTCCTAAGGTGCTGCGCTGGCTGAAAAACACCAGCTACCAGGGCTATGTGCTGGTTGAGCAGGACGTCTTACCCGGAATGGGAGCGCCCAAAGACAGCGCCTTGCGCAACCGGGAATATCTTCGTTCCATCGAGCAGCATTTCGCGTAATCGACTAACTGCGGCTGCAGGATCGCAGAATTCCGAAGTCAAACTGTCCGGCCACCGCGGCCGGCTTTTTCAACTAAGCTCCGTTCGCCTGCCAACCTTTCGTGTCGTATCCCGCATCCCTATGTAGCCTCATCGTCCTTGTGTCAAACGCCAACCAGGGGCAGCAAAGAACCATGATGCATTCTTCCCCCGACCCCAGGGTACTCGGGTTGTTCTGCTTAACTATTGCTCTCCTCACTGCAGTCAATTGCGGCGGGGGTTCTTCAACGTCTAGTTCGGGCGGAACATCAACGTCAGGAGGCGGGTCAGCCCCCGCTTCGCTCCCCCAGTTCGGTCACGTTGTATTGGTGGTAGAAGAGAACCACGGCTATTCCGATGTGATTGGCAATCCTGCGATGCCCTATTTGAACAGCCTCGCAACCAAGTGCGGCCTCGCCACCCAGTACTACGCGAATATTCATCCCTCCATCGGCAATTACTTCATGCTGACAACCGGACAGATCGTTACCAGCGACGATTCGTTCGCCGGCACTGTGAGTGACGACAACATCGTTCGCGATCTGCTCGCGGCCGGCAAAACCTGGAAATCCTACGCGGAAGGCCTGCCCTCAGTCGGATACATAGGGGGAGACGTATATCCTTACGCAAAACGTCACAACATCTTCGCCTACTTTACCGACGTGGTGAACAGCACCTCAGAGATCAATAACCTGGTTCCGTTTTCACAATTCGGCTCGGATGTCAGCAGCGGGCAATTGCCTAATTTTTCTTTTGTCGTCCCGGACCTGCTCGACGATGCGCACGACGGTCCTCTCCCCCTCGCCGATGCCTGGCTCGCGCACAACATCGCTCCCCTCCTCAACAACTCCGTGTTTCAGAAGGATGGATTGTTGATTATTGTTTTTGATGAGGCCGGCGGCAACGACTCCACTCATGGCGGCGGACATGTGGCCGCTGTTATTGTGAGCCCACAGGCGAAAGCAGGGTATCAATCCACCACGCTATATCAGCACCAGAACACGCTGCGTCTCATCCTGCAAGGTTTGGGCATCTCGAACTATCCGGGCGCCGCCGCGCAGGCTCCTAACATGGCTGAGTTTTTCTGAAACCGCGTACCCTCGCCAGCATCTACTATCGCGAAACGAGGACGCCGCATGACCACCTACCACTTGGCTCAAGTCAACATCGGACGCATCAAAGCTCCGCTGGATAGCCCTCAAATGGCTGGCTTCATGAACCGTTTGGATGAGCTCAATGCTCTTGCTGATCGCAGCCCGGGATTCGTCTGGCGACTTCAGACTTCGGCGGGAAACGCGACCTACTTCCGCCCCTATGACGACGATCGAGTTCTCATGAACATGTCCGTCTGGGAAAGCGTCGAGGCGCTCCGCGATTATGTTTACCGTACGGTTCATATCGAACTCGTTCGCCAGCGCCAGGAGTGGTTCGAGACCTTCGCCAGCAATTATCTTGCGCTCTGGTGGGTACCGGCGGGGCATAAGCCTGGAATTGATGAGGCCAAAAAGCGCATCGCTCATCTCGACGCGCATGGTCCTACGGAATACGCATTTAATTTCAAGTCTGTTTTTCAGCCACGTGAAGAATTTCAGCGTGGAATTGACTGGTCATCTTTCCGGCCCTGCCCGGCAGTCTAGCGAGCGCTCATCCTCTTCCGCGGAACTGGATGATTCGCCTCCGGTCGCGTTTCGATGGCCTGCCTTGAGGAAGCGTCTCGACTTGTCGCATGGCTCTGCGCTCGTCGGCGAGCTTCTGGCGCATTTCCCTGCTCGCGTCAGTTTCCCGATAAAGGGTTTGCGCCACCGAAGCTGGACCGCGCGCTTCCGTTACAAGCAGGACCTCTATCTGGAAGTCGCCACCTTCGTTCGTGATCTTTAGCGTATCGCCGATGCGAACGTCGCGGGCCGGCTTCGCGGCTTGTCCATTCGACTCGATCCGGCCCAGCTCACATGCCCGCTTCGCAAGCGTGCGCGTCTTGAAGAATCTTGCCGCCCAGAGCCACGTATCCATCCGTACGCTATTCATAACCGATTTCAAACCAGGTCATCATCGGTTTGGGTGATCAACTCCGCAAACTTTCCCAAATCGATATTCCCTCCGCTGACCACACACGCAATTTTCCTGAACCCGCATTTACCGCTGAGCCCGGCCGCAACCGCGCAGGCGCCAGCACCCTCGGCGATCACATGATTCCGCTCCGCCAGAATGCGCAGTGCCTTCCTGATCTCGTCGAGGGTGCATACGATCGATCCCGCCAATAAATGGTGTGCCAGCTCCCACATTCGCGGAAATACTGATTTGCCTCCACACCCATCGACCCAACTCGCTTTCCACTCGGGAAATTTCTGAGCCGAGCCCATCGCGAACGATCGCGCCAAAGGCGCTGCCGTTTCCGGTTCCGCTGCGAACACCTTCACTTGCGCCTGGCGCTCTTTCATGGCAGCGGCGATCCCGCAGGACAATCCTCCTCCTCCGAATGCGGCAATGATGCATTCCACGTCCGGCAGATCTTCCAGAATCTCCAGTCCTGCCGAGGCATTGCCCGCGATGAATTCATCGTCTTCGAAGGGATGCACAAAGGCTCCGCTCATAGCAGGATGCGCGCGATCCGCCAGGGCTTGCCAGCACGCATCGTAAGAAGCTTTCACGATTTCCGCCCTGAGGCGCTTGGCCGCTTCCAGTTTGGTCGTCGGTGCCGTGTCCATCACCAGGACTTTGCATGACACGCCAGCCTTGCGAGCTGCCAGAGCCACTCCCTGCGCCGCGTTGCCCGCACTCACAGTCCAAACTCCACGCCTCTTCTGCTCTTCGGAGAGAAGGCGAACCGTGTTGTATGCGCCCCGAATCTTGAACGAGCCGATCGGTTGCAGGCACTCCAACTTCAGATAGATTTCCGCTGGGCCCTCGTAATTGAGGCGCACCAGCGGTGTCCGGATCGCAGCCTCATACACGTGCTGCCGCGCGTCCTCGATCAAACCTGCTGGAATTTCGCGCTTCACTTGCCTTCCGGTTGAAACATCCGTGCCCATGGCAGACCTCGTCGTCCGCCGATGCTACGTGATCACCGCGTCCATTTCAACGAACCAGTGGCTTATCCAATGCACAGTGATCGTCTCAGGCGCCTGATACACATGCCCACAGTTACCCCATGCCTGGATCACAAATGTTGTGCGTCCCCGCCGCAAGGATAGACGCGTGCCCAGGCTCGCAGCGTTCACGGTATACGCATTCACGCCAGGAGCTGTGTAGATCCGCATCGACAGCCGCCGTGTGAAGGGTCGAGGGTCGAGGGTCGAGCTAAGTTCTTAGCTTGGCAGGATTCCTCGCTCTCGCCTCCTATCTCACGCCGACTGCCGCTTACCATCAACGCTGCCAGAGCTTGTCCAAAGCATCTGCATAGTCGGTGAGCGCTCGTTTGTTTTCGAGGCAAGGACCCCCTTTGCGGGTCGGTGCAGATGTCGTGGCCGGCAGAACCTCGGGCTCGGGTACTTTCGCATCGCCGCCCTGCGACTGGTCGCCACTTTGTGAATCGGAGTGCAGGCTCACAAATAGACATTGATAATGCACGCCTTCCCGCGCAGCCATACAGTAAACCCGGGGGCACTCTCTCCATCTGGCCTTAGTCTCTAGCGAATCAAAAGTGATCTGTTCCCTGTATGGCGCGTCATGACCGCATTTCGTAGGCTGGTAATCGCCTAAGCATTGTGCTAGGCAAGGAGGTTCCATGCTGTATTACGCGCTGGTGTTTCTGGTGATTGCACTGGTGGCAGGATTCTTGGGTTTCGGAGGCGTCGCCTTCGCAGCGGCCGGGATTGCGAAGATCCTCTTCTACATCTTCCTGGCAGTCTTCCTGATCAGCCTGATCATGCACTTCGCACGAGGAGCTTCACGAGGAGTGTAGAGACTGACACTGACCAGGAGGTGTAATCAAGCCTGAAACGAGCCCCGAACATAACGCTCGCGGAGTCTCGGCTCAGGAAACGATTCACAATCTCTCTACCATTCGCAATCGCGGCCATAACACTGGCCGCGAATTTTTTTGTTTCGGGAAGAACCGTCGATGGCAGAGCCGGAACACCAGCGTTCTAGGCAGCGCTCTGGGTGTGATCCGCAATCCGCGGCGGAAACCAATCTCGAGTTCGGTTACAAAAAGTGCAGACGGACAACATTACGGGCACCTCTACCAGAACACCGACGACAGTAGCCAGAGCCGCTCCCGATCCCGGACCAAAAAGAGCGATCGCCGTCGCGACCGCCAGCTCGAAGAAATTGCTGGCGCCGATCAATGCCCCGGGAGCCGCTACCGAATGTTCGACCTTGAGAACCTTCATCAAGCCATACGCAAGGCTGGAGTTGAAATACACCTGGATCATGATCGGAATCGCGATCAGCACAACGTGGAAATAACGGCCCGTGATGTTCTCCGATTGAAAAGCAAAAATGCAAACCAATGTCGCCAGCAGGGCAAGGATCGTAATCGGGCTAAACTTCGGCAGAAACTGTTTCTCAAACCAATCCTTCCCCCGCGTGCGGGTGAGCCAGAGTCTCAGGCCTACGCCCACTGCGAGGGGAATGACGATGAAGGCGATGACCGAGTACAGCAAAACCATGAATGGAACGGTCAGCGACGATGCTCCACTTACCAGAAAACGCACGATCGGGGCGAACAGGAACAACATGATCAGATCGTTGACCGAGACCTGCACTAGCGTATAAGCGGGATCACCGTCCGCCAGATAGCTCCAGACAAACACCATGGCGGTGCACGGAGCAGCGGCGAGGATGATCACGCCGGCAATGTACTGGTCCGCATCGGCAGGACTGATCCATGCCGAAAACACGTGACGAAAGAAGATCCACCCGATGAGCGCCATCGAGAACGGCTTCACCAGCCAGTTCACGAACAACGTGACCAGCAACCCACGTGGCTTCTGCCGCACATTCAAAATGGCTCCGAAGTCGACCTTCATCATCATGGGAATAATCATCAGCCAGATAAGGACTGCAATCGGTACGTTGACTTGGCTGGCGCGGCCAAATTCCATGCCACGCAGGGCGTGAACCACTCCTGGAGCCCACGTACCGAGCGCCAGACCAGCCGCCATGCACACAGCTACCCACAGGGTGAGATAGCGTTCAAAAAAGTTCAGCCGCTTTGGTGCGCTGACCGCGGATTGTTCCACCAGCGTTGCCATGATCGTTCCTCTCCGATGCTTCCTATGCACTACAGGTCTGCGGTCGCGCCTTGTTTCGCGCGCTGCAATGCGGCATAGGGCCGCCATTCCGTGCGCGTGCACGCGCCGTGCTGAATGGCTTCTCTCAGCTTGCGGGTATCTTCACTAAAAACCGCCTCGTCCTTGAAAGCCTGCCGAAAAAAGTCGAACAGATGTTTTTTCGCGCCCCGTGTCGGTTCCGCAAGACGGTAAAAGACTCGGAAACCGTCGCGACGATCCAGCACCAGCCCCGAATTCTTCAGATACTGCAGATGCCGTGAGATGTTCGGCTGCGAGGTCGCAAGCACATATTGGATGTCGCAACCACACAGTTCGCCATGCAGCAGCAGATTCAGGATGCGTAAGCGGTTTCGATCCGCCAGGCCTTTGAAGTACCGTTCAAGTTCATTCATTTTGACCACCTTCTTACAACCCTTGCACCGCAGGCGCCGGTCGACCAACACATCGGCGGATCGAATACCTCTGGGTTGCGCACCTATTTTCCTATTCGCGCTACTGCGTATATTCGCCTAGTAGTATACACGTATGGCAATATACACCAAACCAGCCATCGCACCCGCAGGCACGAGCCGAGGGCTGCATCGCAGCGATTAAGCAGGGATCGAGGAAATTCGGAACCCGGTGGATAACGGGACGCCTGTTGAAGTCGGGAGTAGGTGGCCTTGCCGACCTGAAGTCTTCTAAATCCTATGCCGGCGATAGTCGCGCTGGCTATCTTTCCCGCGATGGTCCTCAACTTTCGGTCGGGCTTCATTAACCCGCAGCGGGCGGCCATGGAGGAGGGAGCGCGCCGCCTCTTTTGCCTCATTCGCATTCGTCATTTCCACAAACGCGAATCCACGAGAGTGGCCGCTGTCGCGGTCCACGACAATGCTGACAGATTCGACAGTCCCGTGCGCAGAGAAGGCAGCGCGAAATTGCTCTTCCGAGGTTGCGAAGTCCAAGTTACCGACAAAAATGTTGGTCAACTGACATTGCCTTTAAAAACAAAAAGGCGGCCCGCGAAGGGCCGCCCTTCCACCTCGAAGCTACGCGGCGCGAACGTTCTCTGCTTGCCAGCCCTTCGGTCCCTTGGTCACGTCAAACTGGACGGTTTGACCTTCCTGCAGGCTGCGGAAGCCGCCCGCCTGGATGGCTGAGAAATGCACGAAAACGTCATCGCCAGACTGCCGGCTGATAAAGCCGTAGCCCTTGGCGTCATTGAACCACTTTACTGTTCCTGTTTCCATATGTGTTGTACTGTTTGTTCCTTTTGTGTAGTTACGCTGGAGAGAGTCGGAAGGAAAACTTGCGCAGTTGACTTGCTGTTGAGGCGAGGGCTGCTAAACGACCGATTCGGTCTAACGCACACAGTGATAGTATCCGGTCGGCCAATGATTAGCAAATTTTGCGCAGTGCTTCTACAACTCCTCTATTTGCCACATCCAAATTCGGAGTCCACGCCAGATTAGGGCTTTCGCTCTATCAGTAGTAATATGGAAAGAGAAGAAACCATCCTTCATGCGGCAGCACAGGGATGTAGATTCCTTACGGAGCGAAGAACGCGACTCATCCACGATCCAACACCTGATCGAGCGACTCGACCGCGATCTGAAAGAGACCCAACGCAAGGCGTCCAAGGCGCAGTAGAGGGCCCACGCTCTTTAGGCGCATACCTCAACTCTTGACCTCGAAGACACCGGCTTTTGCCTTCGCGATTGAGAAATCAGCCGAAAGGCATCGTCTACAAGCCGCTTAGTGCCGCCGGTCCGTAGCTTGTGACCAGCGTGTCAACTCAGCCGGGGTGCTCAATCGCTACCCCGTTTTGGCACAAGTGAGACCGTTCCGAAGGAGCACGTATGTCTGCAATCAACGGTGACAAGGCAAGATTTCACAGGAGGCGCAAAGCCGCAATTGCGCGCCGCGCTCGGAATCGGGAACGACTCCAGGCGCTCTCAATTCAGCGTAAACCGGAAAAAGCAACCACCGGATCCGAGAAGAATGGGGTGGCAGGATGAGTCTTTCCTCGGGCATGTTCCGCAACCCCGATCCCGCGATTGCAGCCGTCAAAAAGAAACGCGTTTTGTTGGTGGACAGCTCGCGCATGAAACGCGATCTGCGTTCCGAAACCATGCGGAAACTTGGCGTGGATGTGGACTGCGCAGCCGACATCAGCGAAGCCCGTTGCTGGTGGCGCGCCGCTCTGTACGACCTGGTCCTCATTCATATGCAGGATTCGCCGGGCTCGGTCGAGAAGTTCTGTGACGACCTGCGCAAGGCAAGTCCACCGCAGCAGATCATGTTCCTGGTTGGCGGGCCGGATTATCTCTCTGAGACACCAGGCTACAAGCAGGAACCTGAAGACACCGCTGCGCCAATGTCATTGAGCGAAACCGAGCTCACCCGTTGCATTAATGGCTCAGATGGAAAGCCCCAGCGATGGGGTCTGCTGGAAGCTTGCCGCCGGATTTCTGCGATTCGCTCCCGATGCGATGCACGGGCACGTGCCCTTCGCAACCGCCCTGAATCCAGCCGCGATCCAGAACCTTCCCGGCCCAGCCGTGTTCTTGATTCTGAAACAATGGAATTCGTCCGAGAGGAACTGCAATGAAGAATCTTTACGTTGGAAATTTGCCCCACAGCACAACCGAACCGGATTTGCGCAACCTGTTTTCGCCGCATGGACAGGTGGACAATATCAGCATCATCACCGATCGCGAGACCGGACGTTCGCGTGGCTTTGCTTTCGTGGAAATGGCGGATTCCGGCGAGGCGGAAAAAGCGATCGCCGCCCTCAACGGATCGGACCTGGGTGGTCGGGCTCTAAAGATCAACGAGGCGAAACCGAAAACTGAGAAACCGCGCAGTAACAGCGGCCCGCGCTTCGGGCGTGGCGGCGGCGGCCGCGATGATTTTCGCTCTCATTCGCGCCAGGGTCGCGAGCCGCGGTGGTAATTCTCTGCGTTTTTCACCGCGACTGCAAACGATGAACTACAACCCAGGGGGAACCATATGCCGCGAGGAGGATCATTTTTGAACAAGCGCCAGAGGGAGCAGGCTCGACAACAGAGACAACGCGACAAAGCCGAGCGCAGAAGCCAGCGCAAAGAAGAAAGGCCTGAGAGCGCTGTGGATGAAATGGAAGAATTACGCAAACATGCCGAAGACCAGGCTGCGCTGTTTCGTATCGGCGCTGAAGATCGCGAACTGTCTAATTCTGATTCCGAGGGAAAATAAACAATGACAAACAGCAAGTTCGTGGTCAAGGTCAGCCGTCGCGGTCTTCAGACAACTCAGTACGTACAGCGGCTCGATCGCACCCCCATCTTGATGACTACCGATCGCAACCTTGCGTTGCTGATGGGCAAGTTCACCGCGGAAGATGCTGTCATTGCGCTTCAGAACTCCCGCTGCACCGCCGAGTTGGTCTCCGTACAACTGAAGCAAATGAAGCAAAAAAGACCCGCAGTGTAAGGAGGGCGTCAGGCGACAATGGCCGATTGATTTCGCCCATTCTGTCACCAGCGCTGACGTTCGCCTCCGCATCGGCTTGGACCAATCCGGATTGCGAACTCCTCACTTCTGACCTCGCGCCCTGGCGGGGACACGAGGAGTGCCACTTGCGAAGTCGTTCCGGCCGCCCACTAGCTACTCGACCGCCACGCCCCAGATTGGCAGTTGCGTCTCCACGATGGTCCGTCATCAAGGACCTCGAGCCGGGAACCACATACCACCCGACCGTTTCTTTACGCGCTACGACTTCATTTGTCATCAGGGGGAGCTAACGGAAAGCGGCAGCCAAACTACTCGACCATAGGTGGCGACCTGGCCGCGCTGCCATCTCGAACACTACTATCCGCCGTCGAATCGCGGCGTCGGCGTGTTTTTGGGAAATTTTCTTATCGCAACCGGTCAGCGGAGGACCGATACCTTCCTGCTCGGCCGTTATCCGGCCAAGACTTCGGAAGGCAAGCGGCACTTGACTTAGCCGTGGTAGGTTCGAAACTCACTGCGCCTTCTTCGAGACGCGAGCCACCAATTCGTCCAATCTCGAAAGCAAAAGCTTCAGGATGGGAGACTGGTTCGACTTTCTGTAGCCGAGGACCAGATCGACAGTGGGCGTATATCCCTTCAGCGGGCGACTCGTCACAGACGAAGGGAGAAAGTTCTGGGTGTAAGCAGGTAACAGCCCTACACCGCGCGTCGATACTATTAAGGACAATCCCATGGTGACATTGTCCGCTTCGTGAGCTGGTGTGATACTGATTCCGGACCGCTTCAGGTAACTGTTGATAACCGCTCGCAGTACAGGAGCCGTGCTCGAAACGGTCACGAATGTCTCGCCTTCGAGATCCCTCGGACTGATGGCTTTGAGAGCAGTGAGATCGTGGTCACTAGGCAAGATCACCATCAAAGGCTCTTTCACGAGAAGACGGAACGCCAGGTCTGGCATCGCTCGTTCCTTTCGAAGAAAAGCGGCATCGATTTTTCCTTTCGAAAGGCCCTCCGCAAGCAGCGGGGAGTATTGACTCGATATCATAACGTCGATGTTAGGTAGTTCGTCGCGCAAGATCCGCAAAGCTTCGGGCATCCACGTCAATTCGTGGCCGGTCAGAAAGCCCATGGTGAAGCATGGCTTAGTGGGATGAACAACCCGGCGCGCAGCTTCACCTGCCGCTTCTGCCTGCGACAGTACGACACGGGCGTGATCGAGAAAGGCTCGACCCGCCGGTGTCAGTTCGATCCCGCGAGCGCGGCGCGTCAGGAGTTGGGCGCCCACCTCGTCCTCAAGATCCCGAATCTGCCGACTCAACGATGGTTGCGACGTGTGCAGCATTCGCTGGGCCGCCACCGTCAGGTTTCCCGCTTCCGCAACCGCGACGAAGTAGCGAAGATGTCGTAATTCCATTTCCAGCACCCATGCTTCAGAAGCATCGATGCCAGCTTAACAAAATATCTTTCCAGAGCGCTACTGCGAGCGGGCATCACAATCTAACGAAGTGATATGAGCAATGCGAAACGACTGAGCTGATGATTTATCCCATGCCTAAAGGTTGCATCGCTACCTCATCCAGCGGGGCGGCATCGAGCGTCGCCTCCATATGCTTCAACCAGGCACGTCGCGTGTTGGGGCCGAAATACTTTGGCGCAATCACCCTTGTTTTTGATGAAGCGGCCACGACTTCCTGTACGAAGGACTCAGGGCATCGAGAGCAGCTTGTTGCGGGGAGTCATATGGCAACAGAAAGTTGTCCCAATGAGTCGGGAGGACTATAGCTGGATAATGTGTGAACGGCGGGAAAGGGCGCGGCGGGCGGGCGTCGTTGTGTTTCCACGATTTCTTCTACTGGGATTTATTCCTTCCGCATATCCATAAACTCACGTACTCGTGCGGCTATCTCGTTGGCGGCCGTGTCGAGGGATCTTGTGGCTCCGCTTCCAACTGTTCGCCCAGCTAGTTTTTGTGCGTTTCTAAGGCAACTGTCGTCCCCACACTTTCGGCTTCGCCCCAATGGGATTGCCTGCGCGTCAGCAAGAGATAAATGACAGCCAGCAGTATCAGCATGAGAGCGTCGACAAAGAACCAGCCATATCCCAACACGAAAATGTGACTGAGAATTACTGCAGTCATCCAGACAACAGTCAATCCCGCTGCCAATCTGGCTGTCTTCTGAATCAGGAGCAGAATCGCCACCACTGTCTCGAAGGCTACTGACCCGAACCGGAACACCGGCTGAGATACCAACCCATGGACTGCTTGCGACATCTGCGTGAACAGGGCCACCGAACCTGGCACCCCTGCAAACTTGAGAAAGATGGCGGCATACAGAAGGTTTACAGACACCAACAGGCGAATTGCGAGTAGTGCGAGTCTTTTACCCATAAAATCTTGCTCCCTTGGCCGCCTGGAACCGGCCAACGCTTCGCGAATCGTAGTACTCATTTTTGCGTCTTCATGAACTGATTGATAAGCGCCGCAATTTCATCCGCTGCCGTATCCAGCGCGAAATGACCACCATCGACAATGTGGACTTCAGCATTGGGCACATCTCGCCGGTAGGACTCCGGCTCCGTGGAGTCAAACGATGACTCATACTTGCCCCAAATCACCAGCAGACGCGGCTGCTTCTGACGCATCCAAGCTTGCCACCTGGGATAGTTTTCGACGTTGGTGCGGTAGTCGTAGAAGAGGTCGCTCTGAATCTCGACCTGGCCGGGCTGATTGAGAAAAGCAAATTCATCCGTCCACAGATCGGGGTCATAGCGTTCCACGTTGGGATCGCTTCCGACATGGCGCGTCCGCGTCGTCTGCAACGACAGGAGGTTGGTACGAAGCGCGCTCTCGTTGGCGGCGCGGTCGGCCCAAAAGGCCCGACGCGTCTTCCAGTTCGCCCCCAAGCCTTCATTGTGTGCCACAGCATCCTGGACTATGAGCGCCTCGATTCGGTCCGGATGTGCCAAGGCCATGCGAAAACCGACGGGGCCGCCGTAATCCTGCATGTAAAGCGTGTAGCGCGAGAGCCCAAGAGCTTCGGTGAAGTGATTCATGGTTTCGGCGATGTGATCGAACGTATAGGCGAATTTTTTCGGGTCTGGCCAGTCACTGTGTCCGAAACCGGGGTAATCGGGCGCGATAAGATGATAACGATCAGAAAGTCGAGAGAACAGGGGTTCGAACATCCGGGATGAGGAAGGAAGCCCGTGCAACAACAAAAGCGTTGGCGCGTCTTTCGGACCGGCTTCTCTGTAAAAGATGGAGAGTCCATCTACCTGTATCGTGCGATAAAAAGTCGGGTGTTTCACGGGACGTTCCTTTCCCTGGGCGTGGGCCGGCAGTTGAAATATTGCGAGCATCATAGGAACCACCAGCACCACACGAGAAACTTGCAAGAATCGGGGCCAACGGGACGAGCCGAAAGGGCGCATAGTTTGTCTCCGCGTTTAGAAGTCCTGGGCCGTGGGCCGGATGACGACCTCGTCGATTTCCACCTCGGCTGGTTGATCGATGGCGTAGGCGATTGCGCGAGCGACTGAGTCAGCCGGAATAGCCATTTTGTAGAACTCGCGCAAATTCTTTCTGGTTGCCTCCTCCGAGCTGCTCTCCGGAAGCTCCGTGGCAACAGCACCCGGTGAGATCATTGTGCAGCGGATATTTTGGGAATGTAGTTCCATCCGGAGCCCTTCAGTCAACGCGCGTCCCGCGGACTTGGTTGCGCAATAAACCGTTGCACCCGGAGCGAATACTTTGATCCCGAAAACAGAAGTGATGTTAATGATGTGACCGCTCTTCTGCTTCTGCATGTGAGGCAGGGCAGCGGCAACCCCATAGAGAAGTCCTTTGATATTGACGTCAATCTGCCGGTCCCATTCATCTACCTTAAGGGCACTGATCGGTGCGATGGGCATAATACCGGCGTTATTGAGGAGCACATCGACGCGGCCGAAACTGTCTACGGCCCTTTGGATGAGCGCTTCCACTTCTGCGCGCTTCGTCACATCGGTGGCAAATCCGATGGCCTTGCCGCCGGCGGCCGAGATTTCTTGAACCACCGCGTCGATCCGGTTCGAACGCCGCGCTCCAAGTACAACTTTTGCTCCTTGTGCTGCGAGAAGCTTCGCGGAGCTTCTCCCGATGCCGCTGCTGGCTCCGGTGATTACTACAACTTTGTCTGTGATATTTGACATTTCCATTCTCGTTTTCTCCTCATTTAAGAATTTGCTTTTTACGGCGGGCTGCGCTCCACGGAATGATGGGCCCCGCGATCTCAGAAACTTCCTCGACCAATGAGGTCAAAAAAGCCGATACGTCGGTGCAAGTAGAAAGATTGGCACTTTGCCCAGCCCACATAGGCACAAGATCCGATCGGCCCGCAGCCTCTGCCGGAATCGTGAGGTTTCTGACGAGTCCTCGTTGCAGCGGATACGGCAGAATCTCCGTTCCCTGTCGATTCAACTCTTCCATCAAGCGGTTGTGGATTCCCCGCGCAAGTCTTCCGGTGAAGCCCTTGGTCAGCGCGGTGTGCCCGGCTTTTTTCCCTCGTAAAGCCTGGCGATGAAGGAGGCTGGCGCCGGACTCCTCGCACGCCAGGAATACCGTTCCCATTTGCACGGCTTCTGCGCCAAGGGCCAGGGCGGCGATTACGCCGCGTGCATCGCCTATCCCGCCCGCGGCGATCACGGGTATATCGACGATGTCGACGATCTGAGGGACGAGCGAAAATGTACCTGTAAGTGAATCTTCCGCGGACCGGAGGAATGAACCACGATGGCCGCCGGCTTCGAACCCGGAAGCGACGATCGCATCCACGCCTGCCTCCTGAAGTGCTGCTGCCTCGTCGGGTGTTGTCGCCGCGCCAATCGTGACGATGCCTTTCGTCCGGCACTCCTCTAAGATTTCTCTTGGCGGGATTCCAACGATGAAGCTGAATACCGGGACGTTCGCGTCAAGCAACACGCGAGCCTGATCTTCAAATCGGATTGGCGAATACGGTTTATATGTCGGACGAGGCGCCCCCAAGGCAGCGAGATGGACGGCAAGTGGGGCAAGGCTCCTGTTGAAGGCGTTTTCGTCCGATGTTCGGGCACCTTCGTCTTCCATCGAGACCCACAAGTTCATTGCGAACGGTTTCGATGTAAGGGAGCGAATCTCTGCGATCACGTCCTTGATCGCCTCCGGAGCCAAGCCGTGCGCACCAAACGATCCGAGCCCGCCAAAGTTGGAGACCGCTGCCGTCAATTTTTGCGATGACAATCCGCCGAGCGGACCTTGAATGACGGGATAGTCGATCCCGAGTTTCGACGTGAGCCGGTTCTGATTCCAGGCAGGCATTAGGACACCTCAAAGATCACTTCCAGCTCGACTGGCGTGCCGAGCGGGAGGCTGGCTACGCCGTACACCAGTCGGCTAGGGTTTTTGTCTTTTCCGAAAACGTCCTGCAGCAACTCTGAAGCGCCGTCAGCCACCTTTGGCTGATCGCGGACATCGCCCGAAGTGGCCACGGCCATCCCGAGCCGGACGATCCGCGTCACTTTGTCGAGGGATCCCAGATGTTGCCTCGTGACAGCGAGGGCGTTTAGGGCGGCCAGGCGAGCCGCCTCGTGGCAAGCTTCGACGCCCAGCTCCGCACCGAGGCGCCCGATGAATTTCGCTGCGCGGCCTGCAGTGGGAAGCATTCCGGTGAGAAAGAGGAGGTTGCCCGTCTGCACCGCTTCCGCGTAGATGCCGAACGGCTCAGGCGGCGCTGGAAGCTTGATGCCAAGTTGTATTAGCCGCTGCTCGGCAGTGGCAAGGCGAGAGCCATTCCCGCTTAAGATTTTGTCCTTCGAACCCGTATCCATTGATCTCGCTCCAGCGGCTTCGGTTTGATCGTTTACATCCTGATTTTTCACAGTGCCCCATTGGAGGCTGCGCTCTTATAGATGCTCAGCGTCCCACGAAATCTCCCAAGCGATTTTCTGCATCGCCGGGTTTGCAAAAGCCTCGCTCTATCAGCGTTTTGATTCTCTGCTGCGTGGCAGGTCGTGCCATCGAAGCAACGCAAGCATTCCACCCGGATTCGATTTCGATATCAGGCGGCAGACTAGCGACGTTGACCAGGCGCTTGGTATCCATGATTGTCTGTTTGTCGAAGGAGGCGATCCGGGTGGCAAGCGCATCGACAAACCCGTCAAGATCAGCATCCGGCAACGACCGATTCACATAGCCGTACAGTTCGGCCAGGTCGCCTGGGATGTCGTCCGCACTTAAAATCACTTCAAGAGCGCGTCCTCTTCCCATGAGGCGCGACAGTCGCGCCATGGGGCCACCGCCAGGCGCCAGACCGGCGCCAACCTCAAACTGCGACAAGATCGCTTTTTCGCGACTGGCAAAACGCATGTCGCAGGCAAGGGCAAGCTCACTTCCCATACCAGTCGCCCGCCCGCGAATCGACGCTATCGATACGACAGGTGCACGACTCAGGCGCACCAGCATCTCGGGCCACGGATGCAAGCCTGTGGGGCCGGGAGGGAGATGCGCCAAATCGTCAAGTTTTTCAAGAAAATCCAAATGAATCAGAAAGAAACCTTCAACAGCACTGTCAAAAACCACCACCTTAACCTGCTCGTCAGTTTCGATTGCCGTGATGATCTCGTTCACTTGCGGAAGCATCTCCGGACCGAAGATGTTGAGCGGCGGGTGGTCAAACGTGACTCGCCAATACTCGGGCGAGCGCCGGGACAGACGTATCTCAGCAGTCTTGGTTGCTGAGTAATGCTGATCTTTCATGGCTGTTGTCTCCTCATCATTT
>Ga0307478_10001097_pt1 | contig 24778 bp, 20 predicted proteins | sample atmos_gasesECM4C_2_FD_203713 | JGI IMG/M metagenome (GOLD analysis project Ga0307478, IMG submission 203713) | Hardwood forest soil microbial communities from Morgan-Monroe State Forest, Indiana, United States - atmos_gasesECM4C_05 | ecosystem: Environmental > Terrestrial > Soil > Temperate...
GGCGTCGAGGAGACGCGCGCGCGCATCCTGGCCGCGACGCGCGAGATCTTCGAGCGGAACGGCACGCGTGGTACCACCACCCGCGAAGTCGCCGAGCGCGCCGGCGTCAACGAGGCGACGCTTTTCCGTCATTTTGGGTCGAAGGCCGCCTTGATCGGCGCGATGCGCGAAGACTCGTGCGGCATCGAAGCAATTCGGAACCTGCTGAGCGGTCTCGACGGCGTTGATATCACGGCCGACATCAAGGCGCTGGCATATGCCGCCGTGCGAGTGATGACCGGGCAGCGCGAGCTGATGTGCATCGCCCTGGCCGAAGATGCGATCGAACGCGGGCCGGCGGATCTCGAGGCTCCTGAATGGCGTGGTCCGCGCCAAGTGATCGGGCTTTTGACGGACTATTTTGCCGAGCGCGTAAGGGAAGGACGGATGCCCGGTGACCCCTCGTTTCTGGCTCGGATGTTCATGGGTATGATGTTTCAGCGCGTCGTCGCGCGCAAGCTTTGGGGCAACGATCCAATCGACAATGGGGCGATCGACGCGATCGTCGATGTTTTCCTGAACGGAGTACAACGCTAGTGGAAACCCGCACCGAAGACCCCCGCTCGGCGGAGGGCCGCGTCACCCCGCCGCCGCCGCTGGTCAACGACCGCGGGGACGAGATCAAGCCCCGTTCGCCCAAGCGCAAACCGCCGGTGATTGCCGTGATCGCCGGCGCCGTCGTGCTCGTAGCCGTCCTCATCTGGGGAATTCGTTTCCTCGCCTATGCGACGACGCACGAAACGACCGACGACGCGCGGGTCGACGCGGACACGGTAACGATCACGAGCAAGATCTCCGAGCGTGTCAGTCAGATCCTCACCGACACGAACGACACGGTGCACCAAGGTCAGGTTCTCATCGTGCTCGACAGTCGCGATGAGCGCACCAAGTTCGCGCAAGCACGAGCGGCCGTTGCCGCGCAAGAAGCGCAAGCCAACGCGGCGCAGCAGAACGTGCAACTCACGACCGAGCAACAGAACGCCCAGAACAGCCAGGGCTCCGGCGGCGTGAAGGCGGCCGAGGCGCAGGTCACCAATGCCGAGGCCACCTATCAATCGTACCGGCAGCAGGCCGACGCTGCCAATTCCGCCGTTGCCGGCGCGCAGGCGCAGCTCCGGGTTGCCCAAGCCGAAGTGCCGAGCGCGAACGCCGCGCTGGCCAAAGCCAACGCCGATTTCGAGCGCTATAGTTCGCTCGTGCGCACCGGTGATGCCTCGCAACAGCAGCTCGACGCGGAACGCGCCACGCAAGCGCAGGCGCTCTCGCAGTATCGCGCGGCGCTCGATCAGGTGACATCGGCGCAGACCAACGTCGCGCAGATGCAGGCACGTGAGACTGCCGCGATCGCGGCGTCTACCGCAGCCCAAGCCGGTATCGGATCGGGCGAAGGCCAGCTCCAAACGGCCCAGGGACGTCTGGTGGAATCATCGGCACCGTCACGCGTTCCGGCCATTGCGGCGCAAGCCAGCGCCGCGCAGGCTCAGGTGAAGTCGGCGATCGCGCAGGCGCAAACGGCCCGCGATCAACTCAATTACACGACGATCCGCTCGCCGATCAACGGCATCGTCGGCGCGAAGAACATCGAGGTCGGCGCGACGGTCGCGCCGGGTCAGGCGCTGCTGGAACTCGTTCCGCAAGCGAACATCTACATCACGGCAAACTACAAAGAAACGCAGCTCGGCAACATGAAGGTCGGTCAAGACGTCGACATCGACGTCGATGCCTATAAGGGCACGACGTTCCACGGCCGCGTCGAATCGATCGGACCGGCATCGCAAAACACCTTCAGTTTGATCCCGGCGCAGAACGCAACGGGGAACTTCGTCAAGGTAACGCAGCGTTTGCCGGTTCGCATTGCGATCGTCGACGCGCCGGCCGATAAACCACTGCGGGTCGGGATGTCCGTCGAGACGTCCGTCAAGGTAAAGTAGAGCCATCTCCATGTTCGTACGTCTAACAGCGGGGATGCTGGGCGTCTCCGTCGTGCTGTGCTCCGCGGTCACGCCGGTAGCCGCACAGCCCACCCCGGCGGCCGTCAGTACGCCCGCCGCTCCAGCGGTCGCGCCGTCGCGGCCGCCGCAAGGTGAAGCGCTGCCTCCGCCGCCGATTCCGCCCGTGCTGCCGGCGGTGCCGAACGTGGCGCCGGGTTACGCCGCACCGGCGAACGCACCGTTGCCCACCGGTGATCTCGTCGGCGTGAACCAGCCGTTCGTCGGCATCAACCTGCAAGACGCGATCACGATGGCGCTTCAGCGCAACACCGATCTCGCCGTCGCCGAGTCGAACAACCGCATCGCGAATTATCAGATCGTCGCGGCCAAAGGTGCCTACGATGTGCAGTTCGAGCTCGTGCCCTCGTACGCGCACTCGGTTCAGCCGGCAACGACGCCCTTCCAAGCCGGACCCAACAGCGGCCCGGTCACCCAGATCAGCGATGGCGCCAGCGCCGCATTCACCGGGCTGACCTCAACGGGCGGCCGTTACAGCCTGAGCGGCAGCCAGCAGGCGATTCAGAACAACGCAGCGTTGAACAGCTACAACCCGTTTTACCAAACGGCGATCGCGCTGAACTTCACGCAGCCGCTCCTGCGCGGTGCCGGCGACGGCAACCCCGCGCGCCGCCAGCTGTTGCTCGCGAACGCGAACGCGCAGATGCAATCGGCGCAAGTGCTCACGCAGGCTTCGCAAACCGTTACCAGCGTCTCGAACGTGTACTGGGATCTCGTGGCCGCCTGGCGCGATGTCGCGATCCAAGAAGAAGGCTTGCGCAACTCGCAAGCGCAGGCGGCATCGAACGCGCGGTTAGCATCACGCGGCGCTGCGGCGCCCGTCGACATCGTCGAGTCGAACACGCAGGTCAACGTCTTTCAAGACAATGTGTTCGCCGCATTGCAGACCGTCCAGGCCCTGCAAACGCAGCTCAAAGGCTTGATCTTGGGCAATCCGGCCGATCCGCTGTGGATGTCGAACCTCGTGCCGACCTCACCCGTGCTTCAGCTTCCGGCCGAACCAAAGCTCGACGATTTGATCGTCACCGCGCTGCGTAACCGGCCCGAACTCGCGCAACTGCGGGCCGCGCGCCTCAGCGCGAACGCGAACCTCGCCTACGCAAAGAACCAGCGGTTGCCGCAACTCGACCTCGGCGTCGGCGTAACGGCCAACGGCTACTCGGGCGTTCCGAACAACATCGGCGCTTCGCCGTTCTTCCAGACGTCGACCAACGAGATCACGGCGCTCGATCAGTTGATCTCCAATTACAACGCGACGGCAACGCCGGCGAATCAGATCCCCTTTGTGGTACCGAATTTCGGCACCACGCCGGCCTTCCAAAGCGGTCGGCTCGGACAGTCGTGGCAAAACCTGTGGAGCTTCCGCTTTCCAACGTATAACGTCTCACTCACGCTGCAGTTCCCGATCGGAAACCGTACGGCCAAGGCCGACTACGCGATCGCGGCCGAGCAGGCGAAGCAAGTCGCCGTGCAGGAGCTGGCCCTGTTGCAGCGCGTGCGCTCGGAAGCGGTGAACGCGATTCAAACGCTGCGCGAAACGCAGTACCGGCTCGCCGCGGCGTCTGCCGCGCGCGACGCATCGGCACGCGTATTGCTCTCGGAGCAGCGGCGCTTCACGGCCGGAACGTCGACGACGTTCCTCGTCTTGCAGCGGCAACTGGATCTCGCCGACAACGAAGGGCGCGAACTCAACGCGCAGACGGCCCTGAACAAGGCGGTCGTTCAGCTCAATGCGGTTGCCGGGACGAACTTCGCGAACTACAACATCGACGTGCAGAGTGTCGGCACGACGACGCTGAACCTGACTAGCCCGACGACGAGCGTTCTGCCGCTTCCACCCGACGCTCAAGTTTCGCCGCCGCAGCCTCATCGATGAGCCAATGCAGCTCGCCGTCGGCCGGGGCGACGAGCTGTACGGGATACTTGTTCGGATCGTGCGGGCCGTCGAGCGCGCCGTGTAACGCGTCGGCTTTGGCGCTGCCGCCGGTCGTGATTACAACGTGCGTGGCATCGTTGATGACGTGCGGTGTGAGCGTGATGCGCCAGGTTTTGAATGGTTCGACCCAGTTCGCGACGACGAGCTTCGTGTCGTCGATGCCGGCGTAGGTACCGGGGAAGATCGAGGCGGTATGGCCATCGGGGCCCATCCCGAGGTAGAGCAGGTCGAAGCGCGGTCGCGAACCGAGTACGCGCACGAGGACATCGGCATAGGCGGCGGCCGCGGCCTGCGGATCGTCTTCCCCGCGCATGCGGAACACGTTACCGGCGGGGATGCCGAGCGGATCGAAGAGCGATTCGCGGGTCATGCGGTAATTGGATTCGGCGTCGTCGGGCGATACGGTGCGTTCGTCGCCGAAGAAGAAGCGCACGCGATCCCAGGCGACGTGACCGCGGCGCGGTGCGCTTGCGAGCAGCGCGTTCATGGCCTTGGGCGTGGACCCGCCGGCTAGCGCGACATCAGCGGTTTGGCGATAACGCAGCGCGGTTTCGACGATGCCGATGAAACGGTCGGCGGCGGCTTCGGCCAGGTGCGACTCATCGGGCAGAATCTCGATCGTGGTGTTGGCGGCCATGCCGTTAGTCTGCCATGAGCGTGGGTACCATGCGCAGCGCCCGCTCAAAGATCTCGTCGGTGCCGGGGTCCTCGAGGGCCGCGCGTTCGATTAGCGAGGCCGTATCGATCGCCTTGACCGGGACGAGCCGTTCTTCGCGCGCGTTCGTGCCCTCGACCCACACGCGGACGACCGAGGCATCGCCTTCGTCGACGCTGCCTTGATACACCGACGTGGCCGTGGTGAGGGCGACGCTGTAGACGCGCCGCGCTTGCCCGCCGCGCTCATGTTCGAACTCGATGTGCTGGCCGTTGCGGTCGGCAAATTCATTGCGCGCGGTGGCGCTCCAGCCGAGGCGGCTCGCGAGCCAGCCGCCGAGGTAGAGCGCTTCGGCATCGGAGCCGGCGACGATACGCAGCTTGCGAATGGAGAAGAGCTCGTCGCGTAGCGCCGGATCGTCGAAGAAGTGCGCGATGATGTCTTGCCACATGTGTAAGCGCATCCACGCCAGGTCGCGCAGGGAGACGCCGGGATGTTCTGAGTAGAATTTCGCGAGTTCGAGGATCGTCGCGGCGTCGCGCACGCCGAGCGAGGAATCGACGACCGCAACCGGCAGCTCGCCGGCCGAAAAAAAACAGCGAAAGGCGGTGCTGTCGTCGAGCGTTTCGGCGCTCCAGCACAGCACCGTCAATACGTCGGGGATGGCGAGCGAGGTCGCGATTTCACACGCCTCTTGCGACGGGATGCCGGCGACGCCGATGTCGATGAAGGCGCTTTGCTGGGCGGGGTCGTTGGGATCGAGCGGCCGCACGTGGGCGCCGACGCGTCCCGGGCTCGCATCGAGGATGATCGTGCGCGATGGGTGTTTTTCCGAGATCTTGATCGCCCGCTGCAGCACCCAATCGCGGTTGCTCTCGCGATCGATCCACACGATGAGGTTCATCGTCGTGATGTGCGGTTTGGCTCGCGCCAGCTCGCTGCGGATCAGATCGATGTCGCCCGTTGGGATAGCGGGCGGGGTCATATCTTCCTCCATTCCGCTCCGTCGGCTGCGAGCATCCGGTCGGAGGACGCCGGGCCTTGCGATCCGGCGGCGTAATTCGGAAACGTTTCGTCGGTGGTGGACTGCCACGTCTCGAGGATCGGCATGACTTGTTCCCAGGCTTGCTGCACCGCGTCCCAGCGCGTGAACAAGGTCGCGTCGCCGCGCATCGCATCGCCGATCAAGCGCTCGTATGCCGGCGCCGACACGACGCCGAAGCCCGTGCCGTAATTGAAGTCCATGGAGACCGCGCGGATGTGCATCTTCGGTCCGGGAACTTTGGCCGAGAACCGCAGCGAGACACCCTCTTCGGGCTGGATCTTCATGACCAGCACGTTGTTGTCGATCGAATCGCCGGCTTCGCCGAAGAGGCGATGCGGGATGCCCTTGAAGCGAATCGCGATCTCGGAATTCTTGCGCGCCATACGTTTGCCGCTGCGCAGAAAGAAGGGAACGTCGGCCCAGCGCCAGTTGTCGATGAGGAGCTTCACCGCCGCGTAGGTTTCGGTATTCGATTTCGGGTTGACGTTGGGCTCTTCGCGGTAGCCCGGCACCGGCTTGCCGCCGAGGGCACCCGCGCCGTACTGACCCCGTGCCGTGTCGAGCATGATGCGCGAGCGATCCATCGGGCGCAGTGCTGAGAGCACCTTGAACTTCTCATCGCGGATGTTGTCGGCGGTCGGCGATACCGGCGGTTCCATCGCGACCAGCGCGAGCAAGTTCATGACATGGTTCTGAATCATGTCGCGCAGCGCGCCGGCGTTGTCGTAGTAACCACCGCGTTCCTCGACGCCGACCGTTTCGGTGGCCGTGATCTGCACGGATTCGATGTAGCGCCGGTTCCAGAGCGGCTCGAAGATCACGTTCGCAAAACGCAGCGCCATGATGTCTTGCACCGGCTCTTTGCCGAGATAGTGGTCGATGCGGTACACGGCCTTCTCGTCGAAGACCTTGTTCACTTCCGCTTGCAGGGCCCGCGCCGAGGCGAGATCGGTGCCGAACGGCTTCTCGATGATGATGCGCGTCCAACCCGACTTGTTGTCCCGCGGTCCGAGGCCGGCTTCGTCGAGCTGGTCGATGATCGTGCCGAAGAGCGAGGGTGGGGTGGAGAGGTAGTAGAGGCGGTTGCCGCCGGTACCGAGCTCGGCGTCGTTTTTTTCGAGCTGCAGGCGAAGCTGCTTGAACGCCTGCGCGTCGTCGAAGGAGCCATTGACGAAGGAGAGCCGCTTGGCGAAGTCGCTCCAGAGCGGGTCTTTGGCTGCGCCTGAACGCGAGAACTCGTCGATCGATTTGCGCATGCCGTCGCGAAACTCGGCCGTCTGCCATTCGCAGCGCGAGAATCCGAGAATACCGTACTTCGCCGGTAGGATGTCTTCGAGCCGGAGATTGTACATTGCCGGCATCAACATGCGCTTGACGAGATCGCCACTCGCGCCGAAAAAGATGACGTTGCACGGATCGGTGATGCGGCTGGAGGCGACACCCGCGCGCAGCGGGTTCACGTCGCCGGGGACGCCGTTGGTTGCCGAGAGCGTTTGCGTCACGTGGCCTCGACTTTCGCGCCAAGCAAGCCTTCGTGCTTGGCCGAAATCGCGTCGAGCATCTCTTTGAACGATTGGGCGAACGACTTCACACCATCGGCCACGAGCTGTTCGGTGACGGCGCGCAGGGAGATGCCCTTGGCATCCAAGGCCGCGATCAGCGCCTTGCCGCCGGCAACATCCTGATGGATCGTGTCGGGCTTGATGACGCCGTGATCGAGCAGCGCATCGATCGTGGCGGGCGGCATCGTGTTGACCGTGTCCGCACCGACGACGTTGACGACGTACATGAGATCGTCGTACTTCGGGTTTTTGGTCGAAGTGCTGGCCCAGAGCGGTCGCTGGACCTTCGCGCCCTTGGCCTTCAGCGCCGCAAAGCGCGCGCCGCCGAAGAGCTCTTCGAACTTCGCGTACGTCAGCTTGAGGTTCGCGATGCCGGCTTTTCCCTTGAGATCTTCGAGCTTCTCGCCCTTGGCGATACGCTCGTCGAGCGTCTTGTCGATCATCGTATCGATGCGCGAAACGAAGACGCTGGCAACCGATGCGATCCCGTCGATCGGCTTACCGGCTTTGGCCCGATCTTCAAGGCCGTCGATGTAGGCGTTGGCCGCGGCGGCGTACTGGTCGACCGAGAACAGCAGCGTCACGTTGATGTTGACGCCGGCGGCGATCGAGTCGCGAATCGACGCCAAACATTCCGGCGTGCCGGGAATCTTGATCATCACATTCGGGCGGTCGACTGCTTTCCACAAGCGCAATGCGGCGTCGGTGGTTGCCTTCGTTTCATGTGCGAGGGTGGGCGAGACCTCGAGTGACACGTAGCCGTCGAGCCCGTTCGTGCTCTTGTAGACCGGTGCGAAGACGTCACACGCGCTGCGGATGTCCGCAATCGCCAGCGCTTCGAAGAGGTTCTGCGCATCGTGTTCGCTGCCGGCCAGCGTTTTGAGCTGCGCATCGTAGTCGGTGCCGGCTCCGATCGCGTGTTCGAAGATCGTGGGGTTGGAGGTCTGGCCGCGCAGGCCTTGGTCTACGAGCTTCTGCAATTCGCCCGAAGCGAACATCGAACGTTTGATGTTGTCGAGCCAGACGCTCTGACCCGCCGCGGAGAGTTCTCGGAGTTGATTACCCATGATGCGATCCTTTGCGGAAAATCAGACGCCGGCCAACAGGCCTGTCGCGACGTCGGCGATGTGTTCGGGAGTAAAGCCGTACACTTTTTCGATCGCCGGCGCGGGGGCCGACGTGCCGAAGTGATCGAGCCCGTACGCGAGGCCGTGATCGCCGACGTATTTGTGCCAGCCGAACGTGCTGGCGGCCTCGATCGAGACGCGGGCTTTGATCGCCGCCGGTAGCACCGACTCGCGATAGGCAGCGTCTTGCTTATCGAAGAGATGGAACGACGGCATCGAAACGACGCGCGCTTTCGTGCCCTTCGCCGCCAGCAGCTTGGCCGCCGCGCGCGCGAGTTGCACTTCCGAACCGCTCGCGATGAGGATGAGGTCGGGCGTGCCGGCCGGCTCATCGAGGATGTAGGCGCCGCGCGCGACGTCGGCGTTGCGATCGCCGAGGTATGGCAGCTTCTGGCGTGAGAGCACGATGACCGATGGCCCCGTGGCCGCTTGCACCGCGAACTTCCAGGCCTCGAGCGTTTCGAGCGCGTCGGCCGGCCGCAGGTCGATCACGTTGGGCGTGGCGCGCAGCATCGCGAGCTGCTCGATCGGCTGATGCGTCGGACCGTCTTCCCCCAAGAACACGGAGTCGTGGGTGAACACGTAAATGCAGCGCAGTTGGTTGAGCGCGGCTAGGCGCAGCGCGGGCTTGAGGTAATCGAGGAAGTTGAAGAACGTCGCGCAGAACGGCAACAGCCCGCCGTGCGCGGCCATGCCGTTGGCCGCTGCAGCCATCGCGTGTTCGCGCACGCCGAAGTGCACGTTGCGGCCGCCGTACGTGCCGGGCTGGAAGTCGCCGCAGCCCTTGAGGTAGGTCTTGGTCGATGGATCGAGGTCGGCCGAACCGCCGACGAGCTCCGGAAGAGCCTTGGCGATCGCGTTCATCACCGTGCCGCCGGCATCGCGTGAGGCGATGCTGGCGTTCTCTGCGTTGAACGTCGGCCAGGGAAGATCGGTGGGCAGCTGACCGTCGCGGGCGCGTTCGAACTGTCGGGCGAGATCCGCGTTCGCGCGTTTCCAATCGGTATACACCGCGTCCCACTGCGCGTGGGCTTTGGCACCGGCAGACGTGCGTTCGCTGAAGTATTTCGCCACGTCATCGGGGACGAGGAACGCCGGCTCGACCGGCCAGCTCAAGGCTTCCTTCGTCTTGGTGACGTTATCGGCGCCGAGCGGTTCGCCGTGTGCGCCGAACGTGCCGGCTTTCGGTGAGGCATAGCCGATCGTCGAGTGGATCAGGATGATCGACGGCTTGTTCGACTCGCCTTGCGCCTTCTTGATCGCGGCATCGATCGTGGCGACGTCGTTGGCGTGGGCTTCATCGATGTGCTGGATGTGCCAGCCGTAGCCTTCGAAACGCTTGCCGACGTCTTCGGTAAACGTGACCGAGGTGGGAGCGGCGAGCGAGATCTTGTTGTCGTCGTAGAGGCAGATCAGCTTGCCGAGCTGCAGGTGGCCGGCCAGCGAGGCGGCCTCAGCGGCAACGCCTTCCATCATGTCACCGTCGCCGGCCATCACGTAGGTGTAGTGGTCGAAGAGGTCGCCGCCGTTGGCGTAGGTAGCCGCGATCTGAGCCTGCGCGATCGCGAGGCCGACCGCGTTGGCGAAGCCCTGACCCAGCGGTCCGGTGGTAACTTCTACGCCGGCGGTGTGGTGGTACTCCGGGTGACCCGGCGTCCGGCTGTCCAGTTGGCGGAACGATTTGAGGTCGTCCATCGTGAGGTCGTAGCCGAAGAGGTGGAGCAGCGCGTAGAGCAGGGCCGACGCGTGACCGGCGCTGAGAACGAAACGGTCGCGATTGAACCACTTGGGGTCGGCCGGGTCCATCTGCATGTGGCGCGACCAGAGGGTGTAGGCCGCAGCGGCCGCGCCCAGCGGCATGCCGGGGTGGCCCGAGTTCGCTTTTTGGACCGCATCAACGGCCAGGAAGCGGATGGTGTTGATACGTTTTTCGTCGTCAGCCGTGTTGGCCATACATCTCCAGAAGAAAGCGTGGAGCCGGGACGACGAGGTTCGCCGGAGACCTATCCGTTCTTCCCTGGGAACCATCTCTCGCAGACCGAAGAAGCGTCGAGATGGATGCTATAGAGTTACAGGCCCGGATCGAAGCGCTGCTCGCCGATCCGAGCACGGTCAAGGGGAAGAAGGGCAAGGCGGTCGACGAGGTCATTGCGGCGCTCGATGAAGGCCAGCTGCGCGTCGCGGAATTCAACGGAGAGAGCTGGGTCACACATGCGTGGATCAAGCGCGCGATCTTGCTCTACTTCGCACGGATGGACAGCGAACACGTGGGTCCGGACTGCGCGCAAAAAGATGCGCCTGGTGTGCGCGAGTTCTCGCCGACGTACTTCGACAAAGTACCGACCAAACGGAATTACAAGAAGCTCGGGGTGCGTTGCGTACCGGGCGGGATCGCCCGGTACGGGAGTTTCCTTGGCCGCGGCGCGATCCTGATGCCCGGTTTCGTCAACATCGGCGCTTACGTCGATGAAGGCTCGATGGTCGACACGTGGGCGACCGTCGGTTCGTGCGCGCAGATCGGGAAGAACGTTCACCTGGCCGGCGGCGTCGGCATCGGCGGCGTGCTCGAGCCCGCGCAAGCGTCTCCGGTGATCGTCGAAGATAGCGCGTTCATCGGTTCGCGTTGCATCGTGGTCGAAGGCGTGCGCATCGGCACCGGCGCCGTGCTTGGAGCCGGTACCGTGATCACCGCCTCGACGTCGATCGTCGACGTGCGTGGCGACAAACCGGTCATTACCAAGGGGTATGTCGAGCCGCGCTCGGTCGTGATACCAGGAACGATGCCCAAGGTGTTCCCGGCCGGGGAATACGGCGTTCCGGTCGCGCTCGTGATCGGTACGCGCAGCGCATCGACCGATATGAAAACCTCGCTCAACGCCGCCTTGCGCGACTACGAGGTAGCGGTCTAGTGGATTCACGTTCCGTGAATCCTTCGCGTTCGGGCTTCGCCCAAGCCGCCCCGTCGCCGGTGCCCTCCTAGGTGAATCCGAAGCTGGCGGCGATCGAGCCGTCACAAATTCGCGCGATGGCCGCGCTCAAACGCCCGACGTCGATCGACCTCGGGCTCGGTGAACCGACGCTGTTTCCACAACAGCGGTTCATCGACGCGGCGGCGCGCGAGACGGCTGAACGCGGCATGAAATATACGCTCAACCCGGGCGATCTCGAACTGCGTACGCTGATCGCGCACCACTACGCCTATCCGGGCATGTCCGATGGGCGCAACGTGTGCATCACGAGCGGTTCCGAAGAAGCGCTCTACGTCGCGATCAAGACGCTGCTCGATCCGGAACGCGACGAAGTCTTGCTCGTCGAGCCGGCTTATACGGCGTATGCGAAGATCGCGCAGCTCGAAGGCATCCCCGTGCGCACGGTCGGGATGCCCGAGAGCACCGGCTTTCGCTACGATCCGGATGCGATCGTCGCCGCGCTCACGCCCAAGACGCGGCTCGTCATCATCGCTTCGCCGTCGAACCCGACCGGGCGCGTCATCACGCGCGCCGCGGCGAAGCGGCTTGCCGATGCGCTGCTCGCGCGCAAGGGCGAACCGGTATGGGTGCTCGATGACGAACTCTACCGCGAGCTAACGTACGTCGAGGACGCAGGCTCGCTGGCGGAGCTCTATCCGTATACGATCGCGATCAACGGGCTCTCGAAGTCGAACGCGCTCACGGGCTTGCGCATCGGCTGGACGATCGCGCCCGCGCCGCTGTGCGACGAGCTGAGCAAGGTGCACGCGTGGATCGTCACGGCAGCCAACACGTTCGGGCAGCGCGTCGCGCGCGGCATCTTCACCGAGCCGGGTGCGCTCGCCGAACACGCCGCTTGGTACCGCACGCAGCGCACGGCCGTGCTGACGGCGCTGCGCGAATCCGGTCTGCACTTCATCGAGCCGGACGGCGCGTTTTACGCCTGCGTGAAGTTGCCGCACGGAAGCGCGTCGATGGCCTCCGCGATGAAGCTGGTGCAAGAGCACGACGTCGTCACGATCCCAGGTTCGATCTTCGGCTCGACGCTCGAAGGCTGGTTGCGTCTGAGTTGGGTGGCGCCGATCGACGTCTTCCGCGCAGGCCTCTCGCGCATCGCCAGCGCCGCGCTCGTTTAGGAGAGACTCCGGTGGAACTGCATCTGCTCGACGAGACCTTGGCCTTGGCTCGCCTGGCTGCTGATGCAGCCGTTCCGCCGTGGGTTGCCGGTCGCGATTTCCTAGCCGTCGTGCGGACCCCGCGGGAACTCTCGATCGTCTGCCGCGATGACGCCGTACCCTCGACGCATACGGAAGTGCAGCGTGGTTTCCGTGCGCTCGCCGTCGTGGGCACGCTCGATTTCACGTTGACCGGAATCGTCGCATCGCTCGCCGAGCCGCTAGCGGCGGCGGGCATCTCGATCTTCGGTATCTCGACCTACGACACCGACCACATTCTGGTGCGCGAAGATCGCTTGGCTGAGGCGAAAAAAGTGCTGGCGGCGGCCGGTCACACGCTGCGCGGGTAGGCTTCGCGGCCGTGGCGCGGGGTAGCCGGAGCTACCCAGTTCGCGAACGCGTCGGGCTGTCGGACAAACGTTTGCGCGGCCGTCATGCGGGCTTCGCGAGTTCCGCGTCGATCGCGGCCAGCAGCAGCGGGTCGTCGGCGGTGACGTCGGGTGCCAAGCGCGCGACGACCGAGCCGTTGCGCCCGATCAGAAATTTCTCGAAGTTCCAGAGGATGTCGGCCGGGTCGCTCTGCTGGATGCCGTAGCCCGCCAGCTTGGCCTTGAAGTCGCTGCCCGGCTTTTCGGTGGCGCTCGGCTGGGCGGCGATCAGCTCGCGATAGAGCGGATGGCGGTCGTCGCCGCCGACCGAGATCTTCTCGAACATCGGAAACGTGACGCCGTAGGAGAGCGAACAGAACTCCGCGATTTCAGCGTTCGTGCCGGGTTCTTGCGAGCCGAAGTTGTTAGCCGGAAAGCCCAGAATCTGCAGACCGCGCGCGCGTTGGCCGGCGTAGAGCTTCTCGAGGCCTTCGTACTGCGGCGTCAGCCCGCATTTCGAGGCCACGTTGACGATCAGCAGCACTTGGCCGGCGTACTCGCGCAGCGCGGCGGGCGTGCCGTCGATCTTGTTGACGGGAATCTCGTATATGGTACTCACGCAGCCTACGAACCGCCGCGCGCGCGCGGAGATGCAGGCGGCTCAGGATGCGCCCGCTCGGTAAGCGCGCGCCGTGCGGACAACGGTGCGGCGCGGCGCGAGCCCGATCAACTCGCTCCTGCGCACGCTCACGCCGTGGCGCTCGGCTGCCAGCCGCACGAGTTCGCGCACGCGATAGAGCGGGATCGCATCGACGTCGGTGAGGTTGAATGACACCTGCACCACGTCGGGCGCGAGCCGGATGCCGAGCGCCTTGAGCGTGCGCAGGCCGCCGTCGCGTTCGCGCAGGCTGCGGGCGATCGCGCGCGCGAGTGCGAGGTCCGATGAATTCAGATCAACGTTGAACGCCAGCAGAAACGGCCGCGCACCGATGGCGATCGCGCCCGCGCTCGGATGCGGTTCCGCGCCGTAATCGAATGCCCAGCGCGGATCGCGCGAGCGCGCGGCGAGTTCTTCGAACTCCCCGCGCCGCACGTCAGCAAGGTTCGCGCGATGCGGTGCGCATGCCGCGGCTCCATACAGCAGCGCTGGAATACCGAGTTCGCGCCAGATGCGCGCTGCCGCCCGATGGGCAAGCGTCACCGCATCGTCGAGGGTCGCCTCCGCGAGGGGAACGAACGGCAGCACGTCCAACGCTCCGATCCGCGGATGCTCCCCGCGATGGTTGCGCAAATCGATCCGCTCGAGCGTCACGCGCGCGAGCGCTACCGCGGCCGCAACCACTTGCGAGGCGGAACCTGCTGCCGTGATGACGCTGCGGTGATGCACGGCATCGCTCGTCCGATGAATGACCCGAGCCCCCTCAGCTGTCATCGCGGCAATCGCCGCATCGACCGTCGCTACGTCACGCCCTTCGCTGATGTTCGGGACGATCTCAAAGAGCACGATTACCGCTGTCCCTCGACGACGCGCCTGCGGCGCTTTGCTCGGGATGACAGGTTGCTCCTCGGAATGACATGTTGCTCAGCGGACGAGGGTGAGGTCGATGGCGGCTACGAGGGTTTTGGCGTTTTCGGGGGCGATGACGCGGGTGAAACCGAGCTTGGTGGCTTCGGTGGCGCGGCGAATCGTGTGGGAGACGTTGCGGACTTCGCCCGAGAGGCCGAGTTCGCCGAAGGCGGCGACGTTGCGCGCGAGCGGGATGTCGCGGAACGCGGAGGCGATCGCGAGCGCGATGCCGAGATCGGCGGCGGGTTCGGTGATGCGCAGGCCGCCGGCAACGGAACAGTAGATGTCGTGGCCGCCGAGCTGCATGCCGGCGCGCCGCTCGAGGATCGCGACGATCGTCGTGAGCCGCGCGGCATCGACGTTGGTGGCGAGCCGGCGCGGCGTGCCGTACGACGTTTCGCCGACGAGCGCTTGCACCTCGACCAGCACCGGACGCGAGCCGACGACGCTCGGCACCACGCACGAGCCGCTCGGGCGTTCGCCGCGTTCGGCGAGAAACAGCGCCGATGGATCGGTGATCTCGTGCAGGCCGGCATCGTCCATCGCGAACACGCAGATCTCGTCGACGCCGCCGAAGCGGTTCTTGTACGCGCGCACGATGCGGTATTCGCCGGTCGAGTCGCCTTCGAAATAGAGCACGGTGTCGACGAGATGCTCGAGCAGCCGGGGGCCGGCGATCGCGCCGTCCTTGGTGACGTGGCCGACGATGAATACGGCGCAGCCGGTGCGTTTGGCGAATTCCATCAGCGCCTGCGTGCAGTCGCGCACCTGCGAGACGCTGCCGGCAAACGATTCGACCTCGGGCAGCGACATCGTTTGGATCGAATCGATCACGATCACGTCGGGCGAACGCCGCTCGCACTCATCGAGAATCGCGCGCAAGTTCGTTTCGGGAAAGACGAGCAGATCGTCGGTTGCGCCGATGCGCGCGGCGCGCAGCTTCGTCTGGGCAGCGGATTCCTCACCGCAAACGTAGATCGCGCTCGCCCCGCGTTCGGCCAGCGCGTTGATGATTTGCAGGAGCAGTGTCGATTTGCCGGCGCCGGGCGGGCCGCCCAGCAGCACGAGGCTGCCCGCGACGAGGCCGCCGCCGAGCAGCGCATCGAATTCGCCGAAGCCGCTGGGCATCCGCGCAAATCGCGCTTCGGCAATCTCGGAGAGCCGCACCGGTCCGCTCATGGGACGCGCGTGCACGGTGCGCAGCTTCGCCGGCGTGACGGTTTCCTCGACGAACGAGTTCCAGGCTTCGCACTGCGGGCAACGCCCGAGCCAGCGCGCCGAGTTGTGTCCGCACGCGGAACAACTGAAGACCGTCTTGGGTTTTGCCACGTGGTTTCAGTACCACCCGTCGGCGAGGAGCATCAGATGCGTTGCGATCCCGTCGCTCGTACCGGCCGGTACGGCGCTGCGAATCGCCTGGTCGAAGGCCGCATTGCGGATCCGTTTGGCTTCGGTCAAGCGCACGATTTCATCCCGGTCGAGGAGTTCCCCGATGCGGGCGTTGGCTTGCGCGCGTAACTGCGCAACCTCGTTGCGGGCAAGATCAGCCGTGTTGGCCGCCCGCACCGCATGGGCGTGTGACGCCGGGATCGCCGGCACATAGGTGTCGAGCGGATCGAAGTCGCCGTATGCGGTCGTCACGCGCGCCCGTTCGCGCACGGCCGCCACGTCCGCGCGAAAGCGGGCCATCGCTTGGAGCAGCGCGGTCGCCTTCGGAGCGGGCAGTTGCGCTTCGACCGCCGCTCGATAGGCGTGGTCGGCCTCGTCCATCTGCCGGACGGCAGCCGTCAGCGCCGCGGTGAATGCATCGTCAACGTCGATCGGCGCTCGCGCCGACGCGCAAGCGGCCAGCGCCCGCACCAAGGGCGGAGCCGTCACCGCGGGCGTTACCGCGCGCTCGATTCTTGGGCTGGGGCGGATTCCGTTTTACGGCGTTCGTCGAGATCGGGCGAGACGTACACGTCGATCACGCACACGTTGCCCGCGTCGACGTGCTCGATACCCTCGGCAATGGCGGCACCGAGATCTTCGCGGCGTTCGACCCGGCCGATGCCGATCGCGCCCTGACCGCGCGCGAGCATGGCGAGATCGGGTTTTGGATCCGCGATCATCTGACCGATCCACTTGCGTTCGACCGGTCGTGAGCGTTGCCGCGCGATCCGGTCTTGATGGACGACGTCATTGTTGTAGCAGTTGTTGTTGGCGATGATGACGAGCAGCGGGATCTTGTTCGCCACGGCCGTCCAGATCGCGGTGAGCCCCATCAGGAAATCGCCGTCACCGAGGATCGCCACCGGCATGCGTCCCGTGCCCATGCAGCCCAGCGCCGCGCCGACCGCAATCCCCGGGCCGGCACCCACGCCGCCGCCGCCGTCCCCACCCAGAAAATCGAGCGGATGCGCGAACGCGAACGGCGAGCCGTCGTTGAGGCCGAGCGGGATGCGGCTGAAGCACACCTCGCGGCCGGCGAACGCAGCGGCGATTCCGTCGCAGAACGACTCCAGTCCCATTTCGCCCGTGGCCGCGCCGTTGGCCGGCGCCTTGACCGTGGCCGTACCGTTGGTCGCGATCGCTTTCGGTTTCGGATTTCCGAGCTCCGCGAGCAGCGCGCTCACGAACTGGTCGGTCTCGACCGCGATGTGCAGATCGGCCGGCGCGATGGCCTGGTGGTCCATGCTGAAACCGTTGTGCAGGTAGAAGTCGATCGACACGTTGATGATCTTCGCCTTGGGCGGTTCGGCGCCGAAGGTTGTCGTCAGCATGCCGCCGAGGTCGACCGGTTCGAGACTGAGAATCGCGTCGGCTTCGCGCAGCGCCGCGAGGCCGGCTTCGGTGAGGCGCATCGCCGATTCGCCGACGTGCAGCGGATGCGCGGTCGGAAATACCGCGCCGCAGCGCAGGTCGGAGATCACGCGTGCGTTCAGTGCTTCGGCCAAGGCGACGCGCGCATTGAAGGCATCGACGTCGCGTGACATGCGCCCGACGAGGATGAGCGGATGTTTGGCCGCCTGCATGATCGCGACGGCCTTTTTCACGTCGGCTGCCGCGGGCACCGGCCGTGCCGGGGCGGTGAAGCGTTCGAGCTTCGGCATCGGCAGCGGCTGCGGCAGTTTGACCTCTTGCATCGCCACGTCGAGCACCACGAAGGTGGGACCGCACGGTGCGGTCGTCGCGATCTTGTGCGCGCGCGTGATCGAGTCGAGGCACGCTTCCACGGAACCCGGCTCGTCGTCCCACTTCGTGTAGTGACGCACGAGGGCGGCCGGATCGCTCGCGGTGTGGATCCAATCGATCCACGGCCGGCGCTTCGCGGCGTCGTGCGGACCGTTCGCGCCGAGCACGACAACCGGAACGCGGTCGCACCAGGCGTCGTAGAATGCCATCGACGCGTGCATCAAGCCGACGTTGGCATGGATCACGGCCAGCATCGGCTTTTCCGTCACCTTGGCGTATCCGTGCGCGATTGCGACCGCATGCTCTTCATGCAGGCACACGAGCATCTTCGGATCCTCGGCGTTGAGGTAGTTCACGAAGCTGTCGTGCAATCCACGGAAGCTCGAGCCGGGCACGATGGCCGCGTAGTCGAGTTTTAGATCGCGCAGGAGCTGTGCGATCGCATCGCTACCCCAGCCCATTTCAGTCATTGACGGTTGCTCCTTGAAGTCGTTGGCGCTCTACATCTCGCGGCGTTCGGGGGTCTACCTTTGTGGCAACGTCCGGGGCCGAAACTGATTTTCCTCTGCCGGTATCCAATACGCTCGCCCGGCATGGCGAATCGACACGTAGCGATTGACGGACCGGTAGCAAGCGGAAAAACCGTAGCCGCGCGAGCGCTGGCAGCCTCGCTCGGGCACCTCTATCTCGATACCGGCGCGATGTACCGCGGCGCCGCATATCTGGCCCTTCACTATGGCGTCGACCTCGATAACGAACGGGCCATTCTCACGCTGATCGAACACCACCGCATCCGTCTCGTGCCCGACGACATCGTTAGCGCCGGCTACCGAGTCGAGATCGACGGCGCCGACACGGGGTCGCGCTTGTTCGATCCGGAGGTCTCGTCGGCGGTCTCGACCGTCGCGGCGCTGCCGGGCGTCCGTACCGCGCTGGTGGCCGAGCAACGGGCGATCGCCGAGGAAGGCCCGGTCGTGATGGCCGGTCGCGATATCGGCACGGTCGTGCTGCCGGACGCGCGCTTCAAGTTCTACTTAACCGCTTCGGTTGACGAGCGGGCCGACCGGCGGGCCAAAGAGTTCGCCGAACGGGGCCTCGATGTCGGCATCGAGGAGGTGCGCGAGCAGATCGAAGAGCGCGATCGCCTCGACCGCAATCGTGCCGTCGCTCCGCTGCGCGCCGCGGAGGACGCGATCGTCATCGATTCAACCGCGCTGCAAGCGAGCGACGTCTTGAGCCAAATGCGTGCGATCATCGCAGCGACGCCATGAATCTGCCTTTTTACCGAGTCAGCCGGAAGATCTGCCGGCTGGTGGTTGGGCTGTTGTACGGTTTTCGCGCGACGGCGCCGGAGAACGTCCCGGCCACGGGTCCGGTGATCGTGGCCTGCAACCATGTCTCGTACCTCGACCCGGTGGTGCTGGGCATCGGGTTCCGGCGCCCCGTCACGTATTTAGCGAAGAAAGAGCTCTTCGCGATCCCGGTGCTGGGCCCGATCATCGTGGGTCTCGGGGTCTACCCGCTCGATCGTGAGGCCGGCGGGGTGGCTGCGGTTCGGGCTGCCCTGCGTGCCCTCAAAGATGGGCGCTGTGTGGGAATCTTTCCCGAGGGCACCCGGAACCTGACCGGCGACGTTGAGGGGAAGGGCGGAGCGGCGTTGCTCGGGGCGCTCTCCGGGGCCCCGGTGGTGCCGGCTGCGATCTCCGGGACGCGGCGTGCCCGGCCGTTTCACCGAATCCGGGTTGTCTACGGCGAACCGATCCACGTTGAGCGGAAGCGGAAAGCGGACGGTGACGATTTGGAGAAGTGGACGGCAGAGATCATGCGCCGTATCCGGGCGCTCGAGGAGTCGATCGGTGGTAATGGCGGATAGTCTGGAGGCTGCGCTCGAAGCGGCAGTACGCCGGTTCGATGGCACGAGCCCGGTGACGCCGCAGGTGCACCATCATTTCGGCTACGCCGGCGATGCGGCCGGCACGCACCAGCGCTTGCGCATGCAATTGGTGCTCGAGGTGGTCGCCGAAGAGGGCGGCTCCGTCGAGCGCGGGTTGGATGTCGCCAGCGCCGTCGAGATCCTGCACAACTCTACGCTCGTGCACGACGCGGTGGAGGACGGCGCACGCTCGCTGTTCGGCCTCGCCCATGGAATCAACGCCGGCGACGCGCTCTGCGCGATGGCGTATCTCCAGCTCCTCGAGGGCCCCTCGCGCCGGCCACCTGAGCAGACGGTGCTGATGACGCGCGCCTTGCAAGCGGCGAATTTTGCGCTCTGCGCCGGTCAGGCGCAAGACATCGGGTTCGCCGGGGCCGGTGCACCGAGCGACGATGCGTACATCGAGATGATCGCCGGGAAAGCGGCGCTCTTCGCCGTGGCCTGCGAATTGGGCGCGCTCGTTGCCGGGGCGCCGGTGGAACGGACGCAGGCCTATGCTCGGCTCGGCCGGACGTCCGGGATGGCCTTGCAAATAGAAAGCCACGTGCAAGGCGATCCGAAGTTGCGAAGCTGGCCCCTCCCCGGGGTGGCATCTCTTGCGAGCGCACGCGCCTATCTGGCCGAAGGCGACGCGCTCGCTTCGGCGACCGGTATCGATGCCAGCGGACGCGTGCGCGCATTCTTCGCTCGCGTTCTGCGACCGGCGGTATGAGCAGTTCTTCCACCCCGGCGAGCAGCGCCGTCGCGGCGCCCGGTCTGCGCCTCGGTTCGTGGACGTGGCCGCTCATGGCCATTCTGGCGCTCGGCTTCGTGGTACGGCTGCTGTTCTTGCCGAGTCTCGGATTCCATAACGACGTCTCCGCGTTCGAAGCTTGGACGCTGGCGCTCAGAGATAATCCGCCCTGGCAGTTTTACGCGAAGACCTCGTTCGCGGATTACCCGCCGGGCTATTTCATCGTGCTCTGGGCGCTCGGCGCGGTGTACGGCACGCTCGGCCACCTGCATCTCATCAACGTCAACGACGGGTCGTATTTCGCGCTGCGCATTCTGGTGAAGTTGCCCGCGCTCGCGATGGACCTCGTCGACGCCGGGCTGATCTACGCGATCGTGCGCCGTTACGCGCGCGAAGCGGTCGCGCTCGGCGCCGCCGCGCTGTTCGTCTTCAACCCGGCAACGATTTATACGTCCGCGTACTGGGGTCAAGTCGACTCGGTGTCGTGGGGCTTCGTGTTGCTCACGCTGTGGCTCGCGCTGCGCAGCTCGGACGATCCCGGTAAGCAGACGGCGCGCCTGACGTGGGCCTGGCTCGCGATGACGTTCTCGATCCTGATCAAGCCGCAGGGGGCGCTGGTCGCGATCGTGCTGCTGGCCTTTGCCGTGGCGCCGCTCGCTGGGGACCAGCGTGCGCGGCGCGTGCGCGCGACCGCGTTCGGCCTCGGCGCCTCGCTGCTCCTCACACTGGCCGTGACGGCGCTGTTCCATCCGTCGGCCAATCCGGTCGACCTGATCGGCTGGCTCTTCGAGCGCTACCGCATCGGCAGCAACGTTTACGCCTACAACAGCGTCAATGCGTTCAACCTGTACGCGATCAAACAGCCGTTCTGGCAATCGGATACGACGGCGCTGCCGCTGTTCGGCATCGAGTTCGGCGCGATGTGGCTGTGGGGCGTGCTGCTGGTCGTGGCGGCGACCGGGCTGATCGTCGCGCGCTACCTGCAAGAGCGCACCGACCAAGCGTTCCTCGAAGCCTCGATGCTGGTGGCGTTTGCGTTCTTCACGCTGGCCACGCGGATGCACGAGCGCTACATCTTCGGTGCGTTTCTGCTGGCATTTCCGCTGTTGGCGTTCGGCCGCCGGCAGGTGTGGACGGCGGTCATCCTCTCGATGACGACGCTGCTGAACCTGATCTATTCGTTTGCCTACCAGACCACGATGGAGACCCATCCGCTGGGCGTCGATCCGACAAACATCTGGGGCGCGGGTTCGCACCTGGTCGCCGCCGTCAACGTTGCGCTGTTCTTCCTGCTCGGCTACATCTATCTCGGCGGCTCGGTGCGCGTGCTCGAAGTCGCCGAATCCGATGCCGCCCGCATCGGCGCTCGAGCGCGCGCGTGGTTCGATCCGCGCGAAGGCATCGTTGCGATGCACCGTCTCGATTGGCTCTACGCGGGCCTGTTTTCGGTGGCCTCGCTCGTCTTGTGTCTGATCCTCGTGCGCTGGCCGGCCGAGAAGATCTTCGATGAGATCTACTACGCGCGCGCGGGCGAAGAGTATCTCAAACACATGGAGATCTTCGAGTTCACGCATCCGCCGCTGACCAAGCTCGTGGTCACGCTCTCGATGATGCTCTTCGGCGGCCTCAACGGACTCGGCGATACGGCGCTCGGCTGGCGGTTCCTCAACGTCGTCGTCGGCGCGCTGATGTGCGGCGTCCTCTACGTATTCGCCAAACGGCTCACCGGATCGACGCTGTTTGCCTCGATCGCGACCGGGATGCTGCTCTTCGATGGTTTCCACTACGTCCAGTCGCGCATCGCCACGCCTGAGATCACCGTTGCGTTTTTCTCGTTGACGACGCTTTATGCGTTTTATCGTGTGTGGACCGCGAGCGCAGCGCGCCGGGCCAACGTACCTGCGTTCAGTCGTTCGACGCTGGCGATCTTCGGTAGGTTCTTGCTCGTGGGCGCGTTAGCCGGAATCGGTATCGCTACGCTTTTGATCAACGCCGGTCCGCACACGCGCGGGCCGGAGATGCGTCCAGCGGCCTGGGTAACGGCGTTCCTCTACGTCGAGGTCGTGTTCTACCTCGCTGCGCGCTGGGTAGCATCACGGCGCGACGGTGCGCACGGCGTTGCGTCGTACGCCGACGGCACGCGAATCGAGTTCAACGCGCAAGGGCAGCCGGCACTTGCGTTCGCCGAGGGCGACATGGAACCGGCGACGCGAACGCTCGAGCCCGGCGGGCGGCTGGTTTACGTAACGCCGGCCGGCACCGCGACGTTTGAGACCGGCGGCGTGATGAAAGCCGCCGGCGGTTCAACCAGCACCAAGGAGATGTGGGTCTGGATCGGGTGGCTCGCCGTTTCGTCGGGCGCACTCGCCGCATCGAAGTGGAACGGGCTCTTCGACTTCTTCGTCGTGTGGGGCTGTGCCGCCGCGGTGATTGCTCAGCGGTGGTTACGCCGGCCGGCGCTCTTCGGCAACCCGTTCGGCATGCCGCTCGACGTCCTCATCGGCGTCTTGCTGGTCGTCTCGGGCGTCATCTACACGGCGTGCTACATCCCGTTTTTCACGCTCGGCCACAATTTCTTGGATATGGTCGCACTGCAGACCGAGATGTTCAACTACCACGATCATCTCGTGGCGACGCATCCGTACGCGTCGTCGTGGTGGCAGTGGCCAATCCTCGAGCGCCCGATCTCGTACTTCTACCACGATTGGCGCGCCGGGGCCGCCGCCAACGATCCGGCTGCGTGCTGCGTGGCGGAGATCCTGGCGCTGCCGAACCCGTTCGTGTGGTGGTTCGGCTTGCTCACGGTACCGCTGGTCGGTTTCTACGCCTGGTTCGAGCGCAACCGCGGCTACGCGCTCCTGATCATCGCCTACTTCTTGCAGTGGCTGCCGTGGATCATCTCGCCGCGCATCGCGTTCGAGTACCATTTCTTCCCGAACCTCGCGATCATCGTGCTCTGCAATGCGATCGTATTGCAGAAGGTCTGGAACTGGACCCCCGCGGGCGCAACGTCGCCGTTCGTCCCGCGCGTGAGCGTCGCGATCTATCTGGCCGCCGTCGCCGGGGGCTTCGCATTTTTCTATCCGGTGCTAGCCGGAACGCACGTTACGTGGGATGCCTGGCACGCCCGCATGTGGATTGGACGTTGGATCATATGAGCGGACATAGTAAGTGGCACAACATCAAGCTGAAGAAGGGCAAAGTTGACGCGCAGCGCGGCGCGATCTTTACCAAAGTCAGTAAAGAGATCATTCTGGCCGCGAAAAACGGGTCGTCGGACCCGGAGGCCAACTACCGGCTGAAGATGGCGGTCGACAAAGCGCGTTCCGTGAACATGCCACAGGACAATATCAAGCGTGCGATCGCGCGCGGCAGTGGTTCTGAGGGCGAAAAGCTGATCGAGGAAATTCGCTACGAGGGGTACGGCCCAGCGAACATCGCGGTGATCGTCGAGGCTGCGACCGACAACCGCAACCGCACGGCGAGTGAGATCCGCTTCCTGTTCAGCCGCAACGGGGGCGCGCTGGGCGAAACCGGAAGCGTCGGCTGGATGTTTGAATCGCGAGGCCTGATCGAAATCGATCCGCAGCGCCTCAGCGAGGACGAACTGACCGAACGCGCACTCGTTGACGGCGTGATCGACGTGCGCTGGGGGCAGCCGAGCGAGATCGTCACGGAGCCTGCGCTCCTGATGGCGGCCAAGGACCAGTTGGAAGCGGCGGGCTTGCAGGTGATCTCAGCGCAACTCGTGATGGAAGCGAAGCAGACCTCGCGTCCGGGAGAAACCGACACCAACAAGGTGCTGGAGTTCCTCGACGCGCTCGAAGAGCACGAGGACGTGCAGCGCGTTTACAGCAATGCCGACTTCGACGAAGCCGCGCTGGAAGCACTGCTGTCGTGAGGGCGTCGCCGGCGTGAACGACACCGCCGCCCCGCGCCGCCGGCCGTTTACAACATTGCTGGATCGCGATTGGGTTCTCGCCCTCGCGTTGGCATTTTTCGTTGCGGTCGTCGTCTGGTTCGGGCACTCGGTTCAGGAGTTCTTCGGCAGTTCGGGCGATGTGCTGTTGCCCGCGTTCAGCGGACAGACATTCGATGATGCCTCGGCCGAATGCTCGCGGCTGCACTTGAGCTGCACGGTGATCGCGCGTCAGCCGAGCGAACAGTATCCGGTCGATGTCGTGATGGACCAACAGCCGGTGCCCGGCTCGCACGTGCGCGAAGGGCGCGCGGTGTCGCTGGTGGTCAGCACCGGTATTCACATCTTCCAGATGCCCGATCTGCGCTTCGAGTCGCTGCGCAACGTGCAGTTGGAATTGGGAAACGTCAAGCTTGCGCTGGTGGGCACGAAGACCGTTCCCAACAACGACATCCCAGCCAATCACGTCATCGATCAGGTCCCGCCGCCGCTGACCAGCGTACGCGAGGGTACGAGCGTGACGCTCACGCTGAGTAAGGGCCCGCCGGCGAACGTCAAGGTGCCGAA
>Ga0307478_10001098_pt1 | contig 24761 bp, 22 predicted proteins | sample atmos_gasesECM4C_2_FD_203713 | JGI IMG/M metagenome (GOLD analysis project Ga0307478, IMG submission 203713) | Hardwood forest soil microbial communities from Morgan-Monroe State Forest, Indiana, United States - atmos_gasesECM4C_05 | ecosystem: Environmental > Terrestrial > Soil > Temperate...
AAAACCGTCGAATTCACGCTTCACGCCGACGGCCAAGTCACCGACGTCGAAGGACTCGACAGACTTTCCGCCGAGGAGCAAGCCGCTTGGCAGGAATGGGTCGCGCGATTTGGTGGCGGCGCCTCATTCCCAGAGAAGGGCATAAAGCAGGGAGAGAAGTGGAAGACCGAAGAGCCGGTTCCCAATGCGCTGCTGACTGGCCTCTCCTGGGAAAAAGACTCGGAGTACGTCAACGACGCGCCCTGCGGCGCGATGAAAATAACCCCGCAAGGCGACTTCGTTCCAGGAGATCAATCGCAGGAAAAATGCGCTGTTATTCTGACAACCGCGATTCTGAAACAGAAATCGTCTCAAAAAGACGCCACTCCTGAGGATTACAAACTGCACGATCTTCGCACCATGGGAAACGCCAAAGGTAAAAACGAGACCATCGCCTACATCTCGCTGAAAACGGGACTCGTCGTGCGCGCAACCGAAGACGCGAATCAATCGATGAACGTCATCGTCGCGAAAACAGATGGTTCGAACCGCGTTCATTACATGATTGACGCGGAGAGCCACGCCCAAGTGATGCTGCTTGCGGACACCTTCGCCAGTCATCCCTGACACGCGGCCTTTTCTGGCCGAAGCCACCCCGATTTGCACGGTGGAGTATAATAAAGGTTTCGGCGGTGCCCGAAATTCGTGCCGGGAGACCCCTTCCATGAACTTCAAGCTGCGCAGCAACTATCAGCCCCGTGGCGACCAACCCGCCGCCATCGAACAGCTTGTTCGCGGCGTCGAGGGCGGCGAGAAGCATCAGGTTCTCCTCGGCGTCACCGGTTCCGGAAAAACTTTCACGGTCGCCAAGCTTATCGAAGCTTGCAACCGGCCCGCGCTCGTCCTCGCGCACAACAAAACGCTGGCCGCGCAGCTTTATCACGAGTTCAAATCCTTTTTCCCGGAAAACGCTGTCGAATATTTCGTCAGCTATTACGATTTTTACCAGCCCGAGGCCTACGTTCCCTCTGCCGATATTTACATCGACAAAGAAGCCACCATCAACGACGAGCTCGACAAGCTCCGCATGAGCGCCACTCGCTCTCTCTTCGAACGCCGCGACGTCATCATCGTCGCCTCCGTCTCCTGCATCTACGGCATCGGTTCCCCTGAAGCCTATTACGGCATGCTCGTTACTCTCGAAAAAGGCCAGCACATTTCGCGCGAATCCATTCTTCACAAGCTTGTCGATATTCAGTACGAACGCTCCGAGGATTTGCGCCGGGGCACTTTCCGCGTTCGCGGCGACATGATCGAGATCTATCCGCCGTATCAGGACGACGGCTTCCGCTTCGAGATGTGGGGCGAGGAAATCGACAAAATCCGCCAGATCGATCCCCTCACCGGCGAAGTCAAGTCCGGCCACGAAGATCTGCCGCGCGTCACCATTTTTCCCAAGAACCACTACGTGACGCCCCAGGAAAACCGCGACCGCGCCATCGTCACGATCCAGGAAGAGCTTTGGTGGTGGAAAAAAGAACTAGAGAAACAAGGCAAGTTTGTGGAAGCGCAGCGCGTCGTCCAGCGCACCATGTTCGATATCGAAATGATGCGCACCATAGGCTACTGCCATGGCATCGAGAACTATTCGCGCCACCTCAGCGGCCGCCTGCCCGGCGAAGCTCCGCCGACGCTCCTCGACTACGTCCCGCAGGATTTCCTGATGTTCATCGACGAATCCCACCAGAGCGTAGGCCAGGTGCGCGGCATGTTCAACGGCGACCGCGCGCGCAAACAAACCCTTGTCGATTACGGCTTCCGCATGCCTTCCGCACTGGACAACCGGCCGCTCACCTTCGAGGAGTTCGAACACCGCTTGAATCAAGTCATCTACGTCTCAGCGACCCCCGGCCCCTACGAACTGACTAAATCCGGCGGAGTCGTCGTCGAACAAGTCATCCGTCCTACCGGACTCGTCGACCCACAAGTTGAGATTCGGCCCGTAAAGGGGCAAGTGGACGACCTGCTCGAAGAAATTCGCAAGCGCGCAGAGAAAAACGAGCGCGTGCTAGTGACCACCCTGACGAAGCGCATGGCGGAAGATTTGGCCGAATATTTTTCCGAAGTCGGGGTGCGCTGCCGCTATCTTCATTCTGAAGTCGAAACGCTCGACCGCATTAAAATCCTCCGCGATCTGCGCCGCGGCGAATTCGACGTCCTGATCGGCATCAACTTGTTACGCGAAGGCCTGGACTTGCCGGAAGTGTCTATGGTTGCCATCCTCGACGCCGACAAAGAAGGCTACCTGCGCAGCGCCACCTCGCTCATTCAAACCATGGGCCGCTGCGCCCGCCATGTCGAAGGCCGCGCCATTCTCTACGCCGACCGCCGCACCGGCTCCATGAATCAAGCCATCGACGAAACCAACCGCCGCCGCACTAAGCAACTCGAATACAACAAGGAAAACAATATCACCCCCATGTCCATCATCAAGTCTGTCGACATGGATCTCGCGCGTATCGTCGAAGCCGATTATGTAACGATCCCCGCGGACGATACCGAACTCGACGCCGCCACTTCCAAAATCAAAAACGAGAAGCAACTCGCCGAAATGTTGCAACAACTCGAAACCCAAATGCGCGAAGCCGCCAAAAAGTTCGAATTCGAGCGCGCCGCACAACTACGCGACCGCATCCGCTCCCTAAAACAGAGAGACATGTCCGGCCTGTTCGCCACCGAGCCCGCCCCCGCCACAGAACCTGCTGGCTAGCGGCGCTGAACAACACCGCGCTTCAAATCCTTCAAAGGATAAAACGTGCCACGCCACGTCACTCCGCCCTGCCACAGCGTCACCGTCACGGAACGAGCGACCATGTAGCAAAAAAGGACCGCTCCAATCGGATGTGTCAGCGCGTACAGCGGCGAAACTCCGTTCACCACATCCACACAGCAATGCATACTAAGCGCGACCGCCACTGCGATTGCCGAAAAAAGCCTGATCCAGCCGTGTCCCGCGAAAACGGCGAAGAAAGGAACTACGTTGAACAGCACCATTCCCGCGACGGCAACTGCCGCAAACGCAAGGTTGTATCCGAATGCCGCGAAGAAATTCTTCGTTACGCCGCGAATCACGTTTCCCGCTCCCGCATGCCAGCGCAACGTTACAAAATCCGGCGCGATCCCAACGCAAGAGCGAAATCCGGATTGCTTCACAAGCTTCCCCAACTTCATGTCGTCCACCACTTCCATCGCTAATCGCCGGTGGGTTCCAATCGTTTCGTAAGCGCTGCGCCGCAGCAATTGAAAGGCTCCCACGCCCACGTACGCGCGCGAATTCGGATTGCTGACGCGATACGCATCCGTCGCGAGATGAAACGCGAGACCAAAAAAAGTGATCAGTGTTTTTTCCCAAAAGCCATGCATCTCAACATTGCAGAGTAATGTGAGGTGATCGAGGTTTCTTTGCTTCGCTAGGTTTACCGTCCGCCGAAGCACATCGCGTTTGAAGCGCACGTCAGCGTCGGTAAAAAGGAGCCATTCCCCGGAGGAAGCCTCGTAGGCTTTTTGCACCGCGTGCGGTTTTCCAAGCCACCCGTTCGGAAGTTCGGAAACATGCACCGCGCGAAAACGAGGATGGGCCGTGGCAAATTCGTCCAGAATTCGGCCCGTCGCATCCACGGAGCGGTCGTCCACAGCAATGATTTCGAGATGCGGGTAGTCGAGTTCCGCCAGGGTTGCCAATGCCGCAGGAAGTTTTTCTTCCTCATCCCGCGCGGCGAAAATCAGTGAAATACTCGGGCATTCTCCGTCTTCTGCCGGCTTGAAATTCTTGACCCACGGTAATTTTGCAGCCCCAAACGCGTTTCGGAGACCCTGTAACACCCAGAAGGCAGCAACGAAGAAGAAAACAACAAGTCCAAAGGTGTGCATCAAAATTGGTGTCGAGTGACAGCCTCAGGTTATCCTAACATGTAATGCCAGGGACGCTTTCGATCATCGGCGCTGGGCGCGTGGGCCGCGCGCTCGGCCGGCGCCTGCGTGAGGTTGGATGGAAGATCGGCGCGGTGGTGACGAGCAGTGAGCCCACCGCCCGCAAAGCCGTCCGCTCCATTGGCGCCGGCCACGCGCATGCTTTTTTGACGCGGCAAGTGCTCGCCGCCCAGGTCATTCTGATCACCACACCGGACCACAGCGTCGCGGAAGTGGCAGGGGAGTTGGATCGCATCGGGGCGGAAGAACTGCGCGGTAAAATTGTTCTGCACACCAGCGGAGCGCTGAGCTCGAGCGTCCTCGATGTTGTAAAAAAGTGTGGAGCAGCCGTCGGGTCGATGCATCCATTGCAGACGTTCAGCGGCGTAGGAGTTCCGCCCCTCGATGGAAAAGTCTTTGCGATCGAAGGTGATACCCCTGCGGTGCGCATGGCGCGGCAGATCGCGCGCTCCCTCGGCGCTGTTCCCGTGCATATCGAGGGCTCGAAGAAGCCGCTTTATCACGCGGCGGGTGCTCTCGCCGCGGGGAATGTGCTCGCCTTGCTGGAAGCGGCCACGCGGCTTATGACGGCGGCGGGAATGAAGCGTCGCGAAGCGGTGCGCGCCCTCCTGCCGCTAACGCGGCAGGTGCTCGAAAATTTTGAGCGGCTGGGGCCGCGCGCCGCCTGGACTGGACCGCTATCCCGGGGAGATTATGGAGTGGTGGCGGCGCACATGGAGGCGATGAAGGATTTGCCGCCGGAGTTTGCAGAGACTTACGAGGCGGTGAATCGCCTCGCCGCGTCGGTCTTGGCGCAGGATTCCGCGGTGATGCAGGCGGAACTCGAGAAGATAGTTGTGAACAAGAAAAACAAAGTGAAAGCAACAGGGGGACAAGCGTGAAGCGACTGCAAATTGCGATAGAGAGCACGACGCTGGCCAATGGATTGAAAGTGGTCATCGTGCCGGACACGACCGCGCCCGTAGTGACGGTGGGTGTGTATTACAAGATTGGATTCCGCCTGGAGCCGCGGGGGCGCAGCGGCTTCGCGCATCTTTTCGAGCACATGATGTTTCAAGGCTCGGCGAACGCCCCGAAAATGCAGCACATCAAGCTCATCAACTCGAGCGGCGGCGTGCTCAACGGTTCGACGCACTACGACGTGACGAATTATTACGAAGCCGTGCCGTCGAACGCGCTCGAGAGGGTGCTGTGGCTGGAAGCAGACAGGATGCGCGCGCTCAAAGTCGATGACGAAAACTTGCGCAATCAACGAGACGTGGTGAAAGAAGAAGTGCGCGTGAATGTTTTGAACCAGCCGTACGGAGGATTTCCCTGGCTGGATTTGCCGCCAGTGGCGTTTCGCAATTGGGCGAACTCGCACAATTTCTACGGGGATTTTAACGACCTTGATGCCGCGGACCTCGCCGATGTGCAAGCATTCTTTAAGACCTACTACGTGCCGAACAACGCGGTGCTGTTGATGCTCGGCGACGTGAAGCCAGAAGAAGGATTTGCGCTGGCAAAAAAATTGTTTGCCGAGATACCTGCAGGAGCGCCGCCGCCGTTTGCCGACCCCACCGAGCCCGAGCAGGCCGAAGAGCGGCGTGGTCACGTTGAAGAAAAATTCGGAACGCTGCCCGCGATGGCCATCGGCTACGGTGTGCCGAAGCGGCGGACCACCGATTGGTGCGCGATGGCGTTGCTCGATCAAGCGTTGCATGGCGGGCGCGCTGGCAAACTCTATCGCGAACTCGTCCTCGAAAAACAGGTGGCTGTGGAACTGGACGGCGGCATCGACGATATTTTCGGCTACAACGGGCCGACGCAAATGGTGACGCGGATTCTGCATAAGCCGGAGTATTCGAGCGAGAAGGCGCTGGCCGCGTTCGATGAAGTGATCCACGAAATTCAGGAGAAGGGCATCAGCGAAGATGAACTCGCGCAATTGAAAGTGAAATGGCAATCGGATTATTTCTCGCTCCTGGAAGGCGGGCACGGTGGGATGCCTCGTTATGGCTTGATGCATCTGCTGGCGTGCTTCACGCTGTTCGATGCCGAGCCGCAATTGGTGAACACCATTCTCGACGGTTTTCTCTCGGTGAAGCGAGAGGACGTCCACGCAGCAGCGAAAAAATACCTGCGCAAGGACAAGCGCGCGATCGTATTCCGGCTTCCGGCCGCGGCCGGCGCGCCCGCGGATAAAAAGGAGGCAGCGTAATGGCGACCCGCATTGTAGAAGTAAACGATGCGGTACCAGCGCTCTCCGCCGAGCGGCAAGTCACTTGGCCGAACCGGAAGAGGGCGCGGCTCTCGAACGGCCTGGAAGTCATTCTCGTGGAATCGCATACGATTCCGAAATTTCATGGCGACTTGTATTTCCGGTCAGGAAACGTTGCCGCCATCGAGCGCGGTCCAGGCCTTGCGGAGATGACGGCGACGGTAGCGCGAACGGGGACCACGAAACGCGCCAGCCGGCAGATTGAAGAAGATCTGCGGCGAATTGGCGCGGACCTCGCCACGAGCGCAGGCTCGGACACGAGCTCGATTTCGTTTGCCGGACTTTCTGAATTCGCGGAGCCGCTTCTCGGCATGGTCGACGAACTGGCGCGAGAAGCGGTGTTTCCAGAAGCGGAGTTTGAGCGCGAACGCCGGCAGAAACTGGAAGAAGTCAAACTGAGCCGGACGGAGCCGGGATTCCTTGCCGGTGAGCGGCTGCGCAAGGTTTTGTTTGGCGCGCATCCTTACGCGCAGGTTTCGCCGAGCGAAGAGCAGGTTGCGGCGTACAAGCGCGACGACTTGCTTGCGGTTTACCGCGACTTTTACACGCCTGAAAATGGTTTGCTGTTGCTTGTCGGCGATTTTCAGCCGGACGCGATGCTGAAAACCGCCGAAAAAGTGTTCGGTGCGTGGCGCGGGAAAAAGCCGGAGACGAAGACGTTTGCCGCTCCGGCGAATCCGCGCGGGCGCCGCGTTTATCTCGTGCATTTGCCTGGCGCGGTGCAGACGCAGATTCTCGTAGGCTGCCACGCGATCACGCGCAAGCATTCTGATTGGGTGAAGCTCGGCCTGACGAATAGCTTGTACGGCGGAGCGTTCAATTCGCGGCTGGTCATGAACATTCGCGAAGACAAAGGTTATACGTATAGTCCGCGCAGCGGTGTCAACGCATTGAGGCAGCATGGATACTTTACGGTTTCGGCGGCGGTGCGCAACGACGTAGTGGCTGCTTCGCTGACTGAAATCTTTTACGAGATGGACAAGCTGCGCTCCTTGCGAGTCCCGGAAGCTGAGCTGGCCGACGCGCAGAGTTATTTGAGCGGGGTTTTCTCCATGGGACTCGCGACGCAAAACGGACTGCTCGGGCAAATCGCCGTCGCCGCGCTGAACGAATTGCCGGACGATTATCTCGAAACGTATCGCGCCAAAGTCCGCGCGCTCACTCCGGTCGATCTGCTCGAAACCGCGCGAAAGTATCTCGACTCCGCGAACATGCAAATCGTCGTGGTCGGCGACCGCACCCAAATCGAAACGCAAGCCGCGCTCTTCGGCGAACTCGAAGTCTTCGACGCCCAAGGGAAGAAACTTAGCCAGGCCGCCAAGCACCTCTAATTGTTGATTTATCGACATCATTTGTATATTGTCAGTTCGCTATGTTGTGGCGTTACTGCGCGCGAATCCTTTTGCTGCTCGCGGCTTTTTGCGCGCTTGCCGGTAGCTTGCCTGCCAAGAAGAAGCCGCCGGCTGCGCCAGTCAACCTGAATACGGCGACATCCGAAGAGCTGCAGTTGGTGCCGGGAATCGGGCCGGTTACGGCCGAGAAGGTTTTGCAGATGCGCAAGTCGTATGGCGCGTTTAAGAGTGTCGACGATTTGAGCGCGATCCGCGGCATCGGTCCGAAGCGCCTCGAAAAAATGCGGAAGTACCGCACCGTCGGCAAGGCGACGTCCGCGACCAAACCCGCCAATACTCCAAAGCCCGCAACTCCGCCAAAGCCTTCCACAGTTCCCGCTGACCCGCCAAACCCATCGCTGTAATTCGCGGCGTGCCCATCGCCGGGAACGAAAAGCAGATTCCTCGCTACGCTCGGAATGACATTTTTTAGGGTTGTGTGCCACAGGCGCGGAGCGCTGGACGAACGCAAGTGGTGCGCCACGAACGTAGAGTGCTTCGCCGCGAATTTTCGGTAGTGCGCCGAACGGTTGTCATCAGAGGACCTGGTGGGTGCGCTGCGCGTCGGGCTTGGCTTCGTTGATGCGGAGGGGGACCTGGTCGGCGATGCGGATGCCGTAGCCTTCGAGGGCGACTACCTTTTTGGGGTGGTTTGTGAGGACGCGGATGTCTTTTAGGCCGAGGTCGATCAGGATTTGGGCGCCGATGCCGCTTTCGTGTTGGACCATGCGCTGGCGGGCGGGTTCGCGGTCGAGCTGGCCGCGTTTATGAAAATGGATTTGGGGGAGAGCGCCGGGTTCCTCGGCGGTTTCAACGCTGAAGCCGCGGCCGGTGTGGTGGAGATAGAGGAAGACGCCGCGTTCTTCTTTGGCGATGGCGGCTAACGACCGGGAGACTAGTTCGCTGCAATCGCAGGCCGTGGAGCCGAAGACGTCGCCGGTCAAGCAGTGCGAGTGGACTCGGACCAGGGCGGGCGATTCGCCTTCCAGGTTGCCGCGGACCAGGGCGACGTGCTGATCGTGGTCGACGTCGCTGGCGTAGGCAATCATGCGGAAGTCGCCGTAGCGTGTGGGAAGAACCGCTTCGGCGACGCGGCGGACGTAGCGCTCGTGCTGCATCCGGTAGCGGATCAGGTCGGCGACGGTCAACATCTTTAGATTGTGCTGTTTGCAGAATTCGTGGAGCTGCGGCACGCGGGACATGGTGCCGTCTTCGTTCATGATTTCGCAGATGACGCCGGAGGCGTTGAGGCCAGCGATGCGGGAGAGATCGACGCTGGCTTCGGTCTGACCCGCGCGCACCAGGACGCCGCCGTTGCGGGCACGAAGCGGGAAGACGTGGCCGGGACGCGCGAGGTCCTGCGGCCGGGTCTTGGGATCGATGGCGGTAAGGATGGTGATGGCGCGGTCGGAGGCGCTGATGCCAGTGGTGACGCCGAGGCGGCCGTCGATGGCTTCGGTGAAGGCCGTGCCGTGGACGCTGGTGTTGATGGGCGACATCAGCGGGAGGTGAAGTTCTTCGCATCGCTGCTCGGTCAGCGCCAGACAGATGAGGCCGCGGCCGAACTTGGCCATGAAGTTGATGGCTTCGGGAGTGATTTTCTCGGCGGCCAGGGTGAGGTCGCCTTCGTTTTCGCGGTCTTCGTCGTCGACCAGGACGATCATGCGGCCTTGGCGGATTTCTTCGACGGCCTCTTCGACGGTGGCGAAAATGGGTTGGTCAGGAGTCATGATGTGCCTCGAAGGCATAGTGTAGCGGATTGGTTGAGGCAGTGAGTAGTGAGTAGTGAGTAGTGAATAGTGCGTGGCGAGAGTGGGCAGCGCTGGCGTGAGGTTAGGTAGCCCCCCGCGATTTTTTGCAAATGTTGCATTCAAAGGATTTAGAGTTTTCGTAAGTTGTTTAGAATCAACGTTTACGGGAGACTTTGTAAGTGTTGTTTCTAAAGGGTTTATGAGCGCATGGGTCGGGAGAAGGATCTCGCTCGCCGCGTCTGGCAAGGCGCACAGTAAAGCATTGGAATCGTGGGTAGTGGCGTGCTTTGCTGGGTGTGGAAAAAGAGGGAAGGAGTTGGGCCGTCGGAGATGGGCAGAGGTGAGTCGTGAGTTTAAGTTGGGATTTTAGCGCAGAGGGGGCGGAGTTCGCTGAGAAGAAGAGAGTGGCGGGTGATAGTTGGAGACTTTAGGAGCCGAACATATCGGATGATAGCATGAACTTTGATAACTGTCAAGGATATTATAGTTATAGTACTTACACGCAGGCGCGTGACCGCAATTGGGGGAGTGGCGTGTAGATGGTACGCGAACCCCACTGCGTAAGTCTCGTTGGATGCTTGTTTGGGGGCACGGCGGCAACGCATCTCCCTGCGGATTGACATAGCTATGACAGATAGCTGTCATCGGTTCATGAAGGTTAGCGTGGCTGATGCCAAAAACAAGCTTCCGGAATTGATCAGGGCCGTGGAAAACGGCGAGATCGTGACGATTTGCAGGCGCGGGGAGCCGGTAGTAGACATCGTGCGCACTATGGAAGCGGCGCTTGAGAAACCGAAGCTGGGAACGCTGCGGGGCAAAGTGAAGGAGATCGACCCGGACTGGTGGAAGCCGATGACGGATGAGGAAGTGGACGAGTTTCTGGAAGGCCGCTATTAAGTGCGGGTGCTGCTGGAGACGGTGACGTTTCTTTGGGCAATGAACGCTCCCGAGCGCCTCTCGCGGGAAGCATTGGCAATACTGGTTGACCCAGAAACATTGCGGGAGCTTAGCGCGCTGTCGATTTCAGAGATGGCCATCAAGCGAGCGCGTGGCAAGCTGGATTTTTCAAGGGCGGATGTGGAGCAAGGAATTGCGGACCTGCGAGTTCGCGTTCTGCCCTATGCTGCGGAGCATTCCTTCAGGCTCTTCGAGCTGCCATTGCACCATATTGATCCTTTTGACCAGCAGATCATCGCTCAGGCGATGGCAGAAGATATCGTATCTGGTAGGCGCTCCCGCCGATTGGGAAACAGCTTTCAACTACAATTTTTGCAGCGGGGCGGGAAGGACGCTGGCGAGGGAATACTTGCCAGGGCCGGCGAGCAATAGGCCGAGGGCAAGAAGCATTTCGGTTAGCGCATATTCGAGGCCGCCATGGCCGATGTCGTATCCGTGCGGGAGGTGGACCATGAAAATGGCGCCCAGCATGACGATGATGACGCAGACGGCTCCAGTACGGAGCAGCGCGCCGAGCAGTATCGCGATGCCTCCAGCGAATTGGGCCAATCCGACTAGATAGCCGACGGCGAGAGGTACTTTCATGAAGGCCGCGAAGCCCTGCGGGCCTGGGCCGCCAAACATTCCAAACAAGATGGCGCAGCCGTGGAAGATAAAGGGCAGCGCGCAAGCGACACGCATGATTAGGAGCTCGAGATTCAGTTCGCGTGCGCCGCCTGTCAATCGGCTGAGTGTGCTCATGGACGCCTCCGTTGGTTTGCCGGAGAAGGTGTATCAAAGAGCCCTGAAAAAGCCAAGAAAATTAAAGGAAGCCAGTGGTCGTGGCGGGGCCAAAGGGGGTGTGGAGCTTTGCTCATAAGGGCGCCAGCGACGGAGCCGGCCGAGAGAACCGGTGAGTTTAGCGGAGGAGCGACGCCAGTAGGTGAAAAACGCCCGCGCCGATAAGGGCCGCGCCGGGGATGGTGAGGACCCAGGCCCAGACGATGCGGCGAGTGACGCCCCAGCGGACAGCGGAGAGTCGGCGAGTGGCTCCGACGCCAACGATGGCACCCGTGATCGTGTGGGTGGTGCTGACGGGGATGCCGAAAGAGGCATTCATCACGAGTGTAAGCCCGCCGGCCGTTTCCGCTGCGAAGCCTCCAAAGGGAGTGAGCTTGGTAATGCGCTGGCCCATTGTTTTGATGATGCGCCAACCGCCGGCCATAGTGCCGCCGGCCATGGCTAGGTGGCAGCAGATGATCACCCAGTAGGGAACGGCGAAGGACTTCAGCAAGCCTCCAGCGACAAGAGCCGTGGTGATGATGCCCATTCCTTTCTGCGAGTCGTTGGTACCGTGTCCCAAGCTGAAGAGTGCGGCGGAAAGGAGTTGCAAGCGCCGAAACCAGCGGTCGACCCTTCGAGGACGCTGGCGGCGGACAATCCAGCTGGTGAGGATGGTCAAAAAGATTGCGAGAATCATTCCAATAATCGGGGAGAGGAAGATAAAAATCACTGGCTTCAACCAGCCCGGGAGAATCAGAGCCTTGAACCCAGCGTAAGCGACAGCAGCGCCGCCATAGCCGCCGATGAGTGCGTGGGAAGAGCTGGTGGGAAGGCCAAGAACAAGGGTGATCAGGTTCCAGGAAATCGCGCCAAGCAGGCCGGCCAGGAGGACTTGCTGGTTGATCAATTCGATGTGAATCATGCCTTTGCCGATGGTGCTGGCGACGGCGGTGCCAAAAATAAAGGCGGCGATAAAATTCCAGAAAGCGGCCCAGATGACGGCGCGGAGTGGGGTGAGGACGCGGGTGGAGACGACGGTGGCGATCGAATTGGCGGCGTCGTGCCAGCCGTTGGAAAATTCGAAGGCGAGCGTGAGAACAATTACGGCGATCAGGAGTGAAAAGCTGGGCATCGCGTATCAGGCGCTCTTGATGATGACGCCTTCGATTACGTTGGCGACATCTTCGCATTTGTCCACGGCGGTTTCGATGACTTCGAAGATTTCTTTCCACTTGATGATCTGGACGGAGTCTTTTTCTTCGTCGAAAAGCTGGGCGATGAGAGTGCGGCAGAGACGGTCGCTCTCGTTTTCGTAGCGGTTGATTTCGATGCAATGCTTGAGGGCTTTTTCGGGAGTCCCGAGGGCTTTTACGGCGCAAGTGACTTCGGCAGTGGCGGAAACGAGGACTTTGACGAGGTCCACGGTGCCTTCGCGGATGGAGTCGACGCGGTAGAGGACGAAACGGCTGGCGGCGGCGTCGATGAGGTCGATGACGTCATCAAGCCGGTTGCAAAGCTCGTGGATATCTTCGCGATCGAAAGGCGTAATGAAGGTCTGGTTCAGCTTGGTGAGGAGGTTGTGGGCGATTTCGTCGCCTTCATGCTCGATGGCCTTAATGCTTTGGACCTGTTCGGGGACGCCGGTGTAGTGCGAGAGCATTTTGACGAGAGCTTCGGCGCCGACGTGGATATTTTCGGCTTGCTTGGCGAAAAGGTCGAAAAAACCCTCTTCGCGCGGCATCAGCCGCTGCAAAAGTCCGTTCATGGCGTATGACTCTCCCCTGAAGAGTCGTGGTGGCGAGGCGCGAAGAGTTTAGCGGAGGGAGGGGGATTGAGGCAAGGAAGCTGGAGACTGGGAAACAGGGAGGCTGGGTTGCGGATTTTCGATTGGAAACCGGCTGGAGACCGCGGCTGGGAAGCCCGGTTGGGAAAGTCGCAGAACCGCGACCAACAGCCAAAGAGCGGCGGCGTAGGGGACGGCGGTGCCGAGAAAATTGATGACGGGAATGTGCCAGAGTCCCCAGAGAAGACCGAGCAGAATGGCGGCGCGGAGGGGCGGCAGCTTAAGAAACATTTTCGGGAAAGCGAAGCCGGTCCAGCCGATTTCCTCGAAGAAGCCAGCGGGAATGCCAAACGCGAGGCCCAGCCAAAAACGATTGGGTGAATAAACTGGGGAGACGAATGTTTTTAGGAAAAGAAGAATGCTGAGGACGAAGAATGAGGGAATCAGGAGCGCGGCGTACCAGCGCGCGGGAAAGCGGACGCAGCGCATGCGATAGAAGAGATCGCGCAGACCAGCGGGGCCGTCGAAGAAGCGGGTGAGAAGTATGCTGGAAAGGCTGGGACCTACGAGCATTGCGGGGAACATCAAGATGCCGGTCAAGTTTGGGAGAGACTGGCCGCGGAGAAGACGCGGAGCCGCTACGAGGAACGCGCCGAGCCAGGAGAGGAGGAAGGTCAGCCCAAAGTAGCAAACGACGGGGTGGCGGCGTAGCGAAAAGATAGATGCGGGGACGTAGGGAGTCTGAGCAGACATGAGAGAGGGCAGGATCTTACACGGAGACCAGGAGATCGTTCGATAGAAACTTAGCGCTTGGGAGCAGGAAACAAAAAGGGCGTCCTGGTTTGCACCGGGGACGCCCTTTGGATTGAGGTATTGGGCGAGCTGGAAAAGCCGCCCGGAGCACAGGCAGTAGTGCCTGTGTTACCTGGATTTAGTACATGCCGCCCATGCCGCCTGCGCCGGGGGCTCCTGCGCCGCCAGCAGCTGCAGCCTTTTCTTCCTTGATTTCAGCAACGAGGGCTTCGGTCGTGAGCATGAGGCCCGCGATCGAGGCGGCGTTCTGAAGAGCAAGGCGGGTGACCTTGGCTGGGTCGATTACACCCATCTTGACCATGTCGCCGAACTCGCCGGTCTCCGCGTTGAAGCCAAAGTTCTCGTCCTTCGATTCGCGGATTTTGCCGATCACGACAGCGCCTTCATGTCCGGCGTTGTGCGCGATCTGGCGGGTGGGCTCTTCGAGAGCGCGCTTCACGATGCCGACGCCGACAGCTTCGTCATCATGGAGCTTGAGCTTCTCGATGGCCGCGAGGCAGCGGAGCAGCGCCGTGCCGCCGCCGGGAACGATGCCTTCCTCGACAGCTGCGCGGGTGGCGTGCATAGCGTCCTCGACACGCGCCTTCTTTTCCTTGAGTTCGGTCTCGGTGGCCGCGCCGACCTTGATGACGGCGACGCCGCCGACGAGCTTGGCAAGGCGCTCCTGGAGCTTTTCCTTGTCATAGTCGCTGGTGGTGTTTTCGACCTGGGAGCGAATCTGCTTCACACGGCCTTCGATGTCCGCGGACTTGCCGGCGCCTTCGATGATCGTGGTGTTGTCCTTGTCGATGACGACTTTCTTGGCGCGGCCGAGATCCTCGAGCTTCACGTTTTCGAGCTTGATGCCGAGGTCTTCGGTGATGGCCTTGCCGCCCGTGAGGGTGGCGATGTCTTCGAGCATGGCCTTGCGGCGGTCGCCAAAGCCAGGGGCTTTGACGGCAGCGCACTGCAAGGTGCCACGCAGTTTGTTGACGACCAAGGTCGCCAGCGCTTCGCCTTCGATGTCTTCAGCAACGATCAAGAGGGGCTTGCCCATCTTGGCGGTCTGCTCGAGCAAGGGGAGCAGGTCCTTCATCGAGCTGATTTTCTTTTCGTGGATGAGGATGCGAACGTCTTCGAGGACGCATTCCATGCGCTCGGGATCGGTGATGAAGTAGGGCGAAAGGTAGCCGCGGTCAAACTGCATGCCTTCGACCACTTCAAGGGTGGTTTCCATCGTGCGGGATTCCTCGACGGTGATTACGCCATCCTTGCCGACCTTCTTCATGGCTTCGGCGATGATGCCGCCGATTTGCTTGTCGTTGTTGGCGGAAATGGTGCCAACCTGGGCGATCATGTCGCCCTTGACGTCCTTGTGGAGCTTCTTGATCTCTTCGACGGCCACTTCCACGGCGCGCTCGATGCCACGCTTGAGAGCGGTGGGGCTGGCGCCTGCGGCGACAGTCTTTACGCCTTCGCGGAAGATAGCCTGCGCGAGAACCGTTGCGGTGGTGGTGCCGTCGCCGGCGACGTCGGACGTCTTCGAAGCGACTTCACGAACCATTTGCGCGCCCATGTTCTCGAGAGGATCCTGCAGCTCGATTTCCTTGGCTACGGTCACGCCGTCCTTGGTGATGATCGGTGCGCCGAACTTCTTTTCGATCACCGCGTTGCGGCCCTTGGGGCCGAGGGTGATCTTCACTGCGTCGGCGAGGACGTTTACGCCGCGTAGAATCGCTTGGCGGGACGCTTCACCTGTTACAATCTGCTTCGCCATACTGGTATTTCCTCCTGATAATCTTTCTGCGAAATGCTGAATTTTGACTCGTTTGATCGACGGGCACGGCCTGCCGTGCCCCTACAGAGTGGGACGCTCGTACAGAATGGAGCGGCCCAGAACACCCGGACTCGAGCTACCTCTTGGCGGCTTTGGCGGCGCCGCTCAGCTTGGCAAGAATCTCTTCTTCGCGAAGAATGAGGTACTCTTCGTCGTCGAGTTTGATTTCCGTGCCGCTGTACTTGCCGAACAGAACGCGGTCGCCTGCTTTCACGTCTAGGGGAATGAGTTCGCCCTTCTCGCGCTTGCCAGCGCCGACGGCGATTACTTCACCCTCCATGGGCTTTTCTTTTGCGGAATCAGGGATGATGATGCCACCCTTGATGCTCTCTTTTTCTTCAATGCGCTTCACGATGACACGGTCGTGGAGCGGGGTCAGATTCACTGCCATCTTGGAAGAACCTCCATAGGTGATCTTACGGTTTGAACAGAGACTGGGAGCACGGAAGGGAATTAGCACTCCTCGCAGCCGACTGCTAATATAGCAGAAACTCCTTGCATGTCAAGCATTTCCCGGACAGATAAGCCTAGAGGCTGTGGAATTCATGACAGTGTAAGTCTTTTTTTTATAGCTACTTAGCTGGTGCAAGAAAAATACGACACTTGGCGATTGCCGTGCCTGCTTGACGGGGATAGAATCGCGACTGGGTCGAGTGTTGCACTACTCAACTTATCTTCGGCTGATTGTACTTACGGCGGGGACGCTTCTGCCGTTTTTCTGGATCGTAGTTATCCTCGGCCACCGGCGGCAGAGGAACTTCGAGCGAATTTTCTTTTTCTTGTGCTTGTCGCTAGTCTTCTTTTTCGGTGCCTCGCTGCTGCACCTAAATGCGCAGCTCTACTACACGACAGTCCCTCCACCGCTCACTATTTTCTGCTGGACCGTGGTGTGCATCGGTTTGTGGTTTCTTCCTCCGCTGCTTGTTCATCTTCATGCTGAGTATGCGCAGATTCGAGATCTGTTGCACGGCGGACTGTCCAAGATGCTGTGGCTGGCTGGGGCTTACCTGCCTGCGATTTTGTTGCTACCGCACCTCTATGCTGCCTTGCGCGTCCGCGAGGGATTCGACTTTGTTACTCCGAGCACCTTGCTTGGGACAGCTTTTCAGGGTTGGCTTGTTCCCGCCCTCGCGATTTCTGCCGGATGGCAATGGAGATTTGCCAAGGCCGCACCGGACAAGCGGCAGGAGGCATTTCATAAGTCATTGCAGGGCAGTTTGGGGTCTTTAGCGCTCTCGATCGTCGTGATTCATGTCCTGATTCAGGGATTTGGAGGTGTCACCCCGAGTGACAGGCGCGTGGCTTATGTGGCTTTTGCGTCGCTGCTTGGGATGCTTCCGCTCCTTGCTCTTGCTCGCAATGTTCAGAAATTCAATTTTTTGCAAATCGGCAGGCAGCGGAATCTCATCTATGCCGTCTTTGTGACATTTCTCGCACTCCTTTATCTGAGCTTGATTCGCCGCGTGAGTTTGTGGATGGAGCCTTATCTGCCGCCAGAGGCGACGGCCGCCATCCTCCTCTTTCTTCCTGTGGTGTTCTTCGAGCCGCTGCAGCGACTGATGCGAGGAATCTTGCGCCGGACTGCGCAAACGGAGATGGACCACGCGCAGCGCATGATGGCGCCCATCCTGGAAGTGGCGCGCCTCGGCAATCTCGGGAAGCTCACCTCTTTCATCGAGAAGTGGATTGGAGATGAGCTGCAACTTGCGGACGTAAAGCTGCTGCTTGGCGGCGATGCGGATTTTGGATCCGGCGGAAATGCGTCCGAGGAAATGTTTGCGATTCGCCAGTCCGGACGGTCCCTCGGCACGCTACGCGCCAAGGCGCATGGGGCCATGTTGTCGGGCGAGACGGCGGCGGCGCTGGAATTTTTGTGCGAGCAGTTGCCGGGGGCGCTGGATTTGTGCCGGTTGATTGAGGAGAAGTTGCAACTGGAGAGGGAACTGGCGGAGAGGGAACGGCTGGCGGTGCTAGGACAGATGGCGGCTAGCATTTCGCACAATTTGAAGAATCCTCTGGGCTCGATCAAGACGATTTTGCAGGTGCAGATGGAGAACCCGGCGTTGCCGGAATCGATTCGCGGCGAAACGAGGATGGTGTTGGAGGAGATTGGGCGGTTGTCGTCGAAGCTGAACCAATTGCTGCAATTCAGCCGGCCCACGGTGCGCGGAGGGGCTGTAGCGGCGATTTGCGACGCTAGCGCCGTCGTGGAGGAGGTCAACGGAGTTTTGCGGCATGAGGCGGAGCGGCGTGGAGTGGCGCTTAGCGTCAAGGTTGTGGCGGATGTACGCAAGTTGGCCGCGAGTCCGGAAGCAGTTAGCGAGATTTTGTCGAACCTCGTGGTGAATGCGTTGGAAGCGACTGCGCGCGGCGGCCACGTTAACGTAAGCGGCTCTGCGAACGGAGAAGGGTTCTTGTTTTCGGTGGAAGATGACGGGCCAGGCGTTCCGGAAAGTGTGCGCGAAAAGATCCTGCAGCCATTTTTTACCACGAAGACGCAAGGTACAGGACTTGGCTTGGCGATTGTGGCGCGGCGTGTTGCGGAGTTTGGCGGGCAGTTGGATTGGGAGAGCCCGGTTCGCGATGGGCGCGGAACGCGGTTTCGAGTGACTTTGCCTTTGTAGGGGCGGGGCTCGCCCCGCCCTTTGCTGGGAGAGGAAGTTAGAGCCAGGCGAGAGAAGCAGAAGGAGCACGGCGAACGGATGAGTCCAAATTGTTGATCGACGGGCGGGGCGAGCCCCGCCCCTACAGGAGCATTTGAGTCGAGAGGCGCGATGAAAACCGTTTTGATTGTGGATGATGAGCCAGCGGCGCGGTATGGATTGCGGCGGGCGCTCGAAGCGAAATACCGAATTGCTGAGGCGGATTCGGCGGAAACGGCACGCGTCGCGTTGAACGCCGAGGCGCCGGACCTCATGCTTCTCGATGTTGTTTTGCCGGGGCAGAGCGGCTTGGATTTTCTGCGCTGGATGCGCGAACAGGGAAGCGAATTGCCGGTGCTGATGGTTTCGGCGCTGGATACGGCGAAGACCGCGGTGGAAGCCTTGCAGCTTGGGGCGGCGGATTATTTGGTGAAGGGATTCGAATTGGAAGAGCTCCGGCAGCGCGTGGCGAATCTCTTGAAGCTGGCGACGCTCGAAAAAGAAAATGATTCGTTGCGCAGGCGCATGGCGACGGAGGGGCAGTTTGGACAGATGATCGGGCGCACCGCAGAAATGCGGCGGGCGTTCGAGATGGCGGATCGCGTAGCGTCGGCGGATTCGACCGTGCTCATTCTCGGCGAGAGCGGGACAGGCAAGGATTTGATGGCGCAGGAAATTCACGCGAGGTCGCCGCGCGCGGGGAAGGCTTATGTGGCGGTAAATTGCGCAGCGCTGCCAGAAACGTTGATCGAGTCGGAATTGTTTGGATTCGAGCGCGGGGCGTTTACGGGGGCGGCGCAGCAGAAAAAGGGGAAATTCGAGTTGGCCTCGGGCGGGACTTTGTTTTTGGACGAGATTGGGGATATGAATCCTGTGACGCAGGCAAAAGTTTTGCGCGCTTTGGAGAATCGGACGATTGAGCGGCTGGGTGGGACGCAACCGATTCCTGTGGATGTGCGGGTGATTAGCGCTACGCATCGGAATCTGGCGGCGGAAATTCGGGCGGGAAAGTTTCGAGAGGATTTGTTCTATAGGTTGCGCGTGGTGACGATTGAGTTGCCGTCTCTGCGAGCGCATAAAGCGGACATTCCCGTGCTGGCTGAGGCGTTTTTGCAGATGCATACGGCGAGATTGCGCGGTGGGGTCGGAGCGGGAGCGACCGGAGGGAAAGGGGCTGCAGCGGGAGGGGCAAGCCCCTCCCCTACAAAGCAGGTCACGAGGGAGGCGATGGCTGCGCTGGAAAAATATGATTGGCCGGGGAATGTGCGTGAGTTGAAGAACGCGTTGGAGCGGAGTCTCGTTTTGTGCCGCGGGGAAGAGATCGGGGTGGAGGACTTGCCGCTAGAGGTGGTGAACGGAGAAGCTGCACCGCACAAGAATTCCAGTGGCGTGAGTGAGAATGGATTTGGCGAGAAAGACTTTCGCGAGGCCAAGCGGAAATTTGAAGTCGCGTATCTAACGAAGCAGTTGGCGGATCACCGGTGGAATGTTTCGCGGACGGCGGCGACGATTGGGTTGCACCGCCAGAGTTTGCAAGAAAAATTGCGCGAGTTGGGAATTCGGCGGCCGGGGAGAGAACCAGTGGAGGAAGAATAGGAATTTACACATAGTTCGCAGAGAACACAGAGCTCACAGAGAAGAATAGAGACGCCGAGATTCGGAGAATGAGTTTGGGAAATAGCGAACTGAGGGTGGGGGCATACGTCTTGGCGGGAGGCGGGAGCACGCGATTTGGTCGGGACAAGGCGCTTGTGGAGTTTGCGGGGAAGCCGATGCTGGCGCGGATGATTGAATTGATGCGCAACTTCGCGCCAGACGTGAGAATCGTCGCCTCGCGTGGCAAATATGCGGATTTCGAAACGGAAAGTGTGGAAGACCTTTGGCCTGGGGAGGGACCGCTCGGGGGAATCGTGACCGCTCTCTTGAACACGAAGGAGCGCGAGACGGCTTGCGAATGGAACGTCATCGTAAGCTGCGACATGCCGTTCTTGGGTGCAGACTGGATGAAGTTTCTCGCGGAGCGAGCGGCGGAGAGCAATGCTCAGGTGGTTCTGCCGCATTCCGATCATGGGCCGGAGCCGCTTTGCGCGTGCTGGCGAACCAATGCTGTGGAGACGCTACGAGCTGCATTCGAGCGAGGCGTTCGCAAAGTGACCCAAGGAATCTCACTACTGCGTTCGGAAGTTCTTGACGAGCGGGACTGGAAACGATTTGATAGCGCAGGGCGGCTCTTCTGGAACATGAATACCGCGGCGGACTATGCGGAAGCGCGGCGGATTGTGGAAGGGGAACATGGTTAACGGACGCGAAGAATGAAGGACGCAAACGATATTAGCCGCGGTGTGGCGGCGATGGAGACGGGCGGGGCGCGAGGGGGTTCTGCCTCTGCGGACGCCAAGACAGTCGGCGGCAATAATGAACAGCGGGCGGAAAACTTTTTTGAGTTTCGTGGCGTTTGCAAATCCTTCGACGACCACGCGGTACTGAAAGACGTCAGCTTCACGGTGAAGCGCGGCGCGACGTGCGTGATCATGGGACGCAGCGGCGTGGGGAAGTCCGTTTCGCTGAAGCACATCATGGGATTCATGAAGGCAGATTCGGGGCGAATTTTTGTGGATGGGGAAGACGTCACGGACTTCAGCGAGCAGCAGTTTGAAGAGGTGCGGCGCAAAGTCACGATGGTTTTTCAGTCGGGGGCGCTGTTTGACTCGCTGACGGTCGCGGAGAACATCGCTTTTCCGCTCGAGAAACAGGCGGGGCTCAAGGACCAAGATATCGACGCATACGTAGATAAATTGGCCAAAATGCTGGAAGTTGAACACGTGCTCGACAAGCTGCCGGGCGAATTATCGACGGGGATGAGGCGCGCGGTGGCCATGGCGCGCGCGTTCGCGCAAAATCCCGATGCGATTCTGTTTGACGAGCCGACAACCATGGTTGACCCCATCATGGCCGCGCACATGGGCGACTTGATTCTGCGGCTGAAGGAAGCGTTTCGCCGCACCTCGATTGTGGTGACGCACGACACCCATCTGGCGAAGAAGCTTGCCGATAGTGTGGTGTTCCTGCAAGAGGGCCGCGTCGCGTTTTTCGGGCCTTGGGATGATTTTGAAAACTCGAAGGATCCGTTCCTCCACAATTTCCGCATCCAGGATGCTTTGATTCCAGCGCTGGACGTGACTCTGTGAGCCAGGCGGCGCGAGGATGAAGCGCCGAAATTTTCTGAAGGGAATGGCCGCTGCACCACTGCTCGCCTCCGGCGAAGCTTTTCCTGTACAAAAGGGAGTCTTAGTCAACGATGTGCACACCGGTCTAAATCCGACCTGGGTTGCGAGCATTTCGCGCCCAACGTCAGTCGCAGAAGTCCAGAGCCTCGTTAAGGACTGCGGCAAACACAGCCGGGTGATTTCTGTTTCCGGCAGCCGCCACGCCACCGGCGGCCAGCAGTTCGCTACTCAATCCGTGCTTTTGGATATGCGCGCAATGAATCGTGTCATCGGCTTGGATGACAAGACTGGCGTGCTGCATGTTGAGGCGGGCATCGAGTGGCCGGAACTGATCCAGGGTTATTTGTCATTGCAAAAAGAAAACGTGAGTTGGGGGATTCGTCAGAAGCAGGGCGGAGCTGACCGGATGAGCCTTGGCGGAGCTCTTTCCGCGAATGCTCACGGCCACAGTCTTGGTTCCCCTCCGATCATCGGCGATCTGGAGTGGATCCAAGTTGTTACTGCGGATGGCTCGGTGAAGAAATGCAGCCGGCGAGAAAACGCGGAGCTCTTTTCACTTGTCATAGGTGGTTATGGACTTTTTGGGATTGTCACGGCCGTTGGATTGCGCCTCGTGCCTCGGCGCAGAATCCGGAGACACGTCGAGACGCGTACCACGGCTGAGTTGATAGCCTTGATTGAGGGGCGCACGGCAGCAGGCGCGCCGTATGGCTATTTCCAGTACTCCATTGATGAATCTTCAGCAGATTTTTTGCGAGCAGGAATTCTGACGACCTACGAGAATGTCACGTCGGCGACGCCGCTTGGAACGGAAAGCGCGGACATTGACGCGAAACTGCTGACCGCTTTGCTCGAAATTGCGCATCGCGATCGCGGATCTGCCTACCGCCGCTACGCAAAACTGGAGCTCTCCAAGGATGGCAATGTGGAATGGTCGGACTTGCATCAGCTCAGCACCTATCCCGCCGGCTATCACCAGGAAATCGAGAAGCGGCTCGGCGCGGACTACGTGGGAGCGGACTTGATTCTGGAAGTGTACGTCCCACGCACTGAGCTGATCCCGTTACTCGAGGATGCGCGCCGCTTTCTTCTCGCGAGCGGAATGGCGCTGATCTACGGAACGGTGCGCTTCATCGAGCAGGACAAGGATTCGTATCTCGCATGGGCCAAGAAGCGCTATGCGTGCGTGATTTTTTCGCCGCATTCCTCCGGCGAAACGCAAGCCCTTCGAAAAACCGGCGAGGTGTGCCGCCAGCTCATTCGCGCGGCCAATAAACGAGGCGGGAGTTTCTATCTCACGTACAACCGTTTCGCCACGAGAGATGAGCTGGCTACCGCGTATCCGCAGTTCCAGGATTTCTTGAATTTGAAGAAGCAATATGATTCCCGCGAAATCTTCCAGAGCGATTGGTACCGATACTATAAGGGTTTGTATGCGTAAGGCGGCAACGGCGGAAAGAAAACTGAGGAGAACGACCGAGTGACCCAGACAAGCGACACGCAAGCCAACCCAATCCAGCAACTGCCTAAGGCCATGGGTTTTTGGGACGTGCTGTTGTTCAACATCGCTACGGTCCTGGGGCCGCGCTGGGTTGCGGCCGCAGCGCATAACGGCACGTCATCGATCAGTTTGTGGGTGATCGCAGCGGTCTTGTTCTTTATTCCATCCGCAATGGTAATCAATGAGCTTTCGTCACGTTTTCCGGAAGAGGGCGGTCTATATATTTGGACGAAAGAAGCTTTCGGCGATTTTCACGGGTTTGTAGCCGGCTGGAACTATTGGGCCTATACCGTTTTCTATTTTCCAGGCTTGCTGCTTGCCAGTGCGGCAATGAGCGCTTACATCATGGGCGAACGGGGGGCAACGCTGGAACACGACCGCGCATTTTTACTTCTCCTTTCTGTGGGATACCTGATTGTAGCAGTTGGTTTGAACATCATCGGTTTGAATATCGGCAAGTGGCTGCAGAACGTCGGTGGCGTGTCCACGTACTTGCCGCTGATGGCGGTGGTAGGCGTTGCTGCGATCATCGCGATGAAGCATGGCGCAGTGACCCATTTTACGCCCCACAACATTTTGCCGACGTGGAACTGGGACACGGTGAATTTTTGGTCGCAGATTGCGTTTGCGTTCAGCGGACTTGAGTTGGTTTCGGCCATGAGCCAGGAAGTGCGCGATCCGCGGCGTACACTGCCGCGGGCTTTGTACGCCGCTGCAGTGCTCATCGCGTTGATGTATATCCTCGCCACAATAGCCGTGTTGGTGCTTGTGCCCGCGGCGGAAGTTTCGAACACCAGCGGCGTGTTTCACGCGATCACAGTGGGATCGATCGCCTTGCGCATTGGATTTCTAGGAATCGTTGCGGCGATTGTCGTGACTCTGGGGAACGCGGGCGGGGTTGGCAGTACGGTGGCGGGAATCGCGCGCGTGCCGTTTGTGGTGGGAATCGATCGCTATCTCCCGGAAGCGTTTGGGAAAATTCATCCGCGATGGAAGACGCCGTACATCGCGATTCTCGTGCAGGCTGTGCTCTCGTGCGCAATTCTTTTGGTCAGCCAGATCAACGAATCGACGCGGGGCGCGTATGATTTTCTCGTGAGCGCAACGAACGTTCTTTATTTCATTCCGTTTCTTTATATGTTTGCTGCGGCAATTCGGCTTTTTTCGCGGAAGGATCGCCAGGAAAAGTCGGAGGCTATTCTGATCCCCGGTGGCAGGGCGGGAGTGTGGGCCGTTTCCGGCGTCGGCTTCTTGGTTGTTCTGGTTGGCATCTTCGTTTCGCTGGTTCCGCCCGGAGAATCGGCGAATAAACTTGGCTTTGAGATGAAACTCGTCGGCGGGACGGTCGCGACGATTGCGATTGGGCTGGCGCTTTATTGGCACGGAGCGCGTGCCAAGGCGAGAGAAACCGCAACTGGCAGCTGAATCTCCCGTAAGTAAGCGAAGACAAATTTCAATAAATGGGCCAGATTCCGGGAGTGGCCAGCTCGACGAGATGGTTGTCGGAGTCGCGGAAGTACAAACTGGTGCCGCCGCGAGGCCAGTGAATGCGAGTTTCGATTTCGATCTTATGTAGAGACAGATGTCCTTCCCACGCGGCAAGTTCGTCCGTCGTAATGGAGAACGCAAAATGGAGCGGACCATGGCCGTCATGCGGACCGAGCGCGCCAAACGGCAATGGCGTGACACAATTCGATGCTCCGCGTTTGAACAGCAATAGAACACTCTTGTCGGCGACACTGTAGGCGCGCAGGCGGTCATCACCAAACATTTTTGTGAGGGCGAACACCGCTTCATAAAAACGAGATGCGCGATCGATGTCGTCGACGTAAAGAGATGTTTCGAGCACGCCGGTGAGCGCAGGCATGTTAGAACCCTTCCGCGATTAG
>Ga0307478_10001099_pt1 | contig 24730 bp, 25 predicted proteins | sample atmos_gasesECM4C_2_FD_203713 | JGI IMG/M metagenome (GOLD analysis project Ga0307478, IMG submission 203713) | Hardwood forest soil microbial communities from Morgan-Monroe State Forest, Indiana, United States - atmos_gasesECM4C_05 | ecosystem: Environmental > Terrestrial > Soil > Temperate...
GTGCGGCACTCTGCAATTGCTGGTTGATCTGTTCCGCCGCCTGAAGCTCAAGGTTGGCCAAGGCGTCGATTTCGACCGCCTTCTTCATGGCAGCTTGTGCCTCCGCGTCGGTCATATCGACCATGTTCCGGACCGGCTGGGGCGCGTTCGCCGGCAGCATCACGGTGCCGTATAAGGTGGAGTAGTTGCTTGTGATCTGGGGCATTGCGCCCGGATTACCTGAGAGCAGGCTGTGTTCGAGCAATTGCGGCATAGGCAGGGTCGCGCTCGATATCGGCAGTTGGAATAGTTGACGCATCTGCGCGAATTGGCCCTGGAATTGGACAGCCATGTTTCTGGCCTGACTAATCGCGGCCGTAGGAAAGACCACCTGCTGCTCGAAGTCTGCGGATTGCTGTTGGTTCTGCTGAATGGAACCCAGCGGCTGCGCCACGACGCTCCGCAGCAGGCCGGAGATGGTGTTGAGCCCGAGCGACATCATGGCGCAGCACGGATCAAGTCCAAGCTGGCTGCGAGCCTTCGAGGGTAGCAGCGCAACCACGATAGCCAGACCGCAGACCACGGCCATTGCGTTTCGGAAAGTTTTCCTAAGACGAGAGAGTGTTGGCAACTTCATTTTTCGAACTCCTTATGGATGAGCTAGAACTTGCTGGATCTGGTTCTGCAGATTTTGTGTCGCCGCGGATCTCTGCTTAAGCAGAGCATTGTGGTGCGCCAGCTTCGTTGCTTCCTGGCGCAGTTGAGCAGCGAGCATTTTCGCGAGCTGCGCCTGGGTTTCGAGATCGGCGATACGGGCCTGGGCGGTGACCATGGACGCCGATCCGGGCGCCGCGGTCATCGCCTGTTGTTCGAGAGAATCAGCGAGAGCCAGCATCCCCTGAGTGGTTTGGTCGGAGACCATGGCAGTCTTCAGCGAATCCATGGCCATCGCGTCGTCCATATCCATTAAGTTGCGCTGCCCCGGCTGGGCGATCCCAGCCCGCGCAACCGGCTGGTAGACCCGCGTGTACAGCGAGGGAATCTGCCCGATGGACCCCGACTGGGCACCTCGGACGATCGACTCCAGCTGCATGGGGAGCGCGAGAGTCGCGCTATTGTTCTTGAGGCCTTCAATCTGGGACATCAGGCCCGTGTAGTGCGCCCGCGTTGCACTGACAAATGATCGCGTCCGGTTGATCAGGGCCAGCGGCCAAATGATCTGCTGACGGAAATTGTTCACTGCGGCGCTCACCTTCCGCATTTCGCTCAACGCTCCGCCAATCGGGCCTTGGAGGGTGCTGCTGATGGTGTGAAAGAGCAACAGAATGTCTCCGATTCCGTCAGCGCGCAAAGCGGTTGGCGCCAGGACCACGGCGACGATAAGAACAGCCAGGAGACGTTTGCTACGCGCACCTCCGCTCTGCAAACTCGTTACTGCATTTGAGGTTCTCTTCATCGCGTTTTTGCTCCCTTTGCAACCTCACCCGACAACTCTTCCGGAAGCGGGTCGAGATCTGCGAGACCGAATGGAAAAGCATCTGCCAGGTGCCGATAACCTTCGATTGGCGACATCCCCTTGTGCTGCTCCAGGTACCAGGAACGATAGGCGCGTTCTCGGGCGTAAGTGGTCACGATCCAGTAATCGATCGGCGTCGGGACCATGCGGATCGTGTGCGTTGTGTCTGCTTTCTCGCCGATCACCAGCAATGCGTCCGCACGCTTGCCCTTCACTGGCGCGCTGAAGTGCTTGATCTGATTTAGTGCCGTCTCGTTCAGGTGGAGGTGCTCCCGCAAGGCCGACACGTCGCCCGGTTGCTGCCCAACGATTTTCGTGGTCGAGTTCTTGACGATTCCCGCGCCATGGATTCTCGGATTCGACTCCGTGCCAACAAAGTCTTCCGCTGTCTGGGATATCCCCCACACGCTCGCGTTCCGTTTCCTTGCCGTTCGGAATAACTGGACCACTTCCGGCGCGAGCACGGGCGAGTCGAGAAGAAACCAGCATTCATCGAGTACCGTGATGCTCCGCCTGCCCGCTCTGCCGGATGCGCGCTGCGCCGTGGCGTGGGCTATCAGGAGACTCATCGCAGTCTCCAGGCGCGGATCGTCGCTCAATTGCTCCACATTGAAGAACAGCCAGGGATTGTCGAGCGAGATGGTTGTGGGCCGATCAAACAACTTCGAATACACGCCCTTCTCGCCAGTCCAGCTGCGGAGCTTGAGGGCCGCCAAGTGCGCCTCGTCCATGACCCTCTGGTTCTTTTCTTCGTCTCGCCATTGTGAGAGTTCGTCGCGCAGGTCGCAGAATGTTGGAATGGGATTCGACGGCCGTATTGCCGCCCTCTTGTAAGTACGAAGAATGGCCTCGGTGAGGAGATTGTCGAGAAGTTCCGTGTCCTCGGCGCCGCCTTCACCGAGCATGTGGCGCGTCAGATTTTTCAGAAACGCGACTTGATCCCTGCTCGGCTCTTTCTCTCCCTCCGGGAGATCCCACGGATTGATCGTTTGTTCGGTATCGAGCGACATGGTGATCATGCGGCCGCCCATGAGTTCTACTAATGGACGATACGAGTCACCACGCTCGATGATCGAGATGAGGGGGTTATCCCTCGCTGCCATCAGCAGGAATTGCTGCACCATGAAGGTCTTGCCGCCTCCGCTCTTGGCCATCACCAGCATGTTGGCGTCGCTCAGAGACGGGTCGAACAGAGAGAACGGAATAAGCTGGCGATAGGGAGTTTCGAACAGGAACAGTGGCGACCTTGGCGTCCCCTGCCAGGGCATTTCGACCGGCAAAAGGTCCGCGGCATTCGAGGTCAGCAGATCCTGGTCGCGCTTGTCGGGTTCGCCCATCGCAGGAAGTGAACCAAAGAACAGGCGCTTCTTGGCCAACGACTCCGCGACAGCCTTCGCCCCATTCATTCGGGCGATGGCGTAGAGAAGCTGCTGTCGGCGGTTTTCGATGGCGCGCTCGGCTTGCTCCAACTCGGAAACGGTCGCCGCCGGTTGCGACGTCCGTGTACTGATCACGAGGCTCAATCGAGCAGTCTTGACCGAACTCGAAATGATGTCATGTTGCGCTCTGAGCAGTTGGGACTCGGCAACCTGTGCCTCAACGTTGACCCGGACGCCACCGTGCGAGTCGCGCTGCGCGGCCTGCATCTTGCGCAGGCGGGTCTTGTAACCCTTTAGGACTTTGGCTTGGTCCGGAATCGTGACCTGAGCAGTTACGACGATGGGAAAATCGAGCGCGGTCAACTCGCGCAGGATTCCGGGAAAAGTTGCATCGGGCAGCTCCTTCAGGCTGACGAACGTATAGAAAACCCCATCCAGGTTGAGATACGTGTCAGTCTCATCCACGATGCTTACATCCGCAATTTGCTCCCGCGCGCTCCGGTATTCGAGCTGCGCTTCTCCTCTTCTGTAGGGCCGCGCGTCGGGATGGAGCGGATTGAGTGCCCGTTTCGCCTCCAGAAACAGCGCGTCATCGTTGAGTCTGGTTGCGCCGAGTTCTGCTGCCTGCAGGGTGGTTTCTACGCCTCGCAGCAGACTCTCGAACTCGGCCAACAGGTCCTGATGCTCTTGCCAGGCTCGGTCGATACACTTCCGCGCCGACAGGTTGAAGAGGTCTCCCTTCGGCTTCAGAGGCTTGCCGATGATGCGGTGATGAAGAAGCGGGTCCCAGATGAAATAGACATGTAATAGCGGGCGTATGTAGTGGCCGTTCGCTTCTTTCGCCCTCCACCGCTCGACCCGCCCCGCATCAAGCGCAATCGCTTCCGGATTCTCCGACCTCTGGCCGGCCACGTACTGGACGAGCAAGTCTCCAAGGTCTTCGAGAACTTCGTAGCGGAACTGGACTCTCATGCTCTGTTCGGGGATCGACCTCAGCAGAACTTCCATCATCAGCTTGCCCCGGTTCCTGCCCTCGTCGCTGGCGAAGTAGGACGTCAGTCCTTTGAGAGCGTAGCCCGCCACGAAACTTCCGCTCGTGCGCACTACCACGTCATCCAGGTAATCGCGGACAACGAGTTGCTCGCACAATGCTGGTTCCAGGAGCTTTTTCTCGTGTTGTTCAAGCGTGAGCGGCACTACGATTCCTCCCTGATGTAGGCGACAGTGATTTCCCGGTCTCGGGCGACCGCACAGTAGGCACGCGGCTTGAGGTACCAAAGAGCGAGGTCGCGAATGTAACCCCGGGGCCTGCCGTACTTGAACAACATCAACAACGGAACGATGGAGAGTGGCACTCCGTACTGCACCGTGATGCTCATCGGTATCCCTGCAATCTCGCCCGAAACGAAGTGCCCGGCCACGTTGGTCAGCGCCGCTACGCCAAGCACAACAAAGAGGTCCTCGAATTCCAGGCCCATGAAAGTCACCCGCGTCTGCAGATTCCGGTTTACCGGTGTCACGTTCAACGCCATCTTTCCTCTCCCTTGACCTAACGAACTCCCGCTGCTCCATTGCGAATCCAAAACTCCGCGAGCCGCAGCAATCCGGACAATCCGAAGCAGCACATGGCTGTCACAAGATTTCGTACCCAGGCTTCGCCAACGGTCATCCGTTCCAGCAATCCCGAAAAGTGCACCACGCTCAGTACAACCTGAAGCGCCCCGTAAAGCGGCAGCAAGACATTTCCTACCCAATTCACCAGCGTCAAAACAGCTACCCAGAAACGGTCGGGGTTGTTCCAGGCCGCCTGGTTGCTGAAGGATTCGAGCGCCCGCAGCAACCCAGAGCACATCAGCGATGCCATGCCCGCCCACGCGAAGTGTTGCCAGGGGTGCGCCTTACTGAAGCGGTAGATCGCGGCGGCTGCAAAAAGTCCGGCCAGGGTCGGCATGATGACGTTGCCCAGCCAGTTGGTCAGGTTGAGCATTCCGTTTTGGAGCGACATGATCACCTCCGATCTCCGTTCCTTCATCAGCCGGCCATAGCCTGGACCAGCTTCCACAGCGCCGAGACGCTCAGGAAGGCCAGACCCGAACCAATCAGCGGCATGAATGGCCGGTGCCGGGCATAGTTCAGGATTGCACCCACAACCGCGATGCCCGCCGCTTCCGGCAGGATCGTTCCCGCCAGGAAATTCCAGATCGAACCCAGCATGTCCGTCATGGCGAACTGCGAACCGCTGTTCCACGACTGCATCAACTGGACTGTGCTCGATGTACCTAACAAGAAGATCGCGGTCACGACCGATGCCAGCGGGCTCTGTCCCTGTGCCGCATCCAGCACCGCCTTCAACACGAAGAATGCCGCGAGCACCGGAACCAGCCGTGCAACCACCACACCGGAAACGAAGCTGTTGAAGCTCGTTTCCAAACTCATGACCCAGGGACTGCCAATGCTGCCGCCCTGAGCTGGCAAGGTGATACCTTGCGCGGCTAGCCAGGACAACAACTGAGGCAAGGTGAGGAAAATGACCGACCACAGGATCCATTTCTGGAAATGACCGCCTGCCTCGAAGTCCAACCCGCCTTCCCGTCGCAAGGCAATTCCAGCGAGCACCATGGTGCAGATCGCGGAAGGAACTGCCAGATCGAAGAGCAACTTCATCAAGTCGACGATGATCTGGGGCAGGGTCACTGCACTGTTCTCCCTACTGCACGCCCGCCGTGCCGTTCTGAATCCAAAACTCGATCAGGCGAGTAAGACCTGAGATCACCAGGAGTCCGGCAGCTGTCACTGCCCACCGCATGACACCGCGCCCTTGGGAATAGGAAACGACAGCCATCACCACCGCCAGCGCCGCTCCGACTGGAGAGATCACATTGCCGATCCAGTTCACCAGGTTGAGCACGGTGCCTTCCGGCTGAGCCGCGGTCTGTCCCTGCACCGCCTGGCCCGTGGCCGGCTGGGTTCCAAGATTTTGGGCGTAACAGATGGAACCGAACTGAAGACAGACAATCGCGACGAGACAAACCAGAGCAAAATGATGCCGTCGATCTCTCCCATCGGGAAGCTCCATACTGTTCCTCCTTCGGGGCACGTTTGGTGGCGCCTTTGCCTCGGTGAGGAACATAAGGTCTTTACGAATCTCGGGCAACTCGGCGAAGAGGGGTGAACGTTTCTGCTTCTGCAAAATCCTCACATCGTGTAGCTGGCATGAACATCAGAGGTAGGCTCGATTGCGGCGCAGGGCACCTTCAGGCAGGCAGATGTCTGGAGATGATTCTGCCTTCCCAGTCAACGGAAACAACTAATCGAATGAAAACATGTTGGGACTGTGAGTATTTGACAGTGGGTACCATTCTTGGCACAGGTGGTGCGATGAGACTTCTTTTTTCTCACTCAACTCACGGGACTAATGAAATGACAATTAATTGGGATTTTGTGCATTGGATAAGCGAAAACAAGACCTAGCTGACGTTGTGGACAGAGATTTCTTCGAAGCTGACTTGTGGCCCGCCTGGGGTTAACTTGCGGCTTGCCCAATGTTCGAGCAATCACCGAATACCTTCCGGAGTGTGATATTCCGACTACATCACCAGGGGATAGTTTCGTTTTTCCAAGCGCGTAAATGTACTAGTAGGACCATCCGGGCCGAGGGGCGCAATGTGCACCCCCTCGCGAGCCATCTTCGACAGAGGCCGCGCCCCCATGTCCGTTGAGGTTCGTCTTACTGAAGCGCGGGGTTACAGAACAATACCGTGGGAGCCCAGAAATGAAAATCTCCACGGGCGCTGACGAGCCCGCCTTCGCGCGTCGATTTCATCCATTTCGTCCCGGTTCGCATTGATTGCCCGGGCTACAGCCGGGCTGCGTTTGATGGATCTGGTAGTTCACTTTTTTCTGTCCGCCCGCCCCGTCACTATCCCCCGTTATTCTGACAACCGGTGGTGTTTCCGGCGGACTTGCCTCCAACGTAGACGTGGGTGTTGGTTGGTGGCGAAGTCAGACTGAAGGTTGCGGCTGCCGCATTATCGGCTCCGTCTTTTAGTCGCGCGATGCAGCTTTTGTCGTCGACGGTTGTGGTACCAGACAGCACGCCGAGCAGGGGCAGTGGTTTCATGGTATTGGTGGAGTCTTCGGCAAAGGCGCTTATGTCTTCGATGTTCCAGTTGTCGCTAGTGCATCCGAAGCAAGTCCCCTGGACTAGCGTGATGGTCATAGACCCGGTCAAAAAGTCAGGTGGATTGGGAAGCGTGAATACTTGAGCGATTGGACCGTCGCTGTTCTGCCACGAGTTTCGGCCGGTCTGGTCGGTTGCGCCTGATCCATTGGCGCAGATGCCGTCCGGTGAATTCGACGTGGAGGGCTTGAGACAAAATGTACCCTCTCCGGGAACAGTAACGGTGACCTCGGAACTGTCTTTAATACTGTCCTGACCGGTGGTGATGACGATGCGAAGGCGATCAAAGGTGGCGGGCCCGAACTTGGTAAGAGGGATGACGCGAGAAAAGATTGTGATTCCAGTTTGCGGAGGAAGCGGGGGAAGACCCAGGGGCGAGGTGGCGGAAGACCAGGCAGCGATCACCGAACCGCTGGTGCAGGCAATACCGTTGTAGTCGCCGTACTTGGGCTGGCCGCCATCGGTTTGGCAGCTCTGGCCGGAAGGGCAATTGTTGGTGTTGAAATCGCAACGAGCGCCGCTGGGTTTGCTCCCGATCATGCATACCCCGGCGCCTGGTTGGGGAAGAGTGCAGGATTGTGCATCCGCCTTCTCAATGGGGCCGCTCGGCCAATCGTTGCCGCACTGCGGATCTGGGATCCCGGTAAGATTAAGAGGAGATGACAAGATCGGGCTGCCCACCAGATAGTCGGTGAGATCGTTGGTGGGGCCTTTCAGGGCGGCGGTGCGATCGTACCAGCCGGCAAAAACCGAACCCATGCTCGAACAGGGCCAAGGCATGAAGCGGCGCACGCCGGTGAGCGGGCTAAGAAAGATCTCGCCTGCGAAAGTGAGACCAGCGTCGTTCGATTCGCGGCTGACAATCTGTTCCCCGCCAGCGAATTGGCGGGCGTAGGTAACAAACAAGTGTTTGGCGGACAGAGGGTCGGTAGCAACCATCTGGCTGGTCAGCGCGCCGGCACATCGATCAATTCCAGGAATCGGACAGGAGACTGAGGCATCGCCGGGGTCGACAGTGACGGGATAGCCGGGCTGCGGAACCAGTCCGCTGGCGCAGGAGGAAAATCGAGTGAGCAAGGCATTGGAACCATCGAGGGTAATGGCATAGACGCTGCCGTCCGCCCCTGCGGCGACCCGCGGGTGGTCGCCGCCACCGGGCACGACGAAAGGAGGAAGTGTCCAATTCACTCCGTTGTCTTGAGAGCAGGAAATCATGGAGGTGAATGCCCCAGCTACAGCCGATAAGTTGAAACAACTTTCCGGGCAATTGGTGCCGCAGACGGGAGTCTGATTTCTCCAGACGGCGTAAAGCTGATCCTTGTCCTGGCCGGACAATCGAAACGTATCCGCGGCGATGTGGGGTTGGTCGGGGAAGGTCACCTGCCCGATGGGCGTGCCTTGGGCGCTTGCTCCCACGAAGGTGAAGGTAGCTCCGCCATCGGTGGATCGGCTGACGGTGTCGTTACACACGGGCGGACTCGCGGAGCGCTGTATGCTTCCCAGGTAGAAGTTTCCGGAGGTGCCACGAGTGACGGTTGGGTCATTGGTTCCGAAGGGCGGAGGAGTTGACGGCAGGAACGTAGTTCCACCGTCCTTGGAAAAGGATGAGCCGCCTACCGCGGCCACCACGATTTGCTGGCCATTGACGCTGGCGGCAATTTCCAGTTCACCGGTGCCGTTTAGAAGGTTCTGCACAGGTCCATTGGGTGTAACTGACAAGTCAGGGTGCGAACCGGTCTGATTTCCGGCACCCGGGGTGGGAAGCGACGATCCGGACTGGCTTTGCGCTCCTGATGCGGCGGAGGATTGCTTCAGCTCCTGGATTCTCCTCTGTGTTTCCTGGGGACTCGCTTGCTTCTGAAAGGTGGTGCTGTTAGCGATGACGACGGCTTCATCCAGGATATGCCGGGGGACTTGAGGACCGAGCCAAATATCGAAATCGACGACGCTGGTGTCAGCCGCGACCGCTACCCGGGCGCGATCAACGATAGGAGGAGGGCCACCCATGTAGTCGGATCGCTGCGCGTCGGGAATAGGCAGAAGCTCCTGGAAACGAACCTCGACCGCGGGCCATCCACCAATGGAATAGAAATTCAGCTGACCCCGGCGAGAGCGTGCGACGGCGAGCAGGCGGCGCTGGGCATCGGCGAGGTCAAGCCGCTGTTCCGTGGTGATCATTATCCGCGCTTCGTTGCTACCAGGCCGAGTGCGCCGCACCAACTCATGGGCGTTGCCGTATTTGTTTTCCGATGGCGCCCACGGTGGCGAGTAACGAATTGCAGTTCCTGGAGTGATCTCCAGAACGCTTGCCGGCAGGGGTGGGCCGGACGCCGCGTGTTTGGGTTGGAAGCAAGCCACCAACACGGTAACCAGAAGAAGAGAGCAGAACAGCAGCGGCCAATTTGCGCAGAACGGGGTTGGCGATGCCATACTCAGCCTCCCACACGCTTGGATGGTTAAATCCGCGCCTAACTGCCCACGATCACACTTAGACAGCAGCGGGACTTTTTTCAGTTCACGACGATACCTCAATCATTAGTTTTGAGCAATTGAAATTACATCCGCCGAGCAACTGTTCACTTAGTGAGTGGGGCGCTTGCTGTGACCGGGCAGCGCGTCAGTATCGAAGTTAACGTTGGGTGGGAGAACCTCGATTCTCCCAAAGTCTTACCAGCTAGTTCGGTCTCCAATGAGGCAAGGTCATGCCGATTCATGCCTTGCCAACCCTTCCGGAGTTATTCCGATCCATCACGTCCCTTAGGGATCCAGTGTTCGCGATTATTTCCCAGCCTAGTGGTGAAAAAATTTGGAGTTGAACACCGATTTGGAGAGCAAGGAGTTGGTCAGCGCCTCAGAAAAAGCATCTGTTATCTTGCGGAGCGAAGGCGTTGATGTGCGGAGGTCGTTGTTGCAGTCGAAGTGCTAACGGCGGAAGTACGCGTCAGCGTCCAATTGGTGCACTGATGGCGTGTTCCGGATTGACCACCTAGCCGCTCACCTACCGGAATTCGAAATTGCTATCGTCGGACTGGCGGGCCCGACACTGCCCTCGCAATTAGTGATGAATGGCAGTAGCTCCTGCGGAGGCAATACCCAAGCCACTAAGCCCAGCACAAAGGCCACCAGTTCGGAGGTACCGAACCCAGAGTCCACCTGATTTCTGTTCGCCATGGCACACACCTCCGCTTCGTCGAAAGGGAATCCGACCTGAGAAGCCTGCTCTAGCGTGCAATTTTTAGGTACGTTTTCAAAACCGCCCACTACCGAATAGAACGCTGGATTGACAGCCTTCAGGCTTAGATGTACATTCCACACGTTCGCGTGTTTCCGTTCCCGGAAAGCAGTTTCTCGGCTTAGGGCCCCATCGTCGATTCGCGAGGAGAAGCTGAATCATGCTCAGGACTCTTCCTTCAACACTCTGCATGCTACTTGCAACTCTCTCTTTCGTGCCGCAAATCTCAGCCCAGAGTCGCCAACCTTACCCTCATGCTCTCACCGATGAATTGATCCACCCGAAAACTCCGATGCTTCCGCCGGCAAAAAACTTGGTTGTTGCCGATCCTGATTTTGGCTCCTCTTTAGTCCGTGCAACCGATACCTCTACGAATTTCTTGTTCCCAGGAACTGGGTTTCAAACCGCCGGAAGCGGCGAAAAGAACGAGTGGAGCGCAGACACTGGTAAATTCTACGTAATCGGCACCGGGGGGTATGATTTCGTCTTCGCTTTTAATCCGGTGACGATGGCTATCAGTTCGCTTCCGGGGGCAACCCCCGGTCAGGGGCTCATTCTTCCGCTACGACCGGATCCGTCGTTCAGTTTTGTGGATCCAGACCTGATTTATGGAACCTCCGAGCCAGATACATTAACCATCATGAGTTATCGGTTCTCAACAGGTGTCTCTGCGCCAGTGATTGACACTAGAACTTGCGGCGTGCAACCGCCCTTGGGTTCGGGACCTTCGGTGGTGAGCGATGACGACGTGACTGTTTCACTCGACGATACGCGGATATCGATTTCCGAGGGCGGTTCGCAATTTGGCAGCGACATGTTTGTCGTGGTGTATGACAAAGCGCTGGGCTGCCGCTGGTACAACACGCAAACTGGGCAGATCGGAGGGCAGTGGGGAACCACGGGTGCGGCGACTGTTACCACCCCATACTTCATCAGGCATGCCTATCTTTCGCGCAGCGGGAACTACGTCGTCATCCTTGTAGATTGGTTTGGCTGGTACCTGTGGGATTTAACGACCCTGAACGTGAGAGCGTGCCCCAACAACACCACCCATGAGTGCGAAGGTTATATGGTTGTTGGTTACAACAGCTTGGTCAATGGTCCAGGGATTACGGGGGATATACAAACCGCGAAACGTCCCTTGGGCAATATCGGCCATATTTCTCAGTTGGTTTCGTCGGTTCCGTATGATTGGTCCCAGCAGCCGCACTTCACGTGGAGCGACGTGAATGCGGAGGACACAACCCCGGTTTGCGGCTCGACCTATGGTTATGACGGAGATATCGATGAGCCTTACGCACAAGAGATATTTTGTATAGAAACTGACGAACGCGCTTCCACCATTTGGCGATTTGCTCACAATCGCGCAACCTACATCCCGCCTTTCTTTCAAACCCAGCCGCTTGGCAACGTGTCCAGGAACGGACGTTTCCTGTTGTTCACCTCAGATTGGGATGAACAGCTGGGCAACGCACCCGATGGCACACCCCTTTCGGACGTGTTTATTGTAAAACTCGATTAAGCTGATTTCGAAAAGGTCCGGCGGCTGCCCAGCCCGTTTCACGGCATGGCAGGACTTACAGAGGACTACCACCGGCAGCCGCGCCACGATGAACACGCCCTTGCCGTTCGAACGGATGTCGGTCGAGACCATCTCAAATTGCTTCTCCGGGGGTATGCCCTTGCCTCGATCCTCGACTTCTATGCAAACGTCACCGTCAGAAGCGGAAATGCGAATCCTCGCAGTCGGGCTTTCTGAATGGCGATGAATATTGGTGAGACACTCCTGCACGGTACGGAAAATCGCCGTTTCCGTTGGGCGAATCCCTCTACATACCAGCGGAGAGCCGAAGCGAGTCCCGCGTCGTCCAGCAGAGGTGGGTGGAGCAGGTGAGAAATCGTGCGTACCTCCTGGCTGAGTTCTTGCACCAGAGCCGCACTCTCATTCACCACGTTGACGGTCTTGGTCAGGCGTTCGATATCGGTTCCCATACCTTCCCCAAATCGAGCCACTCGAAGATCGCATAGGACAGCCGCACTCCAGCCAGTGCCCGATCGAAAGCCAATGCGTGATCATGAAACCAAATGTATTTCTCAAGGGCTGCCGCATACTGCTCCGATTTCACGAGCTGGCGCGCCTCACGAAGTACTTTTGTTGCCTCGGTTTCGTTCACGATACAGATTATTTCAGACAAGTGCCCCGCATTGTCTGCCACTCGGGGCATAATTGGCGAAAACATCCCGATAGCACTCAAAACCCCGGAATCGGCTCGTCACTGGGCCAGTCGTCGGCCATCCGGAAGTTAGAAACGGGGCTCCTGGGAAGTTGGCGAGCAACGGACTCGGCCAGTTAGAGTCATTTCTCTCCGTTGATCCCCGCCGTTTGTTGGAGTTCCCGCTGCAACTGTAGCAATTGACGAAGTTGATCTGTGTTGGCTGAACTTGTGGACTGCGAACTGCCCAACGTGGTTTTTCCGGAAGCTGTACTGGAACCTCCGGTTTTTTCGAGCACCACATAGATCGCGGTATTCGCCGGGATCGTGACCACGACATGCTCCGACAACGCGAGTCTCGATACCTGCTCGTCCGAAGCTTCGCCGACATTGTTGCTGACGCGCTCCCGCAACATGTCCTCTTCGCTCAAAGGCTGGTCCAAGTTGCCCCGGCCCACCAGCATCGCTCCCACCTCACCGATCCCGGATAAAGACCGAACGAGCACGTTCTTCCCCGTGTTCTTTCCTTCGACTTTGCCCTTAGGTGGACCCAAGCTCAAGTTTGTCGCGACGCCTTCGATTGGGATGGCTACTCCGTCTGGCATCATTAACGAATCGAACTGAATCGTCATATACCCGGAGCGGTCGGCCTGCTGAATGTGCCCTACGGCTTTTGCTCCCGCTGGAACAATGATCTCCCCTTCACGTTCGTAGTTGTACTCAATCACGGCCAAGACCGGAGTCCTGACTGCTGTGCTCGCTGCCGATTCGAGACGCGCTCGCAGACGAGAGCCTGTAGGCAGCCCGAGGTCGATCACGGGCTCACTATTAGCCAATTTTGGAGAACCGCCATGTGAGGCCGAAATGTTGCGCACGTAAGCGACAGAAGATTTCTCCAGTGCCTCCTTCTCGGCTTTGTTCAGATCCCCTGGTTGCGTGCCGCCATCAGCCCCGGGTTGATAAGGAGGCGCCTGCCATTGCTCAGGAAAAGGCGGTACCGAAGCTAACGTTCCGCTCTGGCTGCTGCGTGACGACGGCATCAATTGCCTGGTAGCCGTTCGCTGTAGATCCTGCTCATCAACGAAGCCTTCGTGTGTTGCTTTGGTCGGGGACCTACCGGAGTCGGTGATTGGCAAGAGACTTGGCTCAACGGAAGAAGACTCACTCGGCTGAGTTGGACCCTGTTGGCCCGCAACTGTTCCTCGCGGTTTTTGAACCGTGTGCTTACGCGGGACCGAGAGGGCTACGAAGAGCAGCAGGGCAACCACCAGGGCCCCGGCTCCGAAGATCACAAACTTGTTCTGTTGAAATTGTTGCCGGGCCCGTTGCCGCGTCCGGGTCGCCAGGTCGATCGGTTGTAACCCAGGAGTTGGTTCTTTCGATGCACTGGGTGCCGCTCCTGGAACCACGTCCACCACAGCCGTCCTGTTTCCATTCTGTCCGTTCTGAGAAATCACCTTGACCCTCCTTCTGGCGCCACGAACGCGAGCGGGACAAGAACTGGTTGATCGGCCGCTTCCGCCTGGGCGACCTGGAGCAACATTTGTTCTCTGGATTCCTTAAAAGAGGGGCGCTCGAACACCACCATCCCGTCTCCTCGGGCGCCGGGCGGTAGGCGTCGGATCGTCAACGTGTAGTCCTTGATCGGCACGGGATCTGCCTTCACCGTCTTTTTGTGCTTTTCCTTGGATGTGCCCGCAAGTTGGATCTGCGGAGGTAATAGTTCAATGGTTTTCGACGAAGCATTCAGCACTGAAAACGCCACTGTCATCTGCTGATCCTTCTCGGTGATCTGTCCTATGGCAACCTGCAGTAGTTTGCCTTGCCAATGCGGATTCGGACCGCGTTGCGGTCTGAGGGGTTCTTGGGTACTGGTCGCAGGTGCGTTGCTCCCAACAGTGTTGGGCAAGGGCTCCGGTGCGACACTCTTCGTCTCGCCAATCACGAAACTGGATTGCGAATTCCGGAGCAGAAAGCTATGCGGAAGGTCGTATTGCAGCATGAAATCAACCGCACCAGTACGATCCAAGTTCCCCGCACTAACCAGGTGCAACGAAATCTCATGCCCAGTCCTAGTCGTGATCAGCGCATTGGTTTCGGCGCGACTTGCGGTCGTCGGTTTCAGGAAGACCAGTCGCGGCTCGGCCTCGGAATGCTCGGCCTTGAACGTACCAGGATTTCCCAAGACCACTGAACTGACGTCCTCGGGCAATCGTACGGAACTGACGAACCCCGGTCGCAGGTGCACGACAGTCACGCTTTGTGTATCGAGTGTCAGGCGCACGATTCGCGCATCGGGCAGGACCCTTGGAGGTGAGTCCACCTGGGCCAAGCAATAGGACAGCGTTATCAGATGTACAAAAATCCAACAGATTTTCATTGGCCTACTCTCCTCCTCACCGGCGCGGGATTCCCTCGTCTACCGTCCGCAAGTTGGGGCTGACAATTGGCCCTGATTCGTGATACATAGGCCACTCCCTCAGGATTGCGGTAAGCAAGACCGCGTCGGGTAAGCACGTCCTCGCCGGCAATGTAACCGGCTGCAACCAATCGCAGATCTCCTCGGAATATCTGCATAAGCCATGCGAGGTAACGCACCCCGCCGGCGACGTTCTCCTTAAGGTTGCAGCGGTCTCGCACTCCCAGTCGTGCGGCCGTTGAGGGCATTAGCTGCATCAGGCCGACCGCGCCTTTATGCGAGATGGCGCACGGATGCCAGCCAGATTCCTGCTGAACAAGCGCCCGCACAAACTCTATGGGCACGCCGTAGTACCGGGCATACGCCGCGACGTAGTATTCGGCTTCTAGTCGAGCGGTTTTTGTTGCCGGCTGGGCCTGACAGCATAGAACTCCGCAAGCAACCACTGCGAAGCAGAGGCACTTGCTCATGCGGCGCTCCTGAGTGCTTCCTGTGTGTATTGCTGGGCGTCGTAGATCAGGCTGGCGAATCCGTCGCGCAGCAGCAGTTTTCTGCGGTCAGCCTCCGTTTTGGCCAAGAGGGGTAACAGGATGTCTCGCATTTCTGCCGTGACTCGCTCTGCGCCAAGGAGCTTGAGGGCCTGCGCCAGATCCAGAATTTCGGAGACCGACGGCGGTTTCTCCAGGCTCCAGCCCCGCAATGCCTTGGCCAGACCCGCCATTCCTGCGTGAAATTCATGGCTCGCATTCGGAGTCCTCAGGGCAACAATTTCCGCCTCCCGCTCGGCTGTTGGGTGCTCAACCCGCAGGTAAAAGCTGCGCCGGCGCAGGGGATCGCCGATGCGCCTCTCTTCGTTTGAGGTGAGCACCACAAACGGAACACTCTTAGCTTTGGCCGTGCCCCGCTTCGGAATGCTCAACTGCCACACGCTCAGCAATTCCAGTAACAGGGCCTCAAATGCATGGTCCACCTTGTCGAGTTCGTCGATGAGCAGGACGCAAGGCTTCTCGTACTGGAGAGCTCGTAGGAGCGGGCCGGCGCTGAAGAACTGCTGGCTATGCAACTCGGCCTGCAGGGATTCCCAATCGGCACTGGCGGACTTGGTCCTCAGTTCGACGCAGAGCCTTTGTAGAGACTCATCGAATTTGCCGATTGCCTTCTCTTCGTTGATGCCCTCGTAGCACTGAAGACGCTCAACCGTTGTGTCCGCCGCTTCCGCCACTGCATAAGCCAGTTGAGTCTTGCCGCTGCCGGCGGGGCCTTCCAGCAACAGCGGCTTGTGTAGTTTCGCAGATAAGTAAACCGTGGTCGTCGCCACGGAATCTGCGATGTAGCCGGTAGCACGAAGCTTTCCCGAAAGCTGTTCTATAGATGAAAACACATGTGGCTCCTTCCTTCCCCGCGCCGGCTTTCCCGACCACGAGCGTCAAGAAACTAACCCCGATTGAAATTTCGGTCAAATCAGGCGGCGCAGCGAGCTCTGTTGGCGAGCGTGATCCGCGGAACTCGATCTGCGACGCGACTACAAGGACCATTCGATGTCAGCGAGCCAACGTTCACAACTATCAATCGTGCCTGGTAAGTCGGCGGGAGCAGCCCGAGCAGGCCGGCCCTGGCCTCGAACCAACGATCGGGCTTAAGGCGGTTGCGCGCAGATTCTGGATTGCTCAGCCGAATAATGCCAGCGCCTCGCAGAAAGAGATAACGGGCTGGCCGTAGACAGCTTCACCCGCAAAAGCATCAGCAAAACAGACTGGCAACGCGCACCATTGGCTGACTCCTTACATGAGCGCCATGCCCACACCAAACGGCGGGATACCAGGCAACAAATCCTAGGCGGGAAAAGAAAATGACTTCGGGCCGGTTCAATAGAACGTATAGCAGCGGGAACACGAAGGAAATAAGAATATGGCGAAGTATCGTGCGACTCGAATACATGATTCAATCTCGGCGCCTGAGCGGCTCTTTCTCGGGAATCGTGACTCGAGGACAGACGACGGCTGAAGGCGACTCTCGAATGTCCCGACGCGCTCATAACGTTTTTTGAGGAAAACCCCCGAGAGGATCTTGCGCCAAAAGTCAGATTTCCCGGAATTACTTAAGGAAGGGACAGGTTAACGAAAGTAGAGCGGACATAGTCCTTTGTGCTAGACAGCACTTACCAAGGCTAGTCAGACTGTTTCCATTCCTTGCATATCTCCCGTTAAAATGCCAGTAGCCACATTCGACGCACATCGCGCGAAATATTGCTGTAGAAGACGTGGCAGCTAGATCAGAATCTGACCATCGGGCGCTGCACTCGTTGATGTTTGCGATCTGTACCGCAGCCAATGGGAACTTTTTTAAAAGAGAAATAGATCACTGATTGCCTGAATTTGAAGTGTCGATCATCTCCGTCATCACACAAGGTCCTTTCCCGCCCGGTCCTGGCGCCACGGCGGTATCTGAGACGTCTCGGTTCATTAGTTGCAGGGTAGGCTTTGATAAAGACAATTAAAGTGTTGCTCGTCAGCGATGAAGCCATCTCCCGCTCCGGCTTGAAGCACCTGCTGGCCTCCGAGGCAGGACTCGAAGTAAGGGGAGAAGGCGGATACAAAGAAGCAACGCTACTCGCCGATAAGATCAAGCCTGACGCGGTCATCGTCCTTGCTGAAGGGGGGAGGCGACCAATTGGTGTATCGTTGATCGGGTCTGTTCGAAGAGTGGCTCCTCACGCCGGAATTGTTATTCTCGGTCGTGAAACCCACCATGCCTACCTGGGACCGCTGTTGGCAGCTGGGGCACTCGGGTTCGTGCTGTTGCAGGCTACTCCCCGAGAGCTTTTTAATGCCGTACGCGCGGTCTCTCGCGGCCGCAGATTTATCGACCATAAAATCGGAGACGAATTGTTCGAGCTGTTCGCTCGGCAAGCAGAATCCGGCACTAAACTACTGAGCCGGCGCGAACAGCAGGTTCTCGAAATGCTTGCGTTCGGTCACACTCTGGTAGAGATCGCTTCCCATTTTAGCCTGAGTCGAAAATCGATTGAGACCTACCGGGCGCGAATTCGACGGAAGCTCGGCCTGCGAACGAGGGCCGAGATTGTCCGATACGCACTGCAGATAGGCATTTTGAACGGGGAAGTCCGTCAGGCGTCCTAGTCCCAATCCCATCCGACGCTTGCGGCTGTCACTTTTTCTTCAGGTCCCTTGATTATGTCGTAGCAGTTGTGAACTGGTACATCTGCCTCGCATCGGTGTTGTCAGCCGTTACCCTACACCTGTAGGCCGGATGCCGCCAGACACGCCTCGCAAGGAAGCTTAATATTGCGGAAACTGGGGAAGCGAGTGGCGCAGACCTTCCGAATCCCAACGGCTTCCTTCCCCGAGGTCGTGGCTCTGCGCTCCGGAGTATTAGCCAAGGTGTCGAGTAGTGACAAGCCGGTGCTCTCTGCGCCCCCGCGCAAGAAACGAGCGTATTCTCGTCCCAGCGCAAGAAAACTTACCCTTGGGCAAGCGGAACTCTTCGTTGTAAGTCGTGCTAATTGCAGCGATCAGAAAGCATCAGATTGGTTGGAATCGCTGCGCCAAGAACTGCACCGGAACGAAAAGTGGAGGGAGATGTCGCCCTGGGGAGAAATGCGTTGAACAACTGCCCTTACTGTGGCAAGGCTAAAGAACTATTTCCTTCAAGACCTCAGTCATGGCGGGATGAAGTGTGTCGCTTTTGTTTCTCAAAGTCGTGAGATGCCCCCGGATGCATGCGCCGTCACTACCGTCCTCTCTTTCTGCAACCCGTGCTTGCGGCGGGCTGAGCCGGAGCGAGTCGAGACCATCGCCAGCGAAGAAATAGCACCAAGGGGAAGAGGAAGAAAGGTACCGAGCAGACACGCCTTCTGCAAATGAAGGATGTGCACGCTGCGGGAAATATCCTGTTCACGCAGTTGCTCGGTTCAGGATGGACGATAGGCATTGAGGACAACTTTGTTCGGATTTCGTAACAGATTCAGAGTGGTTACTAGCAGATGATCGAGGAACGGTGAAACTCTTGAGTTGGGCACGCAGAAGTCTCGAATGAGAAATCGAAGAATCCCCACGTGGCGGTTGGTTAGCAACCGAGTTCCTGGCGCTTGGCCCCGGGATTTCGTCTCACAGGCACGCACGGCCCGAAGAGTTAATGCCGCTGCCCGGTTTTCACTGCAAGACACTTCTGTAATTCCTGTCATTGCGGAAATGGCATGAACGGCATCTTCCGCAAGAATCCGACCCTAACCATCTCTTCCCCGAGTGTTAACCTTCGGGAGCGGATGCGAACGGTTGAGAGGCGCGATTGGTGGTTGTGGTCCTGTGCGGTTCTAATTACGCTTCTGCTCACCCTCGCCGTCATTTCGTTTGTTCTTCCCATGCAGCACACGCGTTGGCCGGCGTTCAACGCTTCTCCCCTGGAAGATACGGTCTTAGGGTTGGTAGCGATGGTTCTGCTCTTTGATATTTACACGGTATACCAGCACTTCCAGGTACAGCAGATTCGAAAACAGTTGATTGCGCGCGAAGAACTCTTTCGTCTCATCACGGAAAGCGCCGCCGACATGATTGCGGTGGTTAGCGTCAGTGGCGAGAGGCTGTACAACAGCCCGTCCTACGAGAAAATTCTTGGCTATATACCCAAGGAGATCGAAGGGACGGAGGGCTTCGAACAAATCCATCCTGAGGATCGCGAAAAGGTAAGAAAAGCCGCCGCTGAGGCGCGCCGAACCGGAACTGGTCAGAGCGTGGAATACCGTATGCGACACAAAAACGGAAACTGGCTCGTATTGGAATCTATGGCCAGCACCATCGTTGACGAACAAGGCTCGGTGGAAAAACTGGTCATCGTGAATCGCGACATCACTAATCGGAAGCAACTGGAAGAACAGTTTCGCCAAGTTCAAAAAATGGAGGCTGTGGGTCAACTTTCGGGAGGAGTGGCACATGATTTCAATAATCTGCTCGGGGTCATCATTGGGTACGGAGAGATTATCCAAGAGGGACTGGACGCCATCCATCCGTTACGGGGCAGCGTGGACGAAATCTTAAAGGCTGGTCACCGTGCTGCATCGCTTACGCGGCAACTTCTGGCTTTCAGCCGTCAGCAAGTACTGGATCCAAAAGTTCTCGATCTGAACACCGTAGTCAGGGACATGGTGAAGATGTTAAAGCGCCTGATTGGGGAAGACATCGAGCTCAGAACTGATTTGGATACTGCGCTGGCGACCATCAAAGCGGATGAAAGTCAGATCGAGCAGGTTCTCCTCAACCTCGCGGTCAATGCTCGCGACGCCATGCCTCAGGGCGGAAAGCTGACGCTTGCCACTTCACACTTCTACATGGATCAGAATTTCGTTCGACGCTATGCTTTCCCCGTAAGCGTAGGCGACTACATTCTATTGCGAGTCTCCGACACCGGCTGCGGAATGGACGCGCGCACCAAAGCGCGTATTTTCGAACCCTTTTTTACTACGAAGGAAAAAGGCAAGGGGACCGGTCTTGGATTGTCGACGGTTTACGGAATCGTAAAGCAGAGTAACGGCTATATCGAAGTTTCGAGTGAACCAGGTACGGGCACTGCTTTCGACATCTATCTGCCTAAAGTAGATCAGGCGGTGGATACCTCCACAAGTGGTGCCGCCAGTCCATCCCTACGAGGTAACGAGACGATCCTATTGGTGGAGGACGACCCCTCCCTCCGCGCACTTGCCGTACACATGCTGGAATCATCCGGCTACGCCGTGGTTGAGGCTAGCAGTGGAACAGCCGCTCTCGAAATCACCCGCCAACAGAAGGTCCACATACACCTGCTCCTCACGGACGTGGTCATGCCAGCCATGAGCGGTAGAGTTCTGGCGGAGCAGATCCTCGCGGAATCTCCCCATATTATGGTGCTTTATATCTCGGGTTATACGGGGCAGACCGTGGGAGCGCACGGGGTGCTCGCCGAAGGCAGCTATTTCCTGCCCAAGCCGTTCACCCGCGAGGCGCTGGCTCGTAAGGTTCGGGAGGTTTTGGACCGCAAGATGGCGGCTTCGGCTAATTGAGCGAGTTTCAACGTGCAGTTTTGTTGATAAAGAAAATGGAGAAGAGGATGCCAAAGATCCTGATCGTAGATGACGATGACGCCCTCCGAAATTTAATGAGGATGCGCCTCGCTGGCACTTATGAGGTCATTGACACGGGCAATCCCGTCCAGGCGCTGGGGCTTGCTCTAGAGCACAAGCCGGACGCCATCCTCCTCGATCTGATGATGCCCAACACCTCGGGCTTTGAGCTATGCGAAAGCCTCCATACACTGAGTTATACCTCGCGAATTCCCATCTTCATCGTCAGCGGCGAGTCTGCCGTGAAATACCGAGAACATGTCGCTTCGCTGGGCGCAAAAGGCTTTTTCGAGAAACCGGTCAATTTCCCCGACCTGAAGAAGCGGCTCTCGGATGAGATTCAGGCGCGACAACCAGAGCGCCGGGCTCACGTCCGTGTGCGGATGCGGCTTGTTCTCAAGCTTAAGGGACAGGATGAAGGCGGCCGATCTTTCGAACAGCTCACCACCACCGAGAATGTAAGCGCCGCCGGATTTCTTTGTTGCTTTACGGTCGCGCTCGCCAAGGACGCCCTATTGGAGGTTTTTATCTCCTCCGCAGGCCAGGACTGTTATGTGGGCAGAGTCCGATCCGCCCGCATTGAGGCACCCGATACCCCGTGGCAACGCTACGGCTTTCAGTTTATCGAACGTTCGAAGGACTGGATTCTCCAAGAACCACTCGCTTGAACTTCGCAGCTTGAATGTTCCCGGGGAGAGACATCTTAACCTCTCGCTGGGAGTTCCAACTTCAGGAAGGTTTGCGTGCGGTGCCGCCGGAATCTCTGCCCACGTTTCCCTAAGAGGGCCAGATCAACGAGTTATTTTGAGTATGAGGTTTCGTTGACTGGATCGCGTAACCCACCTCACTTAACCTGCGTCCGACGTCACACCACCTGGAATTTATTAGGTCATTCCGCTTTCGAAACTCCAGGTGCTGGAAACGTGCCGTTATCTCAGCGGTGCTTCTTATGAAATCCGAAGGCGGGGACGGGTTGCATTCGGACGAAGGACCCGATCTTGATAGGAGTAAGAACAATGTCAGGCGCAGCACGCGCCTGTCGCGGCGGATTCCGATTTTAGTCACCAGCCTTGACCCTGCGCAAAACTTTTCCGCTAAATGCGAAACTGCGGTCGTCAATGCGCATGGATGCGGCTTCGTCCTACCCAAGCGGCTAGAGAAAGCGACTGTGGTGACGGTGAAGTTGATCTCCAGTGGCCGCACTAAGATCGCCAGGATTGCGCTGGCCATCACGATTGTTGAGGGTGCTTCGTGGTTGTTGGGGCTAGAGTTCGACATTCCAACGGGCACGTTCTGGGGAGTCGAAGATCCTCCGCCAGACTGGCTCGAATACGACGAATGAACGAATTTATCTGAGCAGCAAGCGTTTTCGTCTTTGGGGGTTGTGTCTTCTCGGCTGGGGGGCCCGGTCTCGATTCAGACAAGCGTCAGTGGGTGTCGCTTCCGACAAAAGCGGACCACGGGCTGTGACACGTTGGCAACGTTCGCAGCGCCATCTCGACTACACGCTGTAATTTACTTCGGCTTGCGCCGCCCGCTGCCTCAACTGCCATTCCGTAAAGGACCGTCGCGATGTAGCACGCAAGATCAGCAGGGTTCACATTGGCCGATAGGTCACCTTCTGATTTCGCACGCTCGAAACGCTGGCGAATCGCAGCTTCGCCCGCCGCGCGGCAGGCGGTCAGTTCCTGCCGGATGGAATCGGCCGCCTCGCCACACGCCAGCGCACCTTGCACCATGAGGCACCCACCGGGATTGTGCCGGGCTGTGTTCAAATCGGCCGCACCCAGCAACAATCGTTCCACGACTGCGCGGGCAGTAGGCTCCCTCAATGCTTCTTGGGTGTAGGCCGCCGGCCCCTTCAAGTACCGGTCAAGCGCCTTGCGGAACAGCGCTTCTTTGTCGCCAAAGGCGGCATACAGACTCGGACGATTGACGCCCACAGCTTGGTCAGGTCCGATGGAGACGCACCCTCATATCCCTTTTGCCAGAACACCGTTAGCGCGCGGTGCAACGCTCGGTCCATATCGAAGGAGCGGGGAGCGCGAAAAATGCGACACAATCCTTCTTCCTCCGAAGAAAAATGAGTCGCGGAGATCTCATCAAATACACCGCTGTCGGTCCTACAAGGACAGTAGCTTTGGATGTACCATATTAGTTGATCCGTCTCGCCTTCCCATCCCAGAGCTTTTCCTTGAGTTCGCGCTTGAGCACCTTGTTCGTCGAACCTTTCGGAAGGTCGGTCATGAAAAGCACCTTGCGTGGTTTCTTGTAGCTGGCGATCCGGCCCTCAATCCATTCGATAATCCCGCTCTCTGAGACAGCCGCGCCATCACGAGGCACAATGCACGCAAGCACAGATTCCCCCCAGTGCTCATCCGGGTAGCTAACGACAGAGACTTCGCGCACCCCAGGGTGACAGGCCAGTACGCGCTCCACTTCCGACGGATAGACGTTCAATCCGCCTGAAATGATGAGGTCGCGCTTGCGGTCCTTGAAATAGATAAAGCCCTGCTCGTCGACGATTGCGACGTCACCGGTAGCATACCAACCTTCGCGATCAATCACTGCGGCGGTCGCCTCATCATCCCGCCAATATCCTCGCATCAAATGATCTCCGCGAACCACGAGCTCGCCTTCTACGCCGGCCCCAACCGCTCTTCCGTCATCATCCAGCACGCGAATCTCGGTGGCATGGGTGGCTCGGCCGGCGCTCTCGGCCAGCGCGGACGGCTCCGGGGCGAGCAGATAGTCATCGGGGCGCATAACGGTGATCGGGTGTGGCGCTTCGCAGCTGCCATAAACCTGCGTCAGGATCGGTCCAAGCGCCTCCAGAGAACGCCCAAACAAAACACTGGAAATCGGCGCACCGCCGAAGGAAATTTGAGCCATCTTGCGAACTCGGCTGCATACCGAGTCTCCGCTGTCGATCAACATCTGGAGCATCGTGGGAACCATGAACGTGTGCGTACTGCCGTGCGTCTGGACCGCCCGAGCGAATTCCTCCGGCTCGAACCGGGGAAGAATTAAGTTCCGTGCGCCAACGGCCATGAAGGACAAAACCTTCGAGCCGCTCCCGTGAGTAAGAGAAGCGCAGTGGACCATAGTCGAGTGGCTCGTCGCCACTACCTCGCTGGAGAGCATGTTGATGGCGGCAGCCACCCGACTGGCGTGTGTGTGCGTCGCGCCCTTTGGACGTCCGGTTGTGCCGCTCGTATAGAGAAGATAAGCCGAGTGGTCGGGGCGCACGGGTGAAACAGTAAGCTCGGACCGCCCCTGACTTACAACCGATTCATAATCTCGCACAGCACCTTCGCTTGCGGCCTTCGCGTCGACCAGTAAAATCGTCTTCAGCTCGCTCAATTCATCTCGGTCAAGCTTCGACAGCAACGCCTCGTTCGTCACCAAGACTGCGGATTGGGAGTGGTTCATGATGAACTGGCACTCATCGGCCGAGAGCCGCGTGCTTATCGCCACCCGTGTAATCCCCGCACGCATGCAAGCCGTGTCGATTTCAATAAAGCGGTAATCGTTTGGCAGGAATATTGTTGTTGGCCGCGTTGCGCTGCTACCAAGTGCCAGCAATGCATTGGCGAGCCGAGCGCTGCGCAATCCGATCTCACCATAGGTCATCTCTCCATGCTGGTCGATCACGAAAATGCGGTCACGATATGCGGCAAGACTCCGCTCGACCAAGTGT
>Ga0307478_10001102_pt1 | contig 24720 bp, 23 predicted proteins | sample atmos_gasesECM4C_2_FD_203713 | JGI IMG/M metagenome (GOLD analysis project Ga0307478, IMG submission 203713) | Hardwood forest soil microbial communities from Morgan-Monroe State Forest, Indiana, United States - atmos_gasesECM4C_05 | ecosystem: Environmental > Terrestrial > Soil > Temperate...
ATAGTGTTGTCTGTGCTCAATAGAAGCATGCAACCAAATTTTCAAGCCGGGATTCTTGTCAAAAAATGGAACGTTGGATGAAGTTTCGGAAATACTCGCAATTCATAGCTATCATCTTCTTGTTCTTGCTGCAGATGTTCGCGATAGCGGCCGCGCAGACCGCCGCGCCGGAGAATACAACATCATCGCCGACTTCTGCGACGCAATCCGGCGGTTCGCTGCAAACCGCTTCGGGCGTTTTGCGCGGGCAAGTAGTCGATCCTTCGGGCGCGGCCATTGCCAACGCTAACGTCGTGCTTACGCCGGCGGCTGCTTCCTCGAAGCCCATACCGACTCAATCTAACGGACAGGGGCAATATGAGTTCAAAGGGCTTTACACAGGAACGTATACCCTGACGATCGTCGCCACAGGATTCTCGGTCTACGAAAACGACAACGTAGTCATCGCCGGGGATCAGCCGCAGCGCCTGAATGTTTCGATGGATATTGAAGTCGAGCAGCAGAAGATTCAGGTCTCCGATACTGCACCGACGGTGGATGTGAATCCGGCCAACAATGCCGGGGCTATTGTGATTTCGGGAAAAGAACTGGAAGCGTTGCCCGACGATCCCGACGAACTGCTCACCGACTTGCAGGCGCTGGCGGGGCCGTCGGCTGGGCCCAATGGCGGGCAACTTTACATCGATGGCTTCACCGCAGGCCAGCTTCCGCCCAAAGAATCCATCCGCGAAATTCGCATCAATTCAAATCCGTTTTCCGCCGAGTACGACAAGCTCGGTTACGGACGAATTGAGGTCTTTACTAAACCAGGTACGGATAAGTTTCACGGCCAGCTGTTCATGAGCGGAAACGACTCCGCTTTCAACTCTCCCAACCCCTTCGGCGGCGCGGATCAGCCGGGCTATGATTCCACCCAATTCAGCGGCAACATCGGCGGACCGATCAACAAGAAGGCATCGTTCTTCTTCGATGCTCAGCGGCGAAACATTAACGACCTCTCCGCCATCAACGCGCTCACGCTTGATCCCACTACGCTTGCCGCGGCACCGTTTATTGAGTCCTTGCCCAACAATCGCTATCGAACCAACATCACGCCTCGAATTGACTATCAAGGCAGCAAGAACAACACGCTGACCGCCCGCTACCAGTATTTCCGCGACACTCAGAACAACGACGGCATCGGTACATTCAGCCTGGCGTCTCAGGCTTACAACTCCGAATCTACCGAGCACACGCTGCAAATCAGTGATACCCAGGTATTCGGCGCAAAGATCGTCAATGAAACGCGATTCCAATACTTGCGCGAGATCGCCAATCAATTTGCGGCGAATACCCAGCCTGCGCTCAACGTTCTCGGATCGTTTAACGGCGGGGGAAACAGCCAGGGGAATATTCTCGATCATCAGGATCACTACGAACTGCAGAATTACACTTCCATCATTCATGGCAATCACACCATCAAGTTCGGAGCGCGGCTGCGCGGGATTCGCGACGCAAACAGCTCCACTTCCGGTTTCAACGGCACATTCACATTTTCGTCCTTGGTCGATACGGCCCAGGAGACGAGTTGCGTGCCTACTGCCGGACAGGCGCCGTGCCCAATTTCCTACGCGCACGCGGTTCAGAACGCCGGCAATATAAACACACCAATCGCGACTCAGCTCACATATACAACCGGGACGCCGCCCTTAGTGGTGGACAATTTCGACGCCGGACTTTACTACCAGGACGATTGGAAGGTGCGCTCCAATATCACTTTCAGCTACGGTTTGCGCTTTGAAACGCAGACTGGCATCCGCGATCATGCGGACCCAGCGCCGCGTTTGGGGCTTGCCTGGGGAGTGGGAGGCAGGAAGGGTCCACCAAAGTTTGTTCTGCGCGGCGGTTTTGGGATTTTCTACGACCGTTTTCAAGAAGCACAAATTCTGGAAGCTGAACGCTTGAACGGCATCACTCAGGAACAGTTCGTCATCAACAACCCCGAGTGTCCGTCCCTTACAAATTTCCTGACATGCACCGGCGCGGTTACGCCAATCCAGCCCACGATTTATCAGATTAACCCACACCTACACGCGCCTTACACGTTGCAAACTGCTGTCGGCGTCGAGCGGCAAGTCACCAAATCTGCGACCCTGGCTGTCAATTACATCAATTCTCGCGGGTTCGATCAGCTGTTGACGATTAATGCGAATGCGCCATACCCTGGAACGCCGTGCAGTCCATCTTGTCCAACCGCGGCGTCGAATCTTTACCAGTATGTTTCTGAGGCGGTCTTCCGGCAGAATCAATTGTGGGCGAACACAAACATCCGCGTCGCCTCAAAAGTTCAGCTCTTTGGTTATTATGTGCTGAACTACGCCAACAGCGACACTTCTGGAGTTTCCACCCTTCCCTCGAACTCCCACAACATCAGCGCCGACTACGGTCGTGCTTCCTTCGATACACGCAATCGTCTTTTTTTCGGCGGTTCTTTTTCTCTACCCCATAACTTCCGCCTTAGCCCGTTCATGATCGCAAGCTCGGGGTCTCCCTTCAACATCACCACGACGAACGACCTCAACAACGATTCGGTCTTCAATGATCGCCCTGGGCTGGTCTCGACGACAACGTGCGCTGCGGTTGTTGCGCCTACGCCGCCGTCTACGACTTACTGCACACCGCTCGGAACGTTCGATGCCGCACCCACTGCGGGAGAGAGGATCGCTCCTATCAACTACGCCACCGGTCCAGCGCATGTGGTGCTGAATCTGAGACTCACCAAGAGTTTCGGCTTCGGCCCTAAAATTACTCGTGCCGGCGGCAATCAAGCACAAGGCGGGGGCCCCGGCGGCGGTGGTGGAAGGGGCGGCGGTGGAGGAGGTGGCGGGCCGCGCGGTCCTATCTTCGGGGGTGGTGGCGGTCCGGGTGGGATGTCCGCGGGCAGTTCCGATCGCCGCTACAATCTGACGTTCGGTGTGAACGCGCGCAATGTTTTCAACAAAGTAAACCTTGCGAACCCCAGCGGAATTCTGGGTTCGCGGTTTTTCGACACCTCAAATCAAATCCAAAGCGGTCCTTTCTCGAACAATGCCGCCAACCGCCGCATCGATTTGCAGGTGACCTTCGGCTTCTGATACTTCCCCGTTTTTGCAGGCGCCAATTCGAGTTTCTGCGCCGCCGCTATAAAGGTTGGTTCGAACCGGCGCGGACTCTTTCAGTTCAGGTTATTCTGATGGAGAGCATGCCGTCAGGGCGCGCAGAGCAATTTCCGTTTGCCAGTTATCCCCCACTACAAGACGCCAGTTCTTTCTTCGCGCCGCGGCTGCTGGCGCGCTCGCGCTTGCCGGAAATTCGCTGCTGGAGCCGAATCGACCACGGATCGTGCGCCGCGTTTTTTTTCTGCCTCGCTGGCCGCAAACGCTGAATGGCTTAACCGTCGCGCTCCTCAGTGATTTTCATTACGACCCCTATTTCTCGGTGCATCCTCTTCATGCAACCATCCCGCTGGTGAATGGTCTTCATCCGGATTTGATCGTGCTCACCGGAGACTTTGTATCCGTGCCCGAGTTCGGAGATGAGAAGAAAGCAGCTACCGCGGCCGAACCTTGCGCCAGCCTTTTGCGCCAAAATGACCGCACCCCTGGGTCGGTGGGCGGTCTTGGGGAATCACGATGACAACACCGACCCGCAGCACATTACTCGCGCGCTTGAGGCCGAAAATATTCGAGTCCTCGCGAACCAGTCCGTGCCGATCGAGCGCAGTGGCGGCCGTTTTTGGCTGGCGGGAGTGAACGACGTCATCGGCGGGACGGCTGACCTTACTGCGACCTTACGCAACGTCCCGCGCGGCGAAGCATGCGTTCTGTTGGCGCATGAACCCGACTTTGCCGATGAAGCCTGCGGGTTTCCCATCGACCTACAGCTTTCCGGGCACTCCCATGGAGGCCAGGTCAGGCTGCCGTTCTTGCCGCCGCTATACTTGCCGGAGATGGCCAGGAAGTATGTCTTGGGAACTTACCAGGTTGGCCCACTCCCGCTCTACACCAATGCCTGGGCACTGTGACGGTTCCGGTGCGGCTGAATTGTCCACCCGAAATCACGCTGCTGACTCTGCATTCTTCGAAGCTCTGATGGCAGTTGAAAAATATTCTTCTCAGCAGCCAATCGCGACTGTCCGACATGTGCAATCGTCTTCACTTTTGCCGGGTTCTGGTTGTCGATAGCATCCCGTAAATCATTGATAATAAGCAGTCTAGGATGGATTATGGCTGGCCCCATAGTTGCCAATAAAAAGACCATGCTTGAGCAACGCCCTTCGATAAGTAAGAAAGTCTCGCGCATCTGGCCGTGGTTCTTAATCTTCAATGTTTCCTCCTGTTTTGCCTCCGTGAATCCATCGGCTCCCGGTTTACGCCATGCCGTACTTGAGGAACGCGAACAACAGATCTGGCGGACACCTCATCGGGCCGCTGAATTCAGTGACGTGCCCCACATCAGCGCTCGCGCGCGTTGCGAAGACACTCAACCGCCCGAGGCCTTGACCACCCCCGATCCGCTGATGGTTCCTGCCGCGCATGGAGCCAATGTTAAGGTGAGCTTCATCGTCGGTGCGGACGGTCGTGTGCATAGTCCTCTCATTCTGCAAAGCGTGGGAACAGTGGGCGACCGCAATATCCTGCAAACGGTTCGCGCCTGGCGGTATCGCCCCGCAACCTGCAACGGCGTTCCGACCGAAGCGGAAGGGAAGATAGAGTTTTCCCGGCGTTGAACTTCCGGCATGGGCTAGAATGACTAGGCAGCGTGAGCCGGTAAGTTAAACTCAAACCGGCGATTGAATCGTGGATAGAGAACAGAAACTCGGCAAGCCATCAGCTACAGCTTCGGCGGCGGATTCCGAACATCTTCCTCCGGACGCCGCGCGTGGAGCCGCTTCGCACAACCCGGCGTTGAGTGAGATTTACGAGCGGCTGTATCCCGAAATTCGCCGCCAACGTCCCAACCAGGAAGCCATTACCGCAGCGCTGCAAGCCATGCAGCGACTCGCCACGGAAATGGATTCCGAGCAAGCCACAGAAGACGCTACGGCGGAGTCAATGTCATCTTCAACTTCTTGTCCGTCGTGCGGGCATCAGAATCGCCCCGGCACCAAGTTCTGCGCGAAGTGCGGTCTTTCCGCGGAAGGTGGGCGCGCTCAGTCGATAGCCCAATCGCCGCTATCTGCCGCAGAACCGTTGCCCCAAACTCCGGACCCAGGAGCTATGCACGAGATTCATCCTCCTGCAGGATCGGCCGGAGCGGTGCACCACTATCACCACCATTATCATCACCACTATCTTCCCGGGGGAGGCGAGACGGCATTCGTTACGCCGCGGGGCAACGCTCCGGAAAGTGCGCGGGAAGCTGACCGCCTTCGCCTTGCTGCAGCGGCCAAGGGCGAACCCATGAGCCGTAGCGAGGCTGCGGTACGGCGTCTTACCCAAGAGTGGGTTCTGGCCTGCAATACCCGGCAACTGGATGAGTTGCTCGACCTCTACGCGCCTGATGCCTTGGTGTTACGCTCCAACCTCCCCGCGATTCGCGGCGCGGCAGCCGTGCGCGAATTTTTCTTCAGCGCTCTTGAGGCCGGTTTGGGAGAGGTTTCCGTCGAGCCCATGCGCGTTGAAGTTGCTGGCGACCTGGCGCACGAAGTGGGACGCTACAGCGCGTTGGTGCCGGGCACAGCGGGCAAGCGCCGCGAAGAGCGTGGCAAATATCTATGGGTATTTTCCAAGCAGAGCAGCGGAGACTGGAAGCTGGTTTCTGAATGCTGGTCGGCCGACCTGACATTGACGGGTGCCGAATCGGATGTCCCTAAATCTCCGGGGACGACCGCATCCAAGGGAATTCCACGCAAGGGTTTGTAGAAAGCTTACCCCGTAAAGTTTCAAAGAGCCTTTCCGTTCTCTTGTCAAATTCTTACAATTCCGCGTCCGCGTTGCCTTTTTCAGCTTCCACTTGTCTATAATGGCCGGGCATGTTGGGCTCCCGTTGAACTGAACGGAGGGTGGGGGAGATTCGCTTCCAACTAGCGGCTCTCAGAGACTTCCCCCAGTGCGCTTGAGGTAAGGGATTGTCCGTTGACTGCATGAATGCGAGACCCGGCGTCGAAGTGGCAAGCCTGACCGATGTAGGTTGCCAGCGCGAGAACAATGAGGATTCATTTCTCTACTGGGAGCCTGTCGACGATGAAGACTTTCAGCGCAAAGGCCGATTGGCCGTGATTGCTGACGGCATGGGTGGGTATGAAGGCGGTCAGGAAGCCAGCCGACTCGCGGTAGAGACGGTTCGTGAAGTATACGACCACGTCTTCCGCGGCGATCCTAAACTAGCTTTGCTGGAAGCTTTTGCGACAGCGCATGAGAGGATTCAAAGCTATGCGGAGCAGCATCCCGGATTGCATGGCATGGGCACCACCTGCACCGCGCTCGTGATTCGCGGGCTCCAGCTCTCTTTTGCACACGTCGGAGATAGCCGTCTTTACCTGGTGCGAAGCTCTCATATCTCGCGCCTCACGCGCGATCATTCGTATGTCGGACGCCTTGTTGAGAGCGGCATCGTCCGTCCCGAGGACGCGGAGAAGCACCCGCAACGCCATATCCTCACGGCTGCCTTAGGGGCGGGGACGGAAGTTGCTGTCGAAAGCGGCGAGCAAGGAGTGACTCTGCAGGACTCTGACGATCTGCTGCTTTGCACTGACGGCCTGTGGGGCGTCGTGTCCGAGGAAGAGATGGAAGCTGCGGTGACCGGTCATGCGCCTGCGGTGTGCTGCGCAATGTTGGTTAAACTGGCCAGGCAACGCGGCGGACCCGATAATATTACTGTGCAAGTGCTCCGCGTTGGGCACCAGCCGCAAGCTTAATCCGGAGCGGAAGCGCTGTCTTTAGCCCCAGTTATGTTCATTCAACTGCAATCCGATGCACATCCCCGTTTCTCACTAAACTTCCACAAAGCCTAGTAATACGCTAGGAATTAAAGACTTAACGAAGCCTTCCCTGGCCTACCGAGATGGACCCGCGCTTGCTACAGTCTTCACGTAAATAAAGTCTACTAATACAATGGACTTTATGGCATAATCGCCGCCATGAAAATATCGCAAAAAGGGCTCTACGCGCTCCAGGCCATGATGATGCTCGCGCGCCATCATCACCAAGGCGCCATCAAAATTCGCGAAATCGCCTACGAAGAGGATCTTCCGGAAAAGTTTCTGGAACTCATCCTCCTCGAACTCAAGAACGCGCGCATGGTTGAGAGCGTTCGTGGGGCCAAGGGTGGCTACCAGTTGCGCCGGGAACCGAGTGAAATCCGGTTGAGCGAGATCATGCGTCTCATCGATGGCCCGCTCGCCCCATTCGGCGATGCCGAGCAATTGCGCGTGCTCATCGACCGCGACCTGCCGCATCGCACTCTGTACCAGGTCTTTCTGGACGTTCGCGACGCCGCTGCGAATATTCTGGAAAATACGACTTTGGCCGATCTCATTTCCGAATCTGGTCCACGCTCCACCAAAGGCCGAAGCAAGGCCCGAAGGAAAGACAAGGATAGAGACAGAGACAAAGACAAACAAAAGGGGAGCGTCCTGCCAATGGTAGTCGGAGGTCAGAGAAGTGAATAGACGCCTCCTTATCGGGATACTGCTCCCCTTTATCGTTGGGGCTGCGCTTTCCAGTTGGGCGCAAACCACTATGCGCGTGGGAGCATTTCCCAACATCACTCACGCTCAGGCCATGGTTGGCAAGGCAAACGGTTGGTTCGACAAGGCAATGGGGCCGCAAGTGAAAGTGCAATGGACCAGCTTCAACGCCGGTCCGGCGGCCATCGAGGCTTTGTTTGGCGGCGCCATCGACATGACCTATGTCGGGCCCAACCCAGCCATTAATGGCTATGTCCGCTCCAACGGAGAAGCCCTGCGCGTAGTAGCTGGAACCGCCAGTGGCGGTGCTTCGCTCATCGTGCGCAACGATAGCGGCATTCAAAAACCGGAGGACTTCCACGGGAAGCGAGTCGCTTCGCCTCAGTATGGCAATACCCAGGATGTTGCGTTGCGCAATTGGCTGAGAAATCACGGGATGAAGACGAATGATAAAGGCGGCGACGTACAGATTATCCCCATGGCCAATCCAGACCAGCTCACACTGTTCCTGAAAAAAGATCTTGATGCCGCCTGGGCGCCCGAGCCGTGGGCTACACGCCTGATCCATGAAGGCAACGGGAGGCTTTTCGTCGACGAACGCTCGCTCTGGCCGAACGGGCAATTCGTTATCGGTTTGTTGGTGGTAAGTACCAAGTTTTTGAAAGATCATCCCGACCTGGTTAAAAACTGGATTCGCGCCAATGTCGATCTCACCGACTGGATTAATGCACATCCCGGCGAAGCCAAGAAACTTCTCAACCAGCAGATTCAAGTTGAAACCAGCAAAGCGATCCCTGTAACTGTTCTTGATGAAGCCTTCGCCCGCATGCAGGTCACTTACGATCCACTGCACTCGGCGCTTTCTACCGCTGCACAACAGGCCTTTGACGACGGTTTTCTCGGCCGGCAAATGCCCGATCTTTCCAGGCTTTACGACCTGTCGCTGCTAAACGAGGTTCTCGTGGAAAAAGGAAGAAAGGCAATCCAATGAGCACCAACGCACATAATTTTCCAGCCCAGATTCCTATTCCCATCGACCCTCGCATTCCGGCGCGGACTGGTGGGTCGCGCACAAAATCCGGTCGCGTCCTTGTCGTCAGCCCGAGCCGGAACGTGTCGTCTGACATTCCCAAAGTCGGCCTTAGCGAAATCTGCCTGAGTTACCGCACCCAGAGCGGGGAACGGTTGCTGGCACTCGACCACATCAACTTGCAGGTGAAGGCTGGAGAGTTTCTCTGCATCGTTGGTCCATCGGGCTGCGGTAAGTCCACGCTGCTGCATTTGATTGCGGGATTGCATCGCCAAACCTCGGGCCAAGTTTTGATCGACGGAAATCCAGTGCAGGGACCGGGCACAGATCGCATTCTGATTTTCCAGGAACTCGGCCTTTTTCCCTGGCTCACCGTCGGAGACAACGTTGAGTTCGGCATGAAGATGAAGGGCATCGGCAAGGCGGAAAGGGAAGAGAAGATTCGCTACTACTTGCGCCTGGTTCATCTTTCGCAATTCAAAGACAGCTATACCCATCAGCTTTCCGGCGGCATGCGCCAGCGCGTGGCTCTGGCGCGAGCTCTGGCTACAGAGCCTGACGTTCTGCTGATGGATGAGCCCTTTGCCGCGCTGGACGCCCAAACTCGCGACCTTCTTCACGACGAACTCGAGCGTATCTGGGCGGAGACCGGGCGCACCATCATCTTTGTCACGCACAATGTGCGCGAGGCAATTCGCCTTGGAGACCGCGTCGCTCTTATGACTTTCCGGCCCGGCCGGGTGAAGCGCGAATTTGTGGTGGATTTGCCGCGGCCCCGCGTCCTGGAAGATGTTCATGTGGCCCGCGCGGCCGGCGAAATTCTCGGCGAATTGCGCGAAGAAATCAACCGCTCCCTCGAGGTTGAATACAACGTGGGCATCAAGCCTCATGTGGAAGTGGGAGTGGAACCCTAACCGTGAAACGCGCCGCTCGATTGATTGTTTTCTATGCCGGACTACTCGGCCTCTGGACCTTACTTGCCCAGTTAAAGATCTGGCCACCTTACCTATTCCCAACGCCCTGGGGCGTCGGCGAGGCTCTCTACGCCGGATTTAAAGATCACAGCTACTGGATCGCGATTGCAGTCAGCATGCGGCGCGTACTAATCGGCTACGCGATTTCTGTGATGCTCGGCATGATTCTGGGGCTCGGCGTCGCCAGCAGCAAGTTTCTTGAGGAAACCATGGGTGGATTGCTGGTAAGCCTGCAGAGCCTGCCCAGTATCTGCTGGTGGCCTCTGGCGTTGCTTTGGTTCGGCCTAAGCCAAAATGCAATTTTGTTTGTCGTCATCATGGGATCGCTATTATCGGTCACATTGGCCATGGAAGATGGCCGCAAGCAGATGCCGAAGATTTATGGCATGGCGGGACGCAATCTTGGAGCTAGTGGATTTCGATTATTTTGGTATGTGCTGTTGCCTGCTAGTCTGCCGTTCATCGTTTCGGGCCTGAAGCAGGGATGGGCCTTCGCATGGCGATCGCTGATCACTGCCGAAATGCTTTATCTGAGTCTGGGATTAGGCCAAGTGCTGATGATGGGCCGAGACCTGAACGACATGAGTGCAGTGATCGCCGTGATGATTCTGATTATCGCCATCGGGTACGTGGTGGATGGCGTGGTGTTTAAGTCGATGGAGCACCGCTTGCAACAAAGGTGGGGCCTAACGCCGTCAACCTAGGCTTCCGCGGGAACAATCCCTCGACTTCCCAACAATTAACACAAATTTAAAAAAGAGAAGGGTTTATTTTCTTAATCTCTAGTAAGGTAATCGTGATAATGGATTAAATCGATTAAGTCGATTAATGCGTGCTGCGATATCCGCGGCCTTGACTTCCGAAAGTTTTCTGTAGCTCCCCCGGAAATACATTTGTTTGCCAAAACTCAAAAGGAGAGGATTGAAATTCCATGAAAGCAACCAACAAAATGTTGTGCACAGCTCTTGGGCTTGCGGTCTTAGCCGCCAGTTCTTGGGCAGAGAGTCCCGCGTCGGCAGCGCCGGCCGCCAAAGACGCGGCCGCTGCCCCTGCACCGCCGACCATTACCGCTGCGGATGTCCAGTCATTGAAAGATGCCCTGGCTGCCCAGCAATTGCAGATTGAGCGGCTTTCAAAACAACTTGAACGCCAACAGGCGCAGCAAGCTGCCGCGGAAGCTGCCAGCAAAGCGGATACGAAACCCGCGGCGCAACCGGTGGCGGAAATGGCAGTGGGCACGCCGTTTCAGCAAGACGGCACGACGGTTGGGGGGCAAAATCCGCAGGACGTGGCGCCCACAACGAGCCCTATCGAAGGCCCGCTCACCATCCATTTCAGAGGCATCAACATTACGCCCGGCGGATATGCTGCTGCCGAATTCGTGCGGCGATCCAGGGCGCTGAGCGCCGACTTGCCGACGCCGTTCAATTCCGTCACCATGCCGGGAGCTTCGCAGAGCCAGTTGTCCGAGTTTTTCGGCTCTGGCCGGCAATCGAAGATCACGACTTTTGTAAACGGAAAATTGAAGAACGTCGACCTCTCCAGCTACGTCTCTGCCGACTTTCTTTCCGCCGGCGTTACGTCGACATCTACCTCCACCAACAGCTACACGCTTCGCCTCAGGCAGGCGTGGGCGCAGGCCAAGTTTGATAACGGCTGGAGCTTCCTCGGTGGCCAGGAGTGGAGTCTGGCGACGGAAAATGGAAAGGGAATTTCGCCAGACGACGACCTCGGCAGAACCAATGACGCCCGACCCAAGACGATCGACCCATCGTATAACGTCGGCTTCGTTTTCACGCGCCAGTACGGAATCCGCGTGACCAAAACCTTCGGCGATAAGGTTGCATTCGCCGTCGCCATGGAAAACGCACAGGGAACACTCACCACTCACGGCAACGGAGACAACTTCCTGCTGGGGAATGCGGGTGCAAGCAACAGCTACAATACTACATCGACGTACACTTTCAACCCGTCGCCCGATCTTGTCGCCAAGGTTGCATTTGATCCTGGCTTTGGCCACTACGAGATATTCGGGCTCTACGACCGGTTCACAGATCGCATCTTTCCCTGCGGCGAAGTTGCGCTCGTGTCTCCGGCGACGACCGGACCATGCCCGAGCGGTGTTGGGACAGGACCCAATGCCGTTGGAGCATTCAACGCGTCGAAGAACGGAGGTGGCATGGGAGCGAGCGGCCGCTGGAACTTCGCCAAGAAGGTCACGGTCGGTGTGAAAGGCTTTGGCGGCAGTGGAGTCGGGCGGTATGCTCCCGGGGGACTCTCCGATGTTTCGATTAACGGCGATGGGTCCTTACATGTGATCAAGAACCTGATGGGACTGGCCACACTGGAGGTACACGTTTCCAAGAAGCTTGACATCTACGGTTACGGTGGAACCGAGTACGCTGGACGGGCTGCCAGCTTCGATCCGATCAGCAAGAAAGAAGTCGGTTATGGCGCGCCATTGTTTAACAACTCCGGGTGCTACACCGAGTTGCCACCCGCTGTTAACAGCGGTTTTACTCCAACCAGCTTGAGCAGTTGCACGGCTGATACTCGTGCGCTGATCGAGGGAACGGTTGGCTTCTGGTATCGCTTTTACAGCGGCCCCAGGGGCAGATTCCAGTTCGGCACGCAGTACTCCTATCTCACGCGTGATACTTGGTCAGGTACCGGCTTTACCAAGGGGGTAGGCGTGACGCCGGAAGGAATCGACAACATGGTCTTTACTTCCTTCCGCTACATCCTGCCGTAACCCGGATGATCCCGCGTTAACTCCGGCGCGGGATCGCCCGGGTTTATTGGCCTCTTAACTTTCTGAGGGGCGTTTCCCTTCAGAATCGCCGCCGGCCCGGCTTTGGCAACTCTCCTTTTCCGGGCCGGTGGTGCTAATTTAACTGATGAAGGAACTAGGAATAAAATGATTCCGCTCAATCAGGTTACGCGCTGACAAGACCGCGCCGCTTCCCATATGTTTGCGGATTACTTTCTTGACTATGAACTCCAGACGAGATTTTTTAAAACACTTCTCCGCCGCGGTTTTTGCGGCCGGTTTACTACCATCGGGGCTAACGTGGGCTCTGCCGCAAGGCCAAGGTATCGAGTTTCCCGGCGAAGAGGGTTTGATTCTCCGCTCCTACCGCTTCATCGATCTCGAAACTCCGGTCGAGTATTTCAACACTTGGCTCACGCCGGTGCCGCACTTCTTCGTGCGCAATCATATGCACGAACCCAGCGAACTCGATGCCACCGATCCCCAGGCAAAAGAATGGCGGCTGTCGATCAGCGGGGAGGTCGAAAAGCCTATGACGTTGAGCCTCGGCGAACTCTCGAAAATCGAAACCCACTCAGTCGTCAATACTCTCGAGTGCGCCGGTAACGGACGCAGCCTGCACCGTCCGCAGGTTCCCGGCATCCAGTGGGGTAAAGGTGCGGTGGGAACCGCCCGCTTCTCCGGAGCGCGCCTGCGCGATGTGTTGCAGCGCGCCGGAGTGAAACCCAGCGGCAAGCACGTCATGTTTCGCGGGCTCGACGAAGTTCCAGGCAAAGTTCCTCCCTTTATTCGCAGCATCCCCATCGAGAAAGCACAGGACGCCGACACACTCGTCGCCACGCACATGAATGGATCGCCGCTCACCAAACATCACGGTTTTCCAGCGCGTGCCCTCGTTCCCGGCTGGATCGGCGCGGCCTCATGCAAGTGGCTCACTGAGATCAAAGTGCTCGACGCGGAATTCGTTGGCAACTTCATGAGTCCCGGTTATCGCCTGCCGAACCAACCGGTAAAGCCCGGCGACACGGTCAAGCCAGAAGATACGCACCCCGTCACCGTATTGAGCGTGAAGTCGGTCATTTCCGCTCCAATCGACGGCACCCATATGACGCCAGGCAAGCTGGCCGTCCACGGCGCAGCGTGGGGCGGAGAGGCCGATATTGAGAAAGTCGAGATCTCCACCGACGGCGGCGCTACGTGGAATCTCGCCAAACTGGGCCACGAGCAAGCCCGCTACGCCTGGCGGCTATGGAGCTTCGATTGGAAGGCCACAAAGCCCGGCGACTATGAAATCATGTCGCGAGCCACAGATACTCTGGGCCGGACTCAGCCAGCAACACCGGTGTGGAATCCCAGCGGTTATCTCTACAACGCTGTCGATCAGGTGAGGATTCATGTCGCGTAATGTGCTACAGAAGCATCGGAGTCTTTTAGCGATCGTCGGCATTCTCTCAATCGCGATCATTTTGCCGATGGGTTCGCGGGCTCAGAAATCAGGAGTGACAAATGTGACGGTCGATCTTCCCGCTGGCCCGATGCAGGCGAAGGCGACGACGGCATGTCTCGAGTGCCACGAAGCCCGCATCATCCTGCAGCAGCGTTTGAGCAAGGCCGCGTGGACGAAGGAAGTCGACAAAATGACAAAGTGGGGTGCTGTGGTTGAACCAGCCGATCACGATGCCTTGATCGATTATCTGAGCTCAAACTTTAGCCCCGATAAGCCCGCCTTCGAGGCGCCGCTTACCTCAGCAGGCAAGCGCGGCAAGTGATTCAGCGACGGTCGAAGTGCGGATTCTCAGCGGGAAAAAGCAAAGCGCTGTCGACCCAGTGTTCGAACTTTCGCGAACACTACGACAGCGCTGCCGTTACTGAGCCCAAATACATGGGCAGAGTATAGAAAGAGCGTTGCCCCAGTTCTAGTGCATACCGGGGTTCTACCAAATTAGACGCCGAAAAGAGAGAAAAAGGTTTTAATGTTTTCACTCAGCATTTTCCGCGTTTTCTGCATTTAAGCTTTTCTCCGGACGCAGCAGCGGGAACAGAATTACATCCCGGATGGTATGCGAATCGGTTAGGAGCATACACAATCGATCGACTCCGACTCCCACGCCCCCGGTTGGCGGCATTCCATACGAGAGCGCGCGAATGTAGTCTTCATCCATCTGATGCGCTTCATCGTCGCCGCGCTCGCGTTCCTTTAACTGGCCTTCAAAACGTCGCCGCTGATCTTCAGGATCGTTGAGTTCGCTGAATCCGTTTGCGATTTCCATGTTGCCGGCATAAATCTCCCAGCGTTCGGTCCACTCCGGCTCATCCGGTTTCTGCTTCGACAGCGGCGACACCGCAGTAGGGAACTCATAGATGATCGTCGGCTGCGTGAGATATTCCTCTGCGACCGCTTCGAACAGATATGCTATCGCCGCTCCCGTGCCACCGCCACTCATCACGTCCTTGTGCATCAATTCAAGCGTCGCAGATTTAAGATTCGGTCGGCCGTGAGCGATACCGGGGCGCGACTCCCTAATTTGCCTGGACACCGCTTCGAGAAGCGCACCCACCTTCGCCGGATCGGCGAAGTCTAATATCTTTGGCTTCGCGCCGGCCGCTTCCGGCCAGTAATGAATGATCGCCTCCCGCATTGTCATCCGCTGCCAGTTGGCCCAGTCAATTTCCTCGTCGCCCCACTTGGTTCTCGTAACACCATGCGGATGGTCCTTATCAATCGTTACGTCCTTCGCGGCCTGCGTAATCAGTTCCTGCGTCAAATCCATGATGCCCTGATAGTTGGTGTACGCCTGATACGCTTCCAACATGGTGAACTCAGGATTCCATCTCCAGCCCAGCCCCTCATTCCGGAAATTGCGGTTGATCTCATACACCTTATCGAATCCGCCCACCACGAGGCGCTTCAAGTAAAGCTCAGGCGCGATGCGCAAGTACAAATCCATGTCGAGTGTGTTGTGGTGCGTCACAAACGGCCGAGCGACGGCTCCGCCGGCAATCGGCTGCATCATCGGTGTTTCCACCTCGACAAAGCCGTGCGCCTCCATCGTCCTCCGCAGCGACTGCACCAGCTTGCTGCGCTTCAGGAAAACTTCTCGCACTTCGGGATTGACGACCAAATCTACATAGCGCTGCCGGTAGCGTTGTTCCACGTCAGCAAGTTCGTTCCACTTCTTTTGGCCCGGCCCGGAGTCGTCACCTTGAATCGTTTTCCCCACAGGCAGCGGCAACAGATCCTTGCTGAGAAAAGTGATTTCCTCCACGTGAATCGTGAGTTCCCCGGTGCGGGTGCGAAACAAATAACCGCTCACGCCGATGTGGTCGCCGATATCGAGCAATTTGAATAACTCGAAGCCCTGGTCGCCGACCGCGTCTTTCTTCACATAAATCTGTAGCCGCTGGCCGCCCTGCTGCAGATGGCAGAAGCTGGCCTTCCCCATCAGCCGTATTGCCATGATGCGGCCTGCCGCACGCACGTTGACCCGCGGATTCTCCAGTTGCTCCGTGGTCGTCTCCGAATAGTCGGCGAGAATCTGCGGAATCGTATATGTGAGTTCGTATTTGCTGCGATACGCAGGTTGACCAAGCGCTTCAATCCGCTTTAGTTTCTCGCGTCGCAGGTCATAAACATTTTCATCGAATGCCAAGAGGGAACCTTTCCTAATCAAAAGAGGGAACTGCGATTATAACCAAGCGTACGGTCTCAAACTTGTCATCCGAAGCGAAGCATCGGCGACGCGAATTCGCAGGTGAAAGCTCCCTCCCGCACTGAGCCCAAGCGGTTTAGCGACTGGCTATGCAGCGCTGGTCCGGCGGCACTCGTTTGTTGCTGGTACCTAGACATTTTGGTACACTGGTACACATGATCGACGATGACAAATTCCTGGTCGAGCGCGTCCAGACGGGCGTGCGCATGGAGAAGCGTCTTCTCAAGGTTCTGAAGGCATTCGCCGAGTACCACGACATGACCCTTGGCGATCTACTGGAGGGCATTGTCCTCCACGCCTTCGATGGAAAAACTCCGTTCAATGCCGCCTCCCTCGAACGCATTCAGGAACTGAAGCGCTTCTACGATTTCGATCTCGATTCCAGCGCGAGTCATCGCTTGAAGGAAATCAAAGCGCGGCCCGCCCGCAAGCGGACTGCTGACAAAGACAAATAACGAGGTCTCTCCATGTCGGAACAACGAATAAAAACCGCCATCACCGGATTGCAGTGGACATTGGGCGTAGTGATCCTGATCGAGGCGATCCTTTTCTTGATGCCGTCAGCCCGCCACGACTTTGCCCGCACGCACATGCCCGAGATCGTTCGTCAAATACTGGGATGGGGCGAAATCATCGGCGCCCTCCTTCTTCTCATCCCGCAAACTGTAGCTCGTGGCGCCTGGTTTCTAGTCGGCGTTTTCGCTTTCGCGATCATCATTCACCTGCTGCATGGTGCCTACAACGTCGGCAATTTGGTCATCTATAGCGCTGCAGCCTGGGCCATTGCCGCCGAAAAGCCTTCTGCCCAACGAAGTGCCTAACCATGCAGCCATTTCAACCAATATTGGTCGAAGGCACGTCCGGTGCCGGAAAATCGACCCTGATCGACGCCATGATCCGGCGTCACGTTTCTTCATCGCCGGCCAGAAAAATGAAGATGCTTGGCGTTTGTGGACCGTGGACCTAAACAAAAAAGAGGGTGCACATCAGTGACCGCCGACCAGATCATCGAACGATTCGAGAGTGGAGCGATCGCCAACGATTCCTTTCACCATGCTGACCACGTCCGGTTGGCGTTTAGCTACCTCAGCAAGTATCCGTTTCTTGACGCGCTGCAGAGATTTTCCTGTGCCCTGAAAAAATTCGCAGCCGCCCACGGCAAAACGGAGCTCTACCACGAAACGATCACCTGCTCCTATTTCTTCCTGATCCACGAACGCATGGCAAGCTCCGGGAATGTCAGTTGGGCTGAGTTCGCGAGCAACAATCCCGATCTATTCCTCTGGAAAGACGGCATCCTCACTCGTTACTATCGTGACGCGACTTTGAAATCGGAACTAGCCCGAAAAGTTTTCGTGCTGCCCGACAAATCTCTCGAAACGCAAGCATCTGTGGTTGAAGTAGCTACTCATTAGCGGTAAGATTATGCGCTCGGCAGTTCGTGAGCCAGCAGGCCGCGCGAGGCGCTCAATGCCCCAAAACTACGTCCCAATTTTTATCTTCATCGCAGTCATCGTTGTTGCACTGCCACTGACGCTGCTTGCGGCGAAGCTGGTGCGCCCCAATAATCCGGGCAAAACCAAGCTCATGCCGTACGAGTGCGGCATCGATCCCATCGACGACGCCCGAGGCCGCTACACCGTTCGCTATTACATCGTCGCCATCCTGTTCGTGGTCTTCGACGTGGAAACCATTTTCCTGTTTCCCTGGGCGGTGAAGTTCAAGGCTCTTGGCCTCTTCGGCTTGTTTGAGATGCTCATTTTTCTAGTGATCCTCATCGCGGGCTACATTTGGGTATGGAAGAAAGGCGCGCTGGAATGGGTATAACTTCGCCCACTCCCGCGGGCGAGCCGCAGGCCCAAACTTTCACCGCCAGCCGCTGGACCCAGGGCAACTTTCTTTTTCCGACTCGACTTGTGGTGAGCCCGCTCCGCGTAAGTCGCGTGAAGTCGCGCTGGTTTGGCAGCAACGACGAGAGCATCGCCATCTCGAAGATTGCCTCGGTGCATATTTCCACCGGCGTGCTGTGGTCGGAAATTCGTATCGAGTCGACTGGTGGCACCGACCCCATCACAAGTCACGGCCATCGTAAGGCCGATGCCCAACGCATCCGCGATCTGATCGAGTCCTATCAAGCGCAGGCTCGCGGCTAGGTTCCTGGCCTAGGCCGTTTCGGCGCTCAACAGACCTCTATTTTTCCGCGCAAAACGTTGACACCGTATCCTCAAGCTGATAAAAGTTAACGTTCTCTCCTGAAGCCTTCGCGCCTGAGGTTCGTGCGTTCGCAGCAATGTCTGAAGAAGCCAAGTCGCCCTCTTCACAGCCGCCGGAAGCTGAGCCGAAACCGACGGCGGATAAGCCATCCGTCCCAGGAGGCGTGAAAGCCACGACCTCGGGATCTGTTCAATCGCACCCAAGCGCATCGGCCGAAAAGCCTGTTTCCGTTGAAAAGCCCGCTTCGCCAACGCAGTCGTCCGCTCCTCCGAAGCCCGCCGCGGCACCGCCAAAGGCAGCTGTCCCCACGCCAACTTCGTGGGATTCGCCGATGATCACGAAGTTCAAGAGCACATACGGTTCCGGCATCGAGCCGCTGACTTATGCCGGTCAGAACTATATGGTGGTCGATCGCTCGATGATTCCCGAGATCCTCCAGATCCTGCGCAATGAAGAGCAATTCGATTATTGCGTCGACATTACTGCCGTGCATTATCCCAAGCGCGAAAAGCAGTTCGATGTCGTCTGGGTCCTGTACTCGTATTCGCGTAATGAGCGCATCCGAGTGAAGACGCAAATCCTTGACGGCGAAAGCGTGCCCAGTTCCGTGCCCATCTGGGCGGCCGCCAACTGGCTGGAGCGCGAGGTGTTCGATATGTTTGGCATCAAGTTTGACGGACATCCCGACATGAAGCGCATTCTGCTGCCTGAGGGATGGAAGGGGTATCCGTTGCGCAAAGACTACGGCATCCTGCAGCAAGACAATGAATGGGTGCAGATTAATCTCGGAATTGAAAGCGGACAATGAAGCAGTCAGCATGCGGTTGATCGCGAGCCGTTAAAGTTAGAAATGACCGACTCGAACACGCTCGCGCATCTCGATCTCGAAACTCCCGAGAAGCCGTTTCTCGATGCGAACGAACTCGTCATCAATATGGGCCCGCAGCATCCCGCCACGCATGGCGTGCTGCGCGTCATTCTCCGCCTCGATGGTGAAAAAGTTCTTGGCCTTGAGTGCGTGATTGGATATCTGCACCGCGGTGTAGAAAAGATCGGCGAACACCGTACTTATACGATGTTCAATCCGTACGTCGACCGCATGGATTACGTTGCCGCAGTTTCGAACGGTCTGGGATACTGCGAGACCGTAGAGAAACTTCTTCATGTCGAAGCTCCGCCGCGTGCGCAATACGTTCGCGTCATCCTCACCGAACTCAACCGGCTCGCCAGCCACCAGCTCTGGTTGGGCACTCATGCTCTGGATATCGGTGCGATCACGCCGCTGTTTTACACCTTCCGTGACCGCGAAGAGATTCTAAAGATCTACGAAAAATATTGCGGCGCTCGCCTTACTACTCACGCCTTCCGCATTGGCGGTTTGCAATACGAGACCTACAACGGTTTTGAGCGCGAGGTGAAGAACTTCCTTAGTTTCTTCCGCCCCAAGATCGACGAATATGAGGAACTGCTCACCACGAACCGCATCTGGGTCGAGCGTACCAAGAATGTCGGAATTATTTCTGCCAAGGATTGCATTGCGCTCGGCGTTACTGGCCCAGTTCTCCGCGCCAGCGGCGTGAAATGGGACCTGCGCAAAGCCCAGCCTTACGCCAATTACAAGAACTTCGATTTTGATATTCCCACTTGCCAAAACGGCGACACCTATGATCGATACCTGGTTCGCATGGCCGAAATGCGGCAATCCGTCCGCATCATCGAGCAGGCCATCGAGGGACTTCCTGAAGGTCCCGTCATGGCGAAAGTTCCGAAGGTGATGAAACCGCCCGCGGGCGAGATCTATCACTCCATTGAGGCGCCCAAAGGCGAGCTGGGATACTTTATCGTCAGCGACGGTTCCACCCAGCCATACCGCGTGCGTGTGCGCCCACCTTCGTTCGTGAATCTCCAGGCCCTCGACCTTATGTGCCGCGGCCAGCTCGTGGCCGATGTCATTGCTGTGATCGGCACGCTCGACATTGTTCTCGGCGAGGTGGATCGCTGATGGGTCACGACTTAATGGGCCAGATCGTCCAATACATTCAGTCCTATCTGAGCAGCGACCAGACGCCAGGCGCCGCGGGAAATATGTTTTGGGTGCTGGTCTACATCCTGGCGGTCTTCGTCGGACTCTCCATCGCCGTGATTGCGATGAATTGGCTGGAGCGCAAGATTCTCGCTCACATGCAGGTGCGTCTTGGCCCCATGCGGGTCGGTCCACATGGCTTGTTGCAACCCATCGCCGACGCCATCAAGTTGCTGCTCAAAGAGGACATCATTCCGGCGGAAGCGGACGTCGCCATATTCTGGATGGCGCCCTTCATGGTGGTGCTGGCGGCGTTTACAGTTTTTATCGTGGTTCCGTTTGGCCCCACGCACGCGGTCACCGACATGAACATCGGAATCCTCTTCATGCTCGGCGTCTCTTCCTTGAGCGTGCTTGGCATCGTGATGGCGGGCTGGGCCTCGAACTCGCACTACCCACTGATCGGCGCGCTGCGCTCGAGCGCGCAGATGGTGTCTTACGAAGTTGCAATGGGACTCGCCGTGGTTTCTGCCATCGTAATGACCAGCCTGAACGCCAGCGGGACCGGAACTCTCAGCATGATCGGGATCGTGCAGGCGCAGCAAGAGCAGGGTGTCTGGTTCATCTTCAAGTTTTTCCCGCTCGGCTTGATCGCCTTTTTCATCTTCGCGGTTGCCATGGTCGCCGAGACCAACCGGGCGCCGTTCGACCTGGCCGAGGCCGAATCAGAATTGACGGCAGGCTTCCACACCGAGTACAGCGGCTTTCGTTGGTCATTATTCTTTCTCGCAGAATATTCCGCCATGATCGCGGTTTCGTCGATCGCGGTCACGCTGTGGCTCGGCGGATGGCTGCGGCCATTTCCCAATCTTCTGAATGGCTCGACCTGGGACTTGATCTTCTCGCTCTTTGCTGGCGTGACATTCTTATTTTTTGCGGCGATGTGTTTCTTCAACGCGGTTCGCATGCCGAAGCATCCTTTCTTTCGGATTCAAACCATCGGCCTCGCCGGATTCGGCGTGGTGCTCGGTTTGATTGGCTTGGTAATGCTCGTTCCTGCAGTGAGAATTCGCGTTCAGGATATTTTCTGGTTCTCGGCGAAAGTTGCCGCATTTATGTACCTCTATATCTGGTATCGTGGCACGTTTCCGCGATATCGCTTTGACCAGCTCATGCAGATGGGATGGAAGGTCCTGCTGCCCATGGGGCTGGGCGTTCTGATTTTGACCGCCACGGCGGGATTGTGGCCCTTGATACAGCATTCAATATGGCACCCGTAGCCACACCATTTTTTTTCTACATGCTCTCCGGGATAATGCTCATCGGCGGCATCCTGGTGATCACGCGCAAGAACCCGGTGCACTCTGCGCTGGCGCTGATTACCGTATTGCTTGCGCAGGCGGCCATTTATCTGATGCTCTACGCGCCCTTTGTCGCTGGCGTGCAGATTATTCTTTATGCCGGTGGCATCATGGTGCTGTTCCTGTTCGTCATCATGCTGGTTAACATTGACCGCGCCGCGAAAGAGCGCACGTTCAACAGCCAGTGGTTGGTAGGATCGGTTGCCGCGATTGCGTTAGGCGGATTATTCGTCGCGGTTTATATCAAGGGAAACAATATTTTCCCGGAGCACGCGCTCTCCGTGATCGAAAACGACAATACGCAGAAAGTGGCCACGATGTTGTATGGCCAATATATGTTTGCCTTCGAGATCGCGTCGCTGCTGTTGCTGGTCGCAATCATCGGAGCAGTGGTGATGGCGAAGAAGAGGATTTGAGCAAGGCAATCAGCAGTTAGCATTTGGCTAATCGCTAATTGCCAAGTGCTGGAAGTGCCGGGCGAGAAACTGAATGGAATCAATGCTCCACATTACGACGCTGCATTACCTAGTGCTCGGCGCAGCCCTGTTTCTGCTGGGAGTCATCGGCGTGCTCACTCGCCGCAACGTCGTTATCGTCCTGATGTCGATTGAGTTAATTTTGAATGCCGTGAACCTGAATCTGGTCGCCTTTTCTCGCCTTTGGGGCGGAGTGCACGGCCAGATTTTCGCCATCTTTGTTATCACTGACGCCGCTGCCGAAGCCGCGGTTGGCCTTGGAATCCTGATCGCTTTCTTCCGAAATAAGGAGACGGTGAATATAGATGAGGTGCACCTGTTGAAGTGGTAGAAGTCAGTATTAGTACCGAGTACCTAGTACCGAGTAGATACAAACAACATTGTCATCCTGAGCGAAGCGAAGGACCTATGTACTCTACCGGCCGCGAGAAAATGCGGGAGTTTCTATCAGGGGCGAGGACGCGCCTCCAGGCAACGACCAACGACGAACGACCAACGACATGTTCTTCCTAACCCACATCTGGCTGATCCCGTTGCTACCCGCCGCCGGTGCGGCGATCATGTTCTTCTTCGGCCGAAAGCTGCAGAAGGCTACGGTCAGCGCAGTTTGCGTCGGCACCATCGTGCTGGCGTTTCTTATGGCGTGCGGCGCGGTCCGGGAATATTCGACATGGTCGTCGCAGCCCGAGCATTTCCATCAGCCCTATCAGACCATCCTCTACACCTGGCTCGGTACTGACACCGGGCATATGAACTACACAACCCACGATGGCTCTCCGGCCCCGTTCCAGGCCGACGCCGGGTTCCTGCTCGATCCACTTTCCAGCATCTGGCTGCTGTTCGTCACCGGCGTTGGAATGCTGATCCATATCTATTCCACCGGATACATGGCGCATGAGGGTGGGTATTACCGTTTCTTCGGATACCTCAACCTCTTCATGTTCTCCATGCTCACGCTAATCCTGGCGAACAACTACGTGCTGTTGTTTGTGGGCTGGGAAGGAGTGGGTTTGTGTTCGTATTTGTTGATCGGATTTTACTTCCATCGCAAGTCGGCGAGCGACGCTGCCGCGAAGGCCTTTATCGTCAACCGAATTGGCGACGCGGGATTTATTCTCGGGATGTTTTTCATCGCCTGGTATTTCGGTTCGCTCCGCTTCACCGATGTCACGCACATCGCACATAGCGGACGCTTCGCCATTGGCGATCCCATCATCACCGCGGCCACGCTGCTTCTTTTCGTCGGAGCCTGCGGAAAGTCCGCCCAGCTTCCGCTCTACGTCTGGCTGCCCGACGCCATGGAAGGCCCCACGCCAGTTTCTGCGCTCATCCACGCCGCAACCATGGTCACCGCTGGTGTTTACATGGTCGCGCGCTCGAATGCGCTCTTTGTGCTTGCGCCCACTTCGATGAAGACCGTCGCCATCGTCGGTGCGCTCACCGCCATCTTTGCCGCTTCCATCGGTCTGGTTCAAAACGACATCAAGCGCGTTCTCGCTTACTCGACTGTGTCGCAACTCGGCTACATGTTCCTCGCGCTCGGTGTTGGAGCGTTTGCGGCTGGAGTCTTCCATGTCTTTACTCACGCGTTTTTCAAGGCGCTGCTCTTCCTTGGCGCCGGCTCTGTCATCCACTCCATGAGCGGCGAGCAGGATATGCGCAATATGGGCGACTTGGGTCACCGCATCCCCACGACTTATCGAACCATGCTGGTTGCAACGCTGGCGATTGCCGGGATTCCGCCGTTCGCGGGTTTCTTTTCGAAGGACGAGATCCTTTGGCAGGCATGGACCTCGGAAGGCGTCGCCTACCATTTGCTTTGGGTTATCGGTTACGCCACTGCGCTGATGACGGCGTTCTACATGTTCCGCCTGATCTATCTCACGTTCTATGGCAAGCCGCGCATGGCCCACGAGGTCGAACATCACATCCATGAGTCTCCCGCGTCGATGACAATGCCGCTGGTCGTTCTGGCGGTGATGTCCGTCTTCGCAGGATTTCTCGGATTTCCAAAGAGCCTCGCTCGGCTGGTCGGCATTCACGGGCAAACGAACACATTCGAGGCTTATCTCGAGCCTGTATTCTCCAAAGAAGCTCAGGTGTTCAAAGCTGAAGAACCCGGACAACTCGCCGCTGGTACCAAGGAAGAGGAAAAGACTAGCGGCACGGAATACGGGCTGATGTTGCTTTCGGTGGCGGCTGCAGGAATCGGCTGGGCCATGGCATCGCGAGCTTACCGAAGCGTCGATAAGGGTTACACCGAACCCATTGCGGCTGTTCCGCCCGTCTACAACACGCTGCTTCACAAGTATTACGTGGATGAAGCCTACGATTATGTTTTCACCGGACGGCGAAAACTAGGAAGCGTCCGCCTCGGCGTGATGGGACTCGGCGAAGGCTCTGCATGGTTTGACACCAACATCGTCGATGGCGCAGTCAACGCCGCCGGATGGTTGACGCGCCTTACTGCGACCATTTCCAGTTGGTGGGATAAGTGGATCATCGACGGCATCG